>Ga0209639_1001402_pt1 | contig 24261 bp, 18 predicted proteins | sample EPASupsiteHSE605_FD_187268 | JGI IMG/M metagenome (GOLD analysis project Ga0209639, IMG submission 187268) | Bioremediated contaminated groundwater from EPA Superfund site, New Mexico - Sample HSE6-05 (SPAdes) (version 2) | ecosystem: Environmental > Aquatic > Deep subsurface > Groundwater >...
ATTTGTTGTGCCGTTCTCTCTTGAATGCGGGGACAAAAGTAGTGCTTTACAACATACACTCCAAACCTTTTGCAAACTATTTTTTAAACTATTTTTACCTAAACACCCTTAATCACTGATACCCCGAACCTTAACTACAAATCTTTTTTTCACACCCCTTAAACCCCCTTGCGAAACCTTTTTCCTTCGCGTACATTATATATATTAAAGAAAACAGACTAACGAAGATTATGCCACGATCCTCCGTTGTAAACTCGGGAGAAACCTCTTTTTTTTTATGGATTATCTCAAAAAGAATAAAATTGAATTGAATATAGTCAGACTATCCTTGGTTTATAATTCATATATATTTGGGAAAAAGCTCATATATCTTTGGCAATACATTCCTATATCTTTTGAAAACGATTCATATATCTTTGAAACCAGGCTACCGGATCTTTGAGCGTCACTGAAATCACGAAGGATTGTTTGCCGGTTAGCTTTAAAAAAGACCTCAAAAATGAAAAACGACAACACCCCTACGATTTGATCTTCTATTATTCCTATCTATATAAGGTAATACGACATGGAGAAAACCCAATAGAAGGAGGGGCAAGTAGATCTATTCTTATCCCCATTCTGAATATACTCCTTCGAATCAAGAACAACATAAATGATTCCCTGAAAATCTTAAGGACTTTTTACTTTAAAAGTCAGTACATTTTGATCAAAAAGTATATACTTTTTAAAGAAAAAGTACCTGCAATTCTGTCATTAGTGCAAGGTAATATTTCTAATCAAGGGAAATATCTCTTCTTAAACCAACAGTTACAGTATAATAGGTCCATAGATTAAATATTCTTTACGCTAAATGTCCATTATTTACAATACGCTAATAGGATTAATCATTACTTTTGCCGGATCAATATATCTATGGAAGAATTCAAAATCATACAACCCTCTCTCCTGCTTACTCCCTACGTAAAGCATTATTGGCTTTTGAAAACGGTTGGAGATACAACAGCATTGGCTCGAACAGTGCCAACCGGGATGATGAGCCTGATATTTCACAGAGGGAAACGCTTGTTTTCGGTCTATGAGAATGAATTCCATCCCAGAACCTTCCTCAGCGGACAAGAAAAAACATTTGCCGACTTAAAGTATGATGGGCAGATCAATATAATTTCAGTAGTCTTCCATCCTGCAGGGGCGAAGGCCTTTTTCAATCTTCCAATTGATAAACTCGCAGGTTTACGCTCAACCGCAAGCGAGATGGAAGATAAAGATTTAATCGAGCTTGAAAATAGAATAACAAGTACCGAAGATGATAAAATATGTTTTATTCTCATTGAGCAGTTCCTGCTCCGAAGACTTAATAAACTAGCAGAACACACTCTAAAGAGGATCGAAACATCAGTCCGGTTAATCAATGCGGGGCTGACGGATGTTGCCCTACTTGCTAACGCAGTCTGTCTGAGCACAAAACAGTTTAATCGGATATTCTCGGAAAATATAGGAACAAATCCGAAAGAGTTTTCACGAATCGTCCGTTTTCAACGAGCGTTGAGTCTACTTGAAAACAACCAGCAAATCAATTTAACAGCCCTGGCATGCGAATGTGGCTATTACGACCAATCACACATGATTAAAGATTTCAAAGTCCTTTCCGGCTATACACCAAGCGAATATCTTGCTATTTGCCCTCCTCATTCCGATTATTTTAGTAGATAGCATGTCTCTTATTTACAATTTCACGCTTTTACGAAATCCTACTTTTGTCAACTCACAACTAAATAAATAATGTATGGACAAAAATGATCTTGTGGAAAAAGCAAAATTACATCTGCATGTACTGTGCGAAGAAATTGGAGAACGACGGGTAGGAAGTGAAGAGAACCGCCAATCGACCATGTATGCAGAGGGCGAATTAAGAAAGCAGGGGTGGATAACAGAAACAACCGAACTATCGGTAGTAGACTGGAAGACTGAGGGAGCCTCGCTAACCTGTAAAGATATGGCGTTTGAAGTCTTTTCGTCTCATTATTCATTGGGCTGCTCCGTTGCCGGGGAACTACTTGTTATTGATTCGGTAGCCTAACTCGAAAAGGAGGACATCAAAAATAAACTGGTTCTATTACGTGGCGAAATAGCAACTCAGCAAATTGCTCCGAAAAAATTTCCATTTTGGAATCCGGAAGAACACCAGCACTTTATTTCTCTATTGGAAGAAGGGCAACCTCAAGCGCTGATCTGTGCAACGGAACGGAACGCAGCAACAGCCGGCGGAGTATACCCGTTCCCCTTGTTCGAGGATGGCGACTTTGATATTCCATCTGTTTTCATGAAAGATACTGAAGGGGAAAGATTGGCAACCTGTAAAGGGGAGTCTGTTGAGTTGGTCTCACATGCAACACGAATTCCAGAAACAGCCTACAATATAATTGCCCGGAAGGGAAAAGGTAATGCAAAGAAACGTGTCGTCATTACAGCCCACATCGACACTAAAATTGGAACGTTTGGTGCGATAGACAACGGAACAGGTGTGGCAATTTTGTTGTTATTGGCTGAATTACTGAAAGACTCTTCCTCCCAATATACCATCGAACTGGTGGTTTTCAACGGAGAAGATTATTACGCTGCACCGGGACAAATAAAGTACATTGATCAAAATTCGGATCGGTTCAATGACATTTTGCTGAATATCAATATTGACGGAGCAGGATATCAAGAAGGTATATCTTGTTTTTCACCCTTCGATTTACCGGAAAATATACTAACAAAACTTCGTGAAGTGTTGAGCGATACTCCCGAACTGGTGGAAGGATTACCTTGGTACCAGGGAGACCATAGTCTGTTCCTGCAGCAAGGATGTCCAGCCATTGCCGTCAGCTCCCAGTGGTTTATTGAGCACATGGATTGTCAGGAAATTACTCACACTCCCAAAGACAACCTCGACATAGTTAATTATAATCGGGTAGCAGAATGCGCCCTCGGCATTTTTGAGTTTATTCGTAAACTATAATCAAGTAAGCTGATTCAATGTTATAATTAGGGCAGGAAGTAATATTTTCTGCCCTCGTCGTACATAAAACCATTTGCCAAAAGAGCTTTTCCCGAAGCAATATTATCCAATTCCGGCTGTACTACAATCTGAGCATGAGGTTGATGTTGTTTTATCTTTTGAACTAATGCCCGGATAATTGATTTCCCGTACCCCTTGCGCAAGAAAAGTTCTTCCCCGATAAAATAGTCTATACTAAACATTTCATCCGGTTTTTCCACCTGATACCACTCCTCCTTTGCATCGAAACAATCATACCATTGTCCAAAGCCAACAGGTATATTGTCCCAATATGCTACATAATGATTTAGAAACGCAAATTCACCTTTACGCTCTCGAATTTCGTTCATCCATTCGTCCACATCATGATACCATCTCAATACATGTTCTTTCTTAAGCCATGTTTCGAGTTGTGGCAAGTCGTAATCTTCGACAGGGAGTAATGTTAGCATCGGCATATCTTTAAATGATTTAATAAGGTTGATTCCTCTGGTGTAATTGATATACGTTATACAAATCATTTTATTTTAGAATCAAATGTAATAATTTTAAATCAGATAAAAAAAACATTACTTTTGTACTATCAAAAAACGTTGGATGTTTAAATTTAAAAAGGATTCCGTGAAGTAAATAACCTTCGGCACTCGTCAAGGTTATCCCTCAATAATACTCAGGCATATTTTTGCTTGAGTTAAACTTCTTTTTTCATATTTATCAACACGGCTGTACATACAGAAAGATTCTCTGTAGTGCGTCGTTATAAATTAAACATCATGAGTAACGAAAATAAGTCAATCTACGAATTTGATTTCAATTTAATCTGTGAGTATTATTCAAACCTGGAGCGTCAGGGTCCCGGCAGTCCAGAGGCAACGCTTAAGGCATTAGGCTTTATCGACAATCTGACCCCGCAATCACACATAGCCGACCTCGGATGTGGAACAGGCGGACAAACCATGACACTGGCGCAGAACACTCCGGGAAAAATAACCGGACTTGACCTCTTCCCTGATTTTATTAAGATATTCAACCGGAAGGCCGAAAGAGATACACTCTCCAACAGAGTAAAAGGCATTGTTGGATCAATGGACAATCTCCCTTTTGAAAATGAATCGTTGGACTTGATTTGGTCGGAAGGGGCTATCTACAATATAGGGTACGAACGTGGATTGAACGAATGGAAAAAGTTTCTGAAAGCAGGTGGCTACATAGCCGTATCGGAAGTGTCCTGGTTTACAGATGAACGGCCACAGGAAATAAACGACTTTTGGATGGAGCATTACAGCGAAATAGATACCATTCCAAATAAGGTTGCCCAAATGCAAAAGGCTGGTTACATTCCAACGGCTATCTTTATACTTCCCGAAACCTGTTGGACAGATCATTTCTATGCTCCGCAAGCCAAGGTGCAGGAGAAGTTCCTGAAAAAACATGCAGGGAACAAATCTGCAGAAAACTACGTCGGCTTTGAACGGTATGAAATGAATTTGTATTACCTGTATAAGGAGTACTACGGATATGTATTTTACATCGGAAAGAAGAGATAAGTCGGACAAAAAAACCCTACAAGTCATTGACTTGTAGGGTTTTGTACTGTTAATGCCTGATTTTATCCAGACCTTTCAGCGGAGAGAGAGGGATTCGAACCCCCGGAACCTCTCAGTTCAACGGTTTTCAAGACCGCCGCGATCGACCACTCTGCCATCTCTCCTAATGGCATGCTGTTTGAATAATTTTCAATAGCGAGTGCAAAGGTAGTTCTTTTTTCCACACTGGCAAGGATTCATATTCTTTTTTTTGACTTATACCTAAAATTCTTTAATTCCACAGGATCGCTAAACGTTCTATACTTATTATTGTTACATTTGTAATAGTAATATTAACAGATGAAATTCGTCTTATATGAAAAAGTGGACAAACTTATTATTTATTTCATTTACTTTCCTGCTGGTTAGCTGTGTAATGAACGCAAAACCGGAATCAGGAGAGAATAAAACTGCAGCCAAGGGCGAAGTGATCGTTCTTGACAAGGCCAGTTTCCTGACTAAGGTTTATAATTACGAAAAGAATCAGAATGAATGGGTTTACGAAGGTGATAAACCTTGCATTATCGATTTCTATGCAGACTGGTGCGGTCCTTGCAAAAAGGTAGCTCCTATCTTGCACGACCTGGCGATTCTGTATAAAAACGACATCGTAGTCTATAAGATTAATGTAGATAATGAAAAGGAGCTAGCCAGAACATTTGGCATTCAAAGCATCCCTACCATCCTTTTTGTACCTGTTAAGGGAAAACCTCAAAAAGCAATGGGTGCTCTTCCTAGAGAAGAGTTTGTAAAACAAATAGACAGTTACTTGTTGGGTAAATAAGATTCCTGATGATTCACATAAAAAAAGCTGTAAAATATTTACAGCTTTTTTTATGAATTATTCATTTCTATCTTCGTCTGTTTGCGTAAGCTCGGTCAGTGTAAGTTCATGCTCTTCCCTAAATGCTTCTATCCTATACAAGCATCCCTTCACTTTACAATGCTCGCAATGTTTTGCATCGCAAGGATCCGAATGAATAGAAACCAATACCCTCCCCGAAAACTCCCGGGTAAGCAAAGCCTTTAGTTCATCACAGGCCTTATGACTTTCATTAATATTATAGAACCATGGCAAAGTAAGATCGCAATCTACAAAAAGCTGACTCCCATATTTGATCGTCTTCATATTATGTATATCAATCCAATCATCCTTACGGTGCGTTGAAATGGCCTTCACCATGCTTTCAAGCACCAGCACATCGGCTTCATCCATCAGAGTCGCTACCGTTTTGCGAAGAATATTGACTCCGGTTATCACAATGATGGATCCAAAAATAAGGGCCAAAGCACTATCGATCCAGCTCAGTTTTGTAAAATAGAGCAACGTAAGCCCCAAGACCAGACCGATGGTAGAATAGGTATCTGATTGAAGGTGTTTACCTCCGGCTATTAAAGCGATGGAATTATGTTTGCGTCCTATCGAGATACTATACCAGCCCATCAGGTAATTGAATAATCCGCCAAGGGCAACAATTAAAATACCGATATCCAGTTTACTGATAAGTGTAGGCTCGTAAAGACGCTTAATGGCTTCGTAGATAATTAGCAAACCTGCCACCATGATAAGTATACCCTCTATTGATGCAGAGATAAGCTCTACTTTACCATGACCAAATGGATGCGACTTATCTTTGGGCTTGCTGGAAACGTACAGGCTGAAAAGACTGATAAATCCAGCTGTAACATTAACAATGCTTTCCATGGCATCGGTTAATATACCCACGGAATTAGTGAGGTAATACGCCAGAAACTTCCCTACCAGAATTAATACAGACAATGAAACAATCCATCGCTGCGTTCTTTGTTTTAATAAATCTTCTTCCATTTTACTATTATTTCAGAAGCAATTACCTCTGGGCATCTCGAATGGATGCCTGCCATCAAGTAATCTCTTCGAGGTGGTAAATGTACGGTTTTCTTCTGATATTCAATTTTTAAACAATAAAAAAGAGGCTACCTTTCGGGTAACCTCTCTCTATTTGGCTTTACACAAATTATTCAGCGCTTTCTGCTGCCGGAGCTTCTGCTTCTGGAGCTTCTGCAGGGGCATTTGCTGCTGCTGCGGCGGCAGCTAATTCAGCTTTCTTCTGAGCTAAAGCTTCTGCTTTTGCCTTGTTCACCTCTTTTTCTGCTTCCAAACGAGCTTTAGCTGCCGCTCTGGCTGCTTCTCCATCTTTTTGTTTAGCAGTTTGTAATGAAGTGTTTTTGCTAGTTAACCAAGCCTGGAATTTAGATTCTGCAGCTGCTTCGTCAAAAGCACCCTTTTTAACACCTTCCAATAAGTGCTTTTTCAAGCATACTCCTTCGTTAGAAAGAATATTACGAGTAGTGTCTGTAGGTTGGGCACCTACCTGTAACCAATACAAAGCTCTTTCGAAATTCAAATCTATTGTAGCAGGATTAGTGTTCGGATTATAAGAACCTATCCTTTCAATAAACTTTCCATCACGTGGAGCCCTGCTGTCTGCGACTACGATTTGATAAAAGGCATAACCTTTACGACCGTGTCTTTGCAATCTGATTTTTGTTGCCATCTTTTTGAATAAATTATTAAAGCTGTTTGTATTAGCGGTGCAAAGATAGGCTCATTATTTTATTCTACCAAATAAAACGGCTATCTTTGCGCCTCATTTTAAAAGATTAATATGATTTCAGTTGACGGGCTTACAGTTGAGTTTGGTGGTTCTACACTATTTGCAGATATATCCTTTGTTATTAATGAAAAAGATCGTATCGCCCTAATGGGTAAAAACGGAGCGGGAAAATCTACCCTGTTGAAAATTTTGGCTGGAGTGCGTGAGCCTTCCAGAGGAAAGATATCAGCTCCCAAAGATACGGTAATCGCCTATCTTCCACAGCATTTGATGACAGAAGACGGACGGACGGTTTTTGAAGAAACGGCTCAGGCTTTTTCTCATTTACATGAGATGGAGTCAGAAATTGAAGCTATCAACAAAGAGTTGGAAACCAGAACAGATTACGATTCGGAAGAGTATTACGCATTGATAGAAAGAGTGTCTGTACTCAGCGAAAAGTTTTATTCCATCGAAGAGACCAATTACGATGCTGATATAGAGAAGACTTTATTGGGATTGGGTTTTAAAAGAGAAGATTTCAATCGTCAAACGAGCGACTTCAGCGGTGGCTGGCGAATGAGAATTGAACTTGCCAAGCTTTTGCTTAAAAAGCCGGATGTAATTTTATTGGATGAGCCCACCAATCACCTGGATATAGAGTCGATCCAATGGCTTGAAGATTTCCTTATCAACAGCGCAAAAGCCGTTGTATTGATAAGTCACGACCGGGCCTTTGTCGATCACATAACAACCCGCACCATTGAGGTGACCATGGGACGTATCTACGATTACAAAGTAAATTACTCATCTTATCTTAATCTACGTAAGGAGCGCAGGGAGCAGCAGCAGAAAGCATTCGACGAACAACAAAAGTTTATTGCTGAAACAAAAGAGTTCATCGAGCGGTTTAAGGGTACTTATTCCAAAACACTCCAGGTTCAATCCAGGGTTAAGATGCTTGAGAAGCTTGAATTGCTTGAAGTGGACGAAGAGGATACTTCGGCTTTGCGTCTTAAATTTCCGCCTTCTCCCCGTTCGGGAAATTACCCTGTCATTATAGAGAACCTTTCAAAAAGCTATGGCGATCATACGGTGTTTAAAAATGCCAACGTCACTATTGAACGTGGTGATAAGATTGCTTTCGTCGGTAAAAACGGTGAGGGGAAATCTACGCTAGTAAAATGTATAATGAAAGAGATTGGCTACGATGGTACGCTAACTTTGGGACACAACGTGATGATCGGTTATTTTGCCCAGAACCAGGCTTCGTTGCTTGACGAGAATTTAACGGTTTTCCAAACCATAGACGATGTAGCTATAGGTGATATACGTAACAAGATCCGGGATCTGCTGGGTGCGTTCATGTTTGGTGGAGAAAGTTCCACCAAGAAAGTCAAAGTACTCTCAGGAGGAGAACGAACCCGTCTGGCCATGATAAAGCTACTGTTGGAGCCGGTGAATCTGCTTATTTTGGATGAGCCCACCAATCACCTGGACATGAAGACAAAAGATATCCTGAAAAGTGCGTTGAAGGATTTCGACGGGACTTTGATTGTTGTATCGCACGACCGTGACTTCCTGGATGGACTTGCAACCAAGGTCTACGAGTTCGGCAACAAAAAAGTTACCGAACATCTGGAGGGTATTTACGAGTTCTTACAGCGGAAGAAGCTTGAAAACCTGCAGGAACTTGAACGAAAAAACTAAATTCGCATACCCAGACTCAACATTACATCGTATGTAGAATAAGTAACATCCTGATGATATCTGTAATCCGTTTTTCGTGAAAAGTAACGATTGGTGATACTCAGATTCCATTTTTTCTTTGAGTAGTAAATAAGTTTAGAACTAAATACCGTTAAACGTGCATCGCTTTTATCGCCTTGCACGTTTAATGTTTCCGGATCCACAGTCGACCAGTCTACATCCGTATCGTATCCTTTCCAAGTATAAATATGATAATTTTCCAGGTTTAGCATAAAAGACCATTGCTTCTGATAGGTAACCCCTGCCGAGAACTTAAAGCTATAACCGCTTCCCATATTATAATCGCGGTCATCAACCTTCATATAGTCAGAAACACTGGCACCTAAAGCAATACCATTGAGATAAAGCTCTGCATAGGAGTCTACTTTGTCATTTGCATCGGCCGATTGCTTAAATAGAAGTCCCCCTCCGAAAGCAACGGCCTCCGAAATACGATAAGGAACTACCTCCCTCGAACTTCCATCCGGCAACTGTGAATCGTAATAGTCGAAATGTTGAAATATTCCGGTGGTAAGTCCTCTGTTACCCTTGGTCCAGATTGTTTTTCCCCATAAGGCACCTATTGCATTCACCTGATTAATCATGGGTTGGTCTGAAATGAAATCCAATCCGGCTCTTAATTGAAACCATTCATAAGGAGAATAGAAATCGTCATTAAAGGGATCGCCGTAATCCAAACGCATACCTAAATGCATCCCGATAGTTCCTTTGCTGGATGCTTCCTGCTCTGCAAGGAAACGAGGTCCCATATTTAGCTCGAATGTAACCGGAACCGATCGGAACGACCGTCCTTTGGATGCTCTGTATCTCCATGAATCACCTGTAATAAGACGGTTAATTCCCCTAATGGGTGAAATAATCCCTGTTAGAATCTCGCGTCCTACACGTTCAGCGCCAGTGGTACGGTCATCTATAAATAAATCAGAAAGCCGAAATGTGATTTCTCCCAAAACCGCACCTCCGAAGGTGGTGGACATCAAGTCATTTATAGACGGATATTCGTTCTCCATAAAGAACTCCCACATAAAACTTCCGGCTGCGTTATAGGGTACCGACTGCCAGAAATTTAATCCGTTGCTTCGGGCAGCATTAAAGTAGAGAGATCCGTGATAAGGATGTGCAACCAGATTGGTTGAAAACATATCCGTATCCCACACAGGCCCCTTCCTGAAGTTATCTTTTATAGTATTGAAATTGATATATGCAAAATCGGCTTTTGCCACATAACGGTCAATCCCCCATATCAACATATTAACGCCAAAGGCCTCAGATGCTGCAAGCCAGGGCCTTTTAGGCAAAATCCGGATGGAATCGCTTTCATATTTTCTTGCATCAATTTGCGGAAAGTTTTGAGAATAGATGCCTTGCTCCACACCTATTAACAATAAAAACAAAATCAGGTATTTATTCATCTCTCTATTATATTTACACATCTGTTATCCTGAAGTGTACATTAATAATTTGTCCAAAGGGCTAATTCGCGTGCAAAGTTATACTATTATAACATAATCAGACTCGTTTAGTTTAAATCAAATATGGACTAAAACTTAACAAATAAAGGTCGGCTTCCTATTAATTGCACTTCTGGAGTTAACTATGTACAAGAAATCGGCCAAAACAATTTGTTTTTCCTATCTTTCACCCTATTTACGTATAAATTATAATTAATTTTGCACGCAAAACACAAAACACAATGATAGATTTTATTACTCTTTGCGATTATTCCGGCACATTTGCCTTTGCTATAAGCGGAATAAGGCTGGCTTCTGCCAAACAATTTGACTGGTTCGGGGCCTATGTAATCGGATTGGTTACGGCTGTTGGCGGTGGTACTCTCCGCGATTTACTCCTTAATGCTACTCCATTTTGGATGGAGCAGACCTCCTATTTAACTGTATCCGGACTGGCCTTATTGTTTGTTATCATATTTAAGAAGTTCGTAATCAGGCTCAATAACACGTTCTTTATTTTCGATGCCATCGGATTAGGCCTTTTTGCCGTGGTTGGTATTGTTAAAACCCTTGAGTTCGGATTTCCGATGTGGGTAGCCATTGTGATGGGAACCATAACCGGGTCCTTTGGAGGAATGTTGCGGGATACATTAATAAATGAGGTCCCACTGATCTTTAGAAAAGATATCTATGCTTTAGCATGCGTATTTGGAGGATTCATCTACTATTTGTGTACATTTACCGGTATGTCTTCATCCATTATACAGTTTATTACGGCTGTAAGTGTATTTGTAATTCGTGTTATTGCCGTAAAATATCATGTAAGTGTACCAGTATTAAAAGGGGAAGAAAGTTAATTGAGAAAAAATAGTATCTTTGTGAGTAATTTATTCCAAGCTTCATAAAATGAATACGCAGCAAGAAAACGCATCCATCCTGCTTATATATACGGGAGGAACCATCGGGATGATTGAAAACTCTGAAACAGGAGTTCTTGAATCCTTTAATTTTCAGCACCTCAAAGAGCATATGCCCGAACTTAAAAAGCTTGGCTATGGCGTTTCCACCATCCAATTCGATCCACCTATGGACTCGTCAGAGATGGGACCTGAATCATGGACCAAGATTGTGAAGATTATTGCGGATAATTACAATACCTACGATGGATTTGTTGTTCTTCACGGAACAGACACCATGTCGTTTACAGCTTCAGCACTCAGCTTTATGCTCGAAAACCTGAGCAAACCGGTAATACTGACCGGCTCTCAGCTTCCAATCGGCATGTTGCGTACGGATGGAAAAGAAAATCTGATAACGGCTATTGAAATAGCTGCCGCTAAAGAGAACGGCCAGCCTATCGTTCCCGAAGTATGCATCTTCTTTGAAAACGACTTGATGAGAGGCAACCGTACCAGCAAAATAAATGCGGATCATTTCAATGCCTTCCGGTCTTATAATTATCCGGTTTTAGCCCATGCGGGTATTTATATAAAATACGACGACCGACAGATATACCATTCGGTATCCAGAAAGCCCTTGAAGCCACATTATCTGTTGGACAGAAATGTAGCCATATTAAAACTCTTCCCCGGCATATCACCTCTAGTGATTGAAAGTATCCTGAATATTCCGGGTATTAAGGGAATTGTTATGGAAACTTTCGGCAGCGGAAATGCACCTAGTCAGGAGTGGTTTCTTAACATGCTGAAAGATGCGGTAGACAGAGGAATTGTAATTGTAAATATAACTCAATGCAGTGCAGGTAGTGTAGAGATGCACCGCTACGAAACCGGACATAAACTTCTGGAAGCGGGAGTGATAAGCGGATTCGACAGTACTACAGAAAGTGCCGTAGCCAAACTGATGTTTTTATTTGGACACGGTCTTTCGCCCGAAGAGGTGAAAGAACACATGAATTGTTCACTTATAGGCGAAATCAGCATCCCGGAAACGTTACGCTGATTTTTAAATTGATTAAAGAGAGGCGGTGATGCATAATAATATGAAACGAGCATGTATGAAATTACTTATGCCTGCCACGCCTTCCTTATTAAAATTTTATTCGTATGAAATTATCCTTTTTTAGTTTGGCAAGTGGAAGCAGCGGCAACTGCTATTACCTTGGGACACCTGATTTCGGGATTCTTATTGATGCCGGAATCAGCTTCAGGACAATCAAGAAAGTACTCAAAGACAACAATATAGATATATCAAAGATAGCCGCAGTACTTGTAACGCACGATCACGCTGATCATATCAAAACAGTTGGATACCTGGGTGAGAAAATGTATCTCCCCATATACTCTACTGCTGATGTGCACCGCGGAATAGACAATAGCCGCTATGTAGAAGAAACATTAAACGGATCCAGAAGAATCATCCAGAAAGAGGTACCCTTCATGATACGGGATTTCTCTATTGTAGCTTTTGAAGTTCCGCATGACAGTACAGATAATGTTGGTTATCATATCTGTTATAAGGATCATAAGTTTACTTTCGCCACCGATGTCGGCCATATAACAGATACTGTAAAAAAATACATGTCGATGGCCAACCACCTGATAATTGAGGCAAATTACGACGAGGAGATGTTGAAATTCGGCACCTACCCTGCCTTTTTAAAAGAAAGGGTTTCCAGTCCGACCGGGCATCTGAGCAACCGCGAGGCAGCAGAGTTTCTTGCAACCAATTACACGCCCGATTTAAAAGATATCTGGCTATGTCATTTAAGCAGAGACAACAACCATCCGGAATTAGCATGTAAGACCATCAATATCAGGCTTTTTCAGGAAGGGATACGAGTAGGAAAAGATGTAACACTCACGGCTCTTAAACGAACCACCCCTTCAGAAATATTCGAATTTGATTGAATTAGCGGGAAAAAAGTTTGGCAGTAAAATAAAATCCAGTATCTTTGCACCCGCAATCAAAACAAAAAGATAGTATATATCTGTAAGACTCGGTAGCTCAGCTGGTAGAGCAATTGACTCTTAATCAATGGGTCGAGGGTTCGAGCCCCTCCCGGGTCACTAAAAGATAATACTACATTATGTCGATTTCACACATACACCAACAACGTTGACTCGGTAGCTCAGTTGGTAGAGCAATTGACTCTTAATCAATGGGTCGAGGGTTCGAGCCCCTCCCGGGTCACTAAAGGCAGTTATTTCATAATAACTGCCTTTTTTTTATATTCATGCCTTGTTAGTTGCCAAATCTTCTTAATTTTGTCCCAAACTAAATCGAGAAGACATGAAAACACTTTTACTTACTGGCTTGGTAGCAGGAACAGCTTTTTCGCCTCAGCTTACAACTGCCAGCAACAAAAAAACGGATAAAAATAAACGCCCCAACGTTGTATTCATTATTGCGGACGACCTGGGCTATGGAGACCTGAGTTGTTACGGTCAGGAAAAATTCAAAACGCCCAATATCGACAAGCTTGCTCAGGAAGGGCTACGCTTCACCCAATGTTACTCGGGAACAACCGTAAGTGCCCCCTCCCGCTCCAGTCTGATAACCGGTCTGCATACCGGTCATACCCCAATCCGGGGAAACAAGGAGGTTCAGCCCGAAGGTCAATTTGCTTTACCTGCGGGAACCCAGACACTCTTTTCCATATTTAAACAAGCGGGATATACGACAGGAGCCTTTGGAAAGTGGGGATTAGGCTCTCCCGGTTCTGAAGGAGATCCCAATAAGCAGGGGGTGGATAATTTCTATGGCTTCAACTGCCAGTTGCTGGCACATAATTACTATGCCGACCATCTTTGGGAAAACGACAAGCGTATTGAGCTTCCGGGTAATTATAATGGAGGTTACGGTTCGTACACCCAAGACCTGATACAGGACAAGGCTCTCGAATTTATTGAGAAAAATAAAGATGAAAACTTCTTCCTGTTTCTTCCCTATGTACTGCCTCACGCAGAATTAATCGTACCGGAAGACAGTATCATTCAAAAATTCAGAGGGATGTATCCCGAAACACCCTATAAAGGCATTGATAGTGGAGCCGCTTTCCGTAAAGGCGGATATTGTTCACAGGTATATCCAAGAGCAACCTTCGCTGCCATGGTCTACCGTTTGGATGTATACGTTGGTCAGGTTGTATCCAAATTAAAAGAACTCGGCTTGTACGAAAATACGATGATTGTATTCACCAGCGATAACGGCCCGCACAAAGAAGGAGGAGCCGATCCTGATTTTTTCAACGGGAACGGAATCTATCGGGGACACAAACGAGACTTGTATGAAGGAGGTATCCGGGTACCCTTTATCGCAGTTTGGCCCGGATCAATTGCTCAGGGTAAAGAAACACCGTTTATGTGTTCGTTTTGGGATATGATGCCCACTTTTGCCCAGATAACCGGACAAAAAACAAAAGAAGGTGATGGCCTAAGTATTCTGCCTACACTTACAGGGAAGGGAAAACAAGAGGAGCATCAATCTCTTTATTTTGAGTTTCAGGAAGAGGGAGGCAAACAGGCTATTCGCAAAGGAGACTGGAAATTGATCCGTTTTAAAGCGAATAATGAAGCTGCCAGTTACTATGAATTATATAACATTGCTGCCGATCCTCAAGAAATACATAACGTGGCTGCCAGCCATCCGGAAATGGTTTCCACACTAAAGCAGCTGATGCTTGCATCGCATGTGGACGATCCCAACTGGCCATTGTATCAAAAAAGATAACGAACAAAGAGTGTAGCCCTGTTGTTTTACAAAATAAAAAGTCTGTAGTCATGCATAAAATACGTATTGCCTTTTCAGGAATTGGAGGAGTTGGAGGATATTACGGCGGAAAACTTGCCCGTTACTACCATAATTCGGATGTTGCCGACATCTTTTTTATTGCCCGTAACGAACATTTGGATGCCATCCGGCAAAACGGCCTCAAGGTTGAAGAGCCTACTGAAAGCTTTACGGCATTTCCAGCACTTGCTACCGACCAACCATTAGATATCGGGGTGGTAGATTATCTTTTTCTTTGCACTAAAAGCTACGATCTGGAGGATAACATACAACAATTAAAACCTCTTATCGGAGAACAGACGGTGATTATCCCATTGCTTAATGGAGCTAATATATCAGAACAAATACAACGCATCCTGCCATCAAACGAAGTATGGCAGGGATGCGTGTATATCGTTTCCCGCAGATCGGAACCCGGAAAGATCTGCAAGTATTCTGAAAACGATCAATTCTATTTCGGGAGCTTGTCCGGAAATAAAGAAAAACAAGTCCGGTTATTATCTCTTCTGACTGCTGCAGGGATCAATGCGTTTAATCCGGAGAATATCACCGATCGGATCTGGAAAAAATTCTTTCGCATCTCTACCGCTGCAACCCTCACTTCGTACTACAATCTTCCGATCGGCAAGGTTCTCGACCTTCACACGGACGATCTGTTGGCTTTAGCCGACGAATTTATTGCAGTAGCTACTGCCATGGGTATCTCTTTCCCTCCAAACAGCCGGGATGAAATAATTGAAGGACAACGAAAAATGCCTTACAATTCTACAACGTCCATGCATTCCGACTTTCTTAAAGGTGCTCAAACCGAATTAGAGTCTATTACAGGCTATATTGTGCAATGTGCGAAAGATTTTAACATAGAGGTACCCTGTTATCTCAGAATGTATAATGAACTCAAAACAAATTATACAAATATTTACAATACCCCCAACAATTAACCTTTCCATATCTTATTTATTTTCAAAACATTACCTGAAGTTATTAAAAATAATTTCAGGAACCCCTGCGTTTAAAAAAACTAAACAATAGTAATTTATGTTATAATAAAAGATGAAGAAACGACGCGCTGATAACTTAACAAAAAACAAATACAATTAGTCACGAACACATTTACTATTTATAAATCACTATAAGCCTTATTATTCAGAAAAAGAGAAATTATCAACTATTTACTAATTAAATCATCTGTTATGTTAAATTTCATTAAACAAATCGGTTTGATTTTGCTTTTTGCCCTACTAAGCTCCTCAGGCTCTGTATTAGTGGCAAATGAAGCTGAAAATGGAAATGCTGGAATTCCACAACAAAATCAAAGAGTAAGGGGAAAAATCCAGGATGCAATGGGGCCGATCGCAGGAGCCTCTGTAGCAATTAAAGGTACAACCATAGGGACCATCAGTGATATAGATGGAAACTTCTCCCTGGAAATCAGCAACGGACAAACTATTCAGGTTTCCTTTATCGGTTATACAACGCAAGAAATACGTTATACCGGGCAATCGTCCATCAACGTTACATTGGTTGAAGACACCAAAGTAATTGAAGAAGTTGTTGTAACCGCTTTAGGTATTAAACGAGAAAAGAAAGCGTTGGGATATGCAACTCAGGAGCTTAAAGGAGACGCACTGATTGAAGCCAGAGAAAATAACCTGGCCAACGCGTTGTCCGGTAAAGTTTCCGGTCTACAGGTAGTACGCTCCAGCAACGGTCCTGGCGGATCATCTAAAATTGTGCTTCGCGGTAACAGCTCACTTACGGGTTCCAATCAACCGCTTATCGTTATCGACGGGGTGCCGATGGATAACTTTACCGGTGGTGTAGCCGACGTATGGGGTAATGAAGGTCCGGATATGGGTAACGGTCTTGGAGATATAAATCCGGAAGACATCGAATCCATGAACGTACTGAAAGGTGCTTCGGCAGCTGCATTGTACGGATCGCGCGCTGGTAACGGTGTAATTTTGATTACCACCAAATCCGGAAGGAAACAGACGGGATTGGGAATTACGGTAAATGCGGGAGTATCAACCGAGAGTATTTTCCTGAAACCGGAACTACAGAATAACTTCGGACAAGGTTCGACCAACATTTACGATGTTAAATCCAGAGCAAGCTGGGGTCCGTTGGCAGACGGCTCGCAAACGGTTGAAAGATGGGACGGACAATCTGCTCCTTTGAAAACATTCGATAATATCGGCAATTACTTCAATACCGGGACATCCTTTAATGAAGGGATCTCTTTTCAACAAAGTTTTGAAGGTACTTCAGTCTTCGCATCTATAAACAGATCGGACGACAAAAGTATCGTTCCGGGTGCCGAACTTGATAAGACCTCTTTAAATTTGAGAGGAACGACCGAATTCGGTTCAAAGAAGCAATGGAAGCTGGACGGTAAAGTAAACTACATCAATAACAATGCTAAAAACCGCCCGATACAGGGTATAAACCAATCCAACGCATTTAGTACGATTTACCTGTTGCCAAGATCATTGGATATTACATTGCTGGAAAGATCAGTCAACGAAGATGGGAAAATGATCTGGTGGGATACCGAGCAGACACCACAGGAAAACCCCTATTGGGTTTCTAAATACAGGACCAACCAGGACACACGTAATCGTTTACTGGGAAGCATGTCTCTTTCGTATCAGATAACCGACTGGTGGGGACTTGAACTGAGGGGTGGTACCGACTATTACACCACTACCACAACAGGTAAACTGTATGCCGGAGGTAATGTAAGGCCTAAAGGATATTATTCCGAAGCATCCGAAACATTCTTCGAAAACAACTACAGTTTTCTTTCTACCTTTAAAAAGGATAATCTGATCGACAAATTTGGAGGTTTTATTACTGTTGGAGGTAACCTGATGACACAAAACAGGAAAAAGATGTCGATCAACACAGGCGACTTGTTGATACCGAACCTCTTCTCAATCAACAACAGTGTAGATAAGATGAGTGTATCTGTCGATGCATCGGAAGTACGCAGGAAAATGAATTCTCTTTACGGTTCGTTGCAAATGAACTGGGATGGTTGGTTGTTTATGGACGTAACAGGACGTAACGACTGGTCGTCTACCATGAGCAAAGAGAATCGTTCTTACTTCTATCCATCCGTTAGCTTATCGGCCGTAATTTCAGATATGATCGACAAAAACGGAGGAAGCATGCCCGAATGGCTGACCTTCACCAAAGTAAGAGCCTCCTATGCAGAAGTTGGTAACGACTTGGATCCATATCAATTATACACAGTATATACCATGGGTAAAGATCCGAATGGTAACCCAACCGCAGCACCAGGTAGTACATTGTACGATTCAACCGTACGAAGCGAGTTAATCAAATCGTGGGAAGCTGGTGTCGACCTTAAATTCTTCAACAACCGACTGGGAATCGATGCTGCATGGTATAAATCCAATGCAACCAGACAATTGTTTAATCTTCCGATGGACCCGTTCTCCGGATATTCAGACCGTAAGATCAATGCTGGTAACATCCAGAACTCGGGTGTGGAATTAATGCTTTACGGTGGTATTCTGCAGAATCCGAAGGGCCTCAACTGGGATATGACGGTAAATGCCTCTTTGAACCGGAATAAAATTATCGATCTGTACGAAGGTGTAAACGAATATGGATTACGCACCTTCGATGACGTTAAAATAGTTGCCCGCACAGGCAGTTATTACGGTGACATTTACGGCAAGAAGTTCCAACGTGTTGAAACTGGCGAACATGCCGGTAAAGTAATTGTAGATGCACAAGGTCTTCCATTGCTTACATCCGATCAGTACGAGCTGGGAAATCAGCAACCCGACTTCTTATTAGGTATCACCAACAGCTTCAGCTATAAGAATATATCGCTAAGCTTCCTGATTGATGCAAGAATAGGTGGAGAAATCTTCTCTGCTACTACGGCTAACCTGTACCGAATGGGTAATGCAGCCGGAACGGTGGCAAATGGGAAACGGGATGAATTTGTTGTTCCTAACACGGTTATTGCCAACTCAGATGGAAGTTATACAGCTAATAACAAATCAACTACGCAACAATTATATTGGGAGCGCGTAGCCGGTAGCGGCAACGTGGGACTGGGCGAAGCGTTTACATACGATGCAACCAATATCCGTCTGCGTAACATTACCATTGGCTATGATTTCGACAAGAAACTACTTTCCAAAACAGCCCTGCAAAGATTGCGTTTGTCGCTCACTGCAAACAACGTATGGATGATCAAGTATCACCTTGAAGGAATAGATCCGGAATCGGTTACTGCCACCAACACCAATGCTACAGGCTTTGAATACGGAGCAGCACCTACTTCTCGCACATTTACTTTTAATGTTACAGTTGGTTTCTAAAATAGAAGGAAAAATAATATGAAAACATTCAATAAACTATTAATCGGACTAGCTTCTGTTGCGCTCGCGTTAACTGCGTGCAGTGATTTCGAAGACATAAATAAAAACCCCAATTCTGTTAGCGAAGAAAACGTACAAGTGGCTCACTTGTTAAATAAATCGTTCATGGGGGCTCAGCAAAATCCGCATATCGCCGAACGTATCTTTGTACTTACATGGAAACGGGCAGCCCGGTTTGAACGGGCAAGTGGATTTACTATTGGAACCGACAATGACGGATGGAATACAGATTACTTTAGCACAGGTTACGCTGTTGGTTGGCTTAACCAGGCAAACCTGGCCGTAAACCTGGGTGAGAAAAGAGTGGCCGAAGGTGCTCCTGCTTACGAAAAGAATGTATTGCAAATGGCACGTATCTGGAGAGCCTATCTGATTACAGAATTGGCCGACAGCTTCGGACCTATTCCGATGCTGAACAAATACGACGGTACGGTTTCTCCCTACGAGAGTGTTCAGTCAATCTACACCTTTGTTCTTAAAGAGCTGAAAGAGGCAAGTGCCGCACTGGATCCGAGTATCGACATGTCGGCCATCAAAGGAACGAACAACCAGTCCGATCCTTACTACAACGGCGATATGGCAAAATGGCAAAAATATGCAAATTCATTACGGCTAAGATGTGCCATGCGTTTAAGCGTAGTAGATCCGGCTAAGGCAAAAAGTGAATTTGAAGATGCTGCAAAAGGAAGTCTGATTCTTACCCAGGCAGACATTGCCCAGGTTCAGGAAAGAGGCGGATGGACCGATCTGGACGGAGTTATGTCCCGACCATGGAACGCTCAGCTTATTTCTCCTACTTTGAATAACATTTTCCTGGGTTTAGGTGGAATTGATATTCAGGTTCCCGCTAATATGCAATCTGTAATCAAACCGGCAACAACCTATATGGGTATGAGACTTGACAAGCATCTTCCCACTTCAACGAACGATCCGAGTGCAGGTTATTTCTTTGATGGTCTGCCAGATAAGATCGATCCACGTGCAACTGTTCTTTACAGCATTCCCGGATATGATGATGGTAAGGTTTACTTCCCGAATCTGGGTTTAGCTACAGAAGCCAAGCTTGCCAATCCGGCAACCGGTCAGATTGATGGAAACAGCATTACGCTTACTACAAAGTGGACATGGAATACATGGGTAGCCGGCAAATGGGACAAATACAGTTCTTTGTCAACACAACTTACCGGAGCTGCTCAGAACTACCCGGCTATCTCTAACGTGTACAGACAGAGCACCAATAAAAGGGTATGGTTCGGTCCTTGGGAAACCTACTTCCTGCTTGCCGAAGCAGCCGAATACGGATGGACTGTACCTGGCACAGCCAAGCAAAACTATGAAAGTGGTATTGCTGCAAGCTTCGAGTATCACGGTGTATCCCAGTTCCTGAATCAATACCTCACCTCGCAGGCATACAACAGAGTGGGAACTTCCGTAGCATTCGACCATACAGCCGAAGCTCAGCCGTTTACTGTAAGCTATGTGGATGGATATACGAAGGAAAACAAAACAACGACCTACACTTATCCTAAAAACTCGATTTACAAGAACGGACAGTTCAACAACGATCATCTTACAAAGATTATCACGCAGAAGTTTATCGCGCAACATCCTTGGTTACCACTGGAAGCATGGAGCGACCACAGACGTTTGGGACTTCCATTCTTCGAAAATCAGGCTGTGGAGGTAGACTATAACCCCAGCAGTTATGAAGTTCCTCTAACTAAGACTACTGCCAAGGAATGCCGTTGGGAATTCTATCCGAAACGTATGCGCTATCCGTCTAATATGGAGGTGAACAGTAAAGAAAGTTACCAGCAGGCAATCCAATTACTGGGAGGCGAAAATAATACGCAAACTCCGTTATGGTGGGTGATGAAAAAATAAAGGTTCAATAATCAATAAAGGGTGTCTGAATATTCAGACACCTTTTTTTTATCTGTTATGCAGGAAACTTATTTCATTTAGTATCTTTGTTCCGATAACTTAATAAATGATCCGATGAAAGCATCCATACTGTATTTACTCTTCGCATTTATATTCGCCCCCATATCCGGAATGTTGTTTGCACAGGAAGCAGGCAACAGGGTGTATCTGTTTGACTCCTTCAAACCTGCAACCGTTAAAATGAAAAACGGCAGTAAAGCGTCTGCCTCTTTTAATTACGATGGGAGCAAACGGGAAATGGTTTACTATGATAAGGAGCAACTGATGGTGCTGGACGGGTTGGAGCAGGTAGATACTATCTTTATCGAAAACCGGAAATTTGTTCCCTTTCAGCAGAAATTCAGGGAAGTTGTTCCGCTGACCGAAGGCGAATTACAGATTGACTGGAGTATGAAGCGGATCTTTCTGGGTAAGAAAGGGGCATTCGGACAAGTATCCCATTCGGGTACAGTACAAAATATAAACCCGGGATACCTTACAGGCTACCTGTCTACACAACATTCGAACGAAGGATCTAATCAGGTTTACTCTACTGTTCTTAAAAACACCTATTACCTTGTACAGAAAAGCAAGCCCAGAAAGTTTAATTCACTTAAAACCTTTATGAGTCAATTTCCGGAAAATCAGCAGACACAGCTCACCGACTTCATCAAAAATGAAAAGGTAGATTTCAATGTACCTGAAGATGTGGTTAAACTGGCCGGCTTCGCTGTTACACTGGAATAAACCAACGAATTAAAACTTCTTTTCGTTGGCCAGATTCCACATATTAAGGAACGATGCCTTGGTGATGTCCACTACTTTACTCCAGTTAATCTTATCCGAATGATCGCCGGGCATATGATAGTCCGGATGGCCATCCGTATGATACCAGATTACCGGAATATTCAGCTTGGCAAATGAGGCATTGTCGCTGCCGCCAACCGGTTTATCCCAGGGTCTGTAATTGGGTTTAAGCTTTAATCCGTATTTGCTGATATCCAGCTTCAGCCAGTCGCCGAATACAGGATGGGTCTCGGTATAGAAATAAACCACATGCTCCGGATTAGCCTCGTTATTATTACGTCCTATCATGTCAAAATTGAGGTAACCCTTCACCCGGTCGATATAGGGAAAGGACTGAACGAAATAGGAAGAGCCCAGCAAACCTTTTTCTTCGCCATCCCAAAAAGCAAAGATCACCGTGCGTTCCGGTTTTACTCCGGTAGCCAGAAAAGCCCGGGCAATCTGCAAAACTGCCGACACACCAGACGCATTATCATCGGCACCATTATAAATCTGATCGCCTGCCAAGGCAGGATCCATTCCCAGGTGATCGTAATGAGCACCAACAATTACATATTCATCCGGATTCTTTCCTTCAATTTTTGCCAGCACATTATTTAATTGCAAACACTGATGCGTTTGCTGTTTCAATACAGCAATAGAATCGGGGTGAACCTGGTAACGACCTCTTTTCTGCCGCTCCCTGTTATATGCTTCGAACGGTTGATAGTAAGAATCCTGAAGCGGAGAAACGCCCATGGCTTTGAGGCAGGAAACAATATAAGCTCCGGCCAGTCGACCGCCTTTGAATCCGGCTTCACGCCCCTCCAGCAAGTCGTCCGCCAGAAAACCGATATGCGCTTCGGCTGTCTGTTGGTTAATGGTATTCAACCCCTTCACTTCGGGAGTCTGGGCTTGTAACAGGCTGTAAAATGGTCCGGAAAGTAAACAAACCAGCAATAATATCTTCTTCATCTTTCGATTGTTTTTTAGCGTTATCTATTGTGCCCAATAACCGGTTGTCCGCTTAACTGCAGCCATTGGCCTTTATTGAGATTTGGCACAAAGGTAAACGAAAAATTTCACTTTTAAGTGTCATCTATCATTTTAAGCGTACAAAACGCTATACAACAAACAGTTAAGAACATGACAGATCCAAAAAATCATCTGTCATCAAGTGTCATCTGTCATTACAAAATGGTATCACGTAGACGCCAGCCCGATAAGTGCGACCCTTTTATATAGAACAACTAATCCGGACCAGGTATATCCTTATTTTTTGGTCGTTATAATCTAATCTTTTCATAACGAACACTTATTCGTTTAACATATGTCTACTTTGCGTTGAACAGCTGTTTACCTTGCGTTGAACATATGTTGAATGCAAGGTACACAGCTGACAAACGATTAGTTCCCTTAAGTAAAAACAAGTAAACAATACTGTCTTAGAACTACGTAACTTAACAGAAAGAACTATAGGAAGGAATACTTTATTTTTTATCTACCGGAACCGCCCATGATATCGAGCAATTCGTTGGTGATGGATTGCTGTCGGGTTTTGTTATAGTAGACATTCAGGTCCGTTAACAGGCTATCTGCATTATCAGTCGCAGTCTGCATCGCAATCATCCGGGCACTATGTTCGGAAACATTGTGACTCAGATATACCGCATACAACTTATACTTCAGGTAGCGGGGATACAGGGAAGTCAGCAACTCCTCGCATCCGGGTTCAAAGATAAAGTTGGCATTTTGAATCGCCCACCTATCATCCGCTTCCGGATGAAAAGGAAGAAATGTCTCGCTGGTAAGAAGCTGCGTAGATTTACCATGATACCGATGATACAACAATACCACTTTATCTACGTTCCTTTCCAGAAACAGATCCATCAACTGCGAGGCCAGCTGGTTGGTTGTGGAGGGTGAAACTTCGTGCTCCCATTCGTCGGACAT
>Ga0209639_1001409_pt1 | contig 24129 bp, 19 predicted proteins | sample EPASupsiteHSE605_FD_187268 | JGI IMG/M metagenome (GOLD analysis project Ga0209639, IMG submission 187268) | Bioremediated contaminated groundwater from EPA Superfund site, New Mexico - Sample HSE6-05 (SPAdes) (version 2) | ecosystem: Environmental > Aquatic > Deep subsurface > Groundwater >...
CCATCCGAAACATAGACGAGAGTCTGTGGCTCAGCAACTGAATCCTGTGACGTTGCCGCTTGTTCGTCGGACAAGTGAAGGACGCATTTTGTAATTTAGTTAATTTTAATGCGTTTTAGAAACCAGGGTAATGGTTGAGAGATTTAGGGTTGCTCATTATGAGTTTAGGAATAATTTTAATCGGGGCAGAAGCGTTTACCAATGGGATTGAATGGCTAGGAAAACGACTTAAACTTGGAGCAGGTGCAGTTGGAAGTATTTTTGCGGCCGTCGGCACAGCCTTACCTGAGACCATGGTTCCTATTATGGCCATCTTGGGTGGAGGTGTAGGCCCAGAAGGTGCAGAAATAGGCATTGGAGCTATTCTGGGTGCACCATTTATGTTAGCGACAGTAGCTTTCTTTATAACAGGAGTTGCGGCACTGTTTTTTCGCCGAAGGAACCTTCCTTTGCGGCTGGATGCTAAAGTGGTAAACCACGATCTAAAGTTTTTCCTCATTGTTTATTCGATGGCTATACTGGCATCCTTTTTACCCACTCAAACACTTAAAAATGGAGCAGCGTTGACTTTGGTTTCAGCCTATGGGCTTTATGTATACCAAACAATACGTGATTGTAAGGATGATTCCAAACATGAAAAATTAGCGCCGCTTTATATGGAGAGGCGCACTGGCAGCCCGACCATGACCATGATTTTAGTACAAATCACGTTGGCCTTGGTCGCAATTGTCTTTGGGGCGGATCGCTTTGTCAATGCAGTGCAACCGATTGCTGTAGCTTTTGGGATTCCAGTATTTGTGCTTTCTTTAATTATTACACCAATCGCAACAGAATTGCCGGAAAAGTTCAATAGTGTTCTTTGGATTCGGAAGGGTAAAGACACGTTAGCCATGGGAAACTTGACTGGAGCAATGGTGTTCCAAAGCTCTGTAATTCCCGCGATCGGAATCGCTCTTACGCCATGGAAGCTTGATACCTTGGCGTTATGGAGCGCGCTTCTTGCTTTAGGAGCAGCCATTATTCCGTACATTTCACTGCGGCAAAAAGGGGCAGTTTTTCCGACCACCCTTCTAGTTGGAGGTGTCTTTTACCTCTTGTTTATTTTGACGGTAATTCGCTTTTCGATCCAGTAAACTCCGCAATAAGCATACCCGTTAAGACTAATCCTGCACCGAAAAATCCTTTAGGTGTTAATAACTCGCCAGCAAGGAAATAGGCTGAGATGGCTGCAAAGACAGGTTCCATGGAAAAAATGAGCGCGGTATGGGTGGAAGTGGTAAATTGTTGCATTTTGGTTTGAACAAAGAATGCTAGTGAAGTTGCAGGGATTGCGGTAACCAGTAAAGCGAACCAAGCAGTTGAGCTAAAGTATATCGTGGGTTGAGGGAAAAGAAGGGAAGATAAACCACTTAGAACACTCACAGTGAGAATTTGGATACTAGCTAAAACAGTAGCATTTGTTTGAGGTGCATAATGTCCAACTAAGAAAATATGTAAGGCAAAGCTCAAGGCGCAAACAAGAATCATTAGGTCGCCGTGATTAAGCTCGAAATTATTACCTAAGGAAAGGAAAGCAAGACCTATCAAAGCACATAGAATACCCAGGATTAGGCTTCGACTGGGAAGCTTCCTTGTCGTTATAGTGACTAAGGTTGGTACAAAGACGACAGATAGACCAGTGATAAAACCTGCGTTTGAGGAGGTCGTATATTGCAAACCGACTGTTTGCCAGGCATAGCCGGAGAAAAGGAAGACTCCTGCAGCTGCACCACTGAGTAAGGTTCCTTTGTTAATATGATTCCTTTGGAACCAGAGAAATGGTAATAAACTCACAAATGCGATGGCAAAGCGAACTGCCAAAAATAGAAAAGGTGGAAGATCCTCAATGGCCCATTTGACGATGACAAAGGTCGAGCCCCAAACAAACGTAACCAAAAGTAGAGAAAGATCAGCCCAATGGCTTTTGCTAAGCTTCAATACAATTACTTCCTTTCTATAACAAAAACTAATAGTTCATTTTTATCGTCTGGTGCTGTTGCGCGAAGTCGCATGCTGGTCTGTCCTGGAAAATGGGTGCTCCCTTTATTAGTGGTGCCGCCAGCCTCATGGGGGTAGCAGCATAAAGAAAGGTCGTTGCGTAAGATACGCAACGACCTTTTCTGATCTAGACAGAAAGTATGGTTGTGGCACTGGATTACGATGTTTCTAGTATAACGGATCTAATGCCAACTGAAAAGGGAAAACTATTAGCCTCTTCCTCCGTCGTGAGGTCCCGGAAGTTCAAATACTGGTTCGGGCTCTTCTATTGGGGTATACATTGGGGGTGGAGAACATGGCGGTGGCAGAGCTGGGGAAAACTCACTACAATATTGTTGTTTTGCTTGACAGAATAAATGGTAGTGTCGTTCCTCGTCAGCGGCCATTTCTGTTAGGATGCATTGAATTTCTGGAATAGGTATTTTTTCGGCAAGTTCAAGATACTCGCGATGGTCTCTGGCCTCATCCTCAATGTTAGAGTCGAGCAGCAAACAAAGGTCGGTTGTATAATTAACAAAACGAGCTCGCCAATCTATCCAATGACCACTACTTAATGAGCCATATTTCGGGTCAACACCCAGATGGCGTAGGGCAAGGGCTAATTTTTCAAGGTGTTGCATTTCGTCATAAGCAATAGGCCTTAACAAGGCATCGAATTCTGGACGGTCTAAAAGCACAGCTTGATAAAGGTAAGTCGTAATCGCCGTTAATTCCGAATCCTTTCCAGCGTAGGCCTCGTACAACCACATCGCATATGTATAGGTAGGTTCGGGAATTTGTATAGGTGTAGGCCCTGGCGGCGGTACACAGGCTTCTTGAAACGGGAGAAGTAGGACTTGACCGGCGTAGATTCGATCAGGATGCTTCAAATGATTAAGATGAATGATTTCAGCCATTTCAATATTGTAGGCTTTGGCGATTTTATAGATGGTATCTCCGGCATTAACGATATATCGTGCGTAATCCATTAGGATTCCTCCCCTTTTATGTCATAGCACAATATATTCAAGGAGAAAGAGACATGATAATGGATAATAATGGGTTGAGGACCGGAATGTATTGGACGAGTTCGACGTAGTTATGTATAAAAGAGATAAGAACAAAAAACAAAACGAACCTAGTAAGGAAACTATTAATAAAAAGGAGGATTCGGGAGTGGGTTCATATGTCTTAAGAGGAATCACAACGGCCTTACTTGTCACGGTTTTGACTCTATTTGCCGGTGTTATATGGAGTTCCATGGGTTTCGGAGGGTTAAGTATTTCAAAACTGTTAGATATCGGACTTTTGGCAAGTTGTCTCATAGGTGGCTATCGAACGGCAAATGAAAGTAAGGTATGGTTCATGGGTGGAGTAACTGGAGCAGGTTATGTCACAGTGGGAACATTACTTTTGGCACTATTTTTGCCAATTCAAGGATTAGGTTTTATCCAGGTTCTAGCAGAAGGGGCGCTAATAGGCTTAGTAGCAGGGGCGTTTGGAGCAGGAAATAAAGGAAAAGTTTCGAGTGCATGGAATAGTCGACGAAATGAAACACATTTTACCCCATCCTATGTGGGGTATGGTAATAAAGATGGTCTCGGCAGAAGCAATTTTGAATGGGATGCAGAGGAAGACTCTACCCCAAGGGCAAACCCTTCTAAGCAAAATTGGATTGAAAGCTCGGAGGATGAGTTTCCGGAGATTTCAGTAACAAGGCGTAATTCAGTTGTTGAGTGGCCTTGGGACAGGGAAAATGAGAATAAGAATGAGATTACGACAAGCGAGACAAAACAGGTACGAAATGATTTGGTCGTGTGGGATAGAGGCGAGGAAAAAGCAAAGCCTTGGTGGGAGCAATAATAAAAGAAATTATGAAAAAACCCCTCTGTTCCCGAATGGGATCGGAGGGGTTTTCACTCATATAATCATCTCAGGGTGATCCAATAGCCATGTTCTGTTCAGGGGTAATCGGATTATCCTCTACAAGTTGGCAAGAGCGACCTATAGTTTCTTTCCAGCTGGCGAGTTGGGGAAGAATAATGGTTCGCCATACTTATCTTTCCCGAATTCTTTGACAATTTTTTGCCCTTCTTCAGATACAAGCCATTGAATAAAGGCCTTAGTACTTTCGGCATCAATTTTGGGAAACTTTGCTTGGTTAACAGGAATCAAAGTAATATAGTTAAGTAATAATTCGTCATTCTCTACTAGAACTTTTGATTTAATTTTATCTTTGTTTGTAATATAAGTAGCTCTATCCATAACAGTATAAGCCTTTTGCTCATCAGTATATAGCAGAGTGGGTGCATTACCTGAAGCACCTAGTTTATAAATTTGATACCAGTTTCCCGAGGGTTTAATTCCGGCAGCTTCCCATAACTCTAATTCCTTGACGTTTGTACCTGACTTATCACCTCGACTAATAAATGGCGTTTTACTATCTTTAATTTTTTTAAGAGCGGTAAGCGCTGATTTCTCGCCCTTGATCCCGGCGGGGTCTTCGCTGGGGCCAACTATTACAAAGTCGTTATACATAAAATCAATTCGCTCAGTTCCGAATCCATCGGCAACGAATTTTTCTTCCAGAGTCTTTGCGTGTACCAATACTAAATCAAAAGTGCCGCTTTTGCCAAGCTCTAGCGCTGCCGATGTTCCAGCCCCCACATGTCTGACCCTAACTCCGGTTTTTTGCTCGTAGGCGTCTTCGAGAGCAGGAACTATTCCGGCATCAATAGGTCCTATAGTGCTGGCCATTAAAATTTGCTTTTTCTGCTCTTGATTTTTATCGGCTTCCTGATCAGTTTTAGTTGATTGACAACCTCCCACTATAAGTAGACTTAGTGCCATAAATAGTACTGTGAAAATAACTTTACTCCTCTTCATAAACTATTCCCTTCCTCTCTTTTGAACCTTTATGATTTTTAAATATATTAAAGACAAAAATGTCTGTAAAAAAATTAGTGACTTAACTAAAACAAATTAAAATGATATATATATAATAAAAGCAAATAATAACAAATAAATAATATATTCTGTAAAACAAATGAAAATCCTTCTTTGCGTAATATAAAAATAATAGCTGAGTAGTGAACTCGTACAGCTAAAGCTGACATGGAGACTTCGGTTGGGGACTCTGGTGAAAGGGTAGCGCCATCGGTACAGTCTCAAAAAGTGGAACTCAAAATCATGACCCATCAGCCTATCGTAGTTAAATTCAATCACTTAAAATAAGTTACTCTAAAAGGAAAAAAAGCAAGGATAATCTACAGTCTTTCGAGAAGTCTAATATAAATTTACTTTAAAAGTAGATAAGGAGATATAAGGGAGGAATTAAAATGAATTTTCTAGAACTAGTTCAGACTCGTCGAAGTTTACGTACTTATTTGGACAGGCCAGTTGAGAAGGAGAAGCTTGAGTATGTTTTGGAATGTGCGCGGTTAGCGCCGTCTTGGAAGAATATGCAGTGCTGGCGCTTTATTGTAATTGATGATGCAGCAGGTCGGAAGGCCATAGCAGAAAGCATGGCAGAAAGTAACCCTGGGCGTAAAGCCTTGATGTCAGCCCCTATCGTCGTTGTGCTCTGTGCTGTGCCCAAGGAATCTGAAATATGGGAAGGCAAGGACAATATGATGCTTGATGCGGGGCTTGCGATGGAGCATTTAATTCTTGCAGCGACCGAACAAGGGTTGGGGACGTGTTGGCAGGGCCTATTTACAGAAGAAAAAGTGCGTGCGGCTTTAAATGTTCCTGATGATGTTCGAGTTGTGGCCATGACTCCTTTGGGGTATGCGGCTGAGGAACGACGTCCTCGCCCTCGTAAGAGTACGTCAGAAATAGTTTTCCATGGAAAATGGGGTCAAGCTTAGAATACTTAGCGTGCACCGCTAATTTCGTGAGGTAAATTAGTTTAAGTTTCTGGATAGAAAAAGGGGCGGTTCTTGACTTCAAGTCAAGAACCGCCTTATGTGCGTATTCGATTAACGAGATTCTATTATTATTCTTGGATCTCAGCTTCAGCAGAGTTTACAGCTGTAACCATATCCTGAATCTTCTCAGTGGAGTCAAGGGCAGAGTCTGCTGCTGCGGAAACAGCATCTTGATAAGCTGCCAGGTTCGCCGCGATAACATCAGCTGCAGTTACACCAGCATCAATGAGATCTTGAGCACTCACGCTTGAAGCATCTGCATCGAGAACAATCCCATCAATCTTTAGGATCGCAGCTGCTTTGATTGCCGCCGCCTTTTCAGCTGCTGCAGCCTCGTTTACGACGGTAACCATATCCTGAATTTCCTCAGTGGAGCCAAGGGCCGAGTCGGCTGCTGCGGAAATAGCATCTTGATAAGCTTCCAGGTTCGCATCAAAAACGTCAGCTTCAGTGACACCAGCGTCAATGAGATCTTGTGCAGTTACGCCTGAGGCATCTGCGTCTTGAACAATACCGTCAATTTTTGCGATTGCAGCTGCTTTGGTTGCCGCTGCCTCTTCAGCCGCTTCAGCTGCATTCACGTCGGTTACCATTTGCTGAATTTTGTCCGTGTTGTCAAGTGCCAAATCCTCTGCTGCGGAAATTGCAGTTCGATAAGCTTCTAGGTTTGCTTCAATAACGTCGGTCACAGTGACACCAACATCAATGAGATCTTGTGCAGATACGTCTGAGGCATCTTCTCCTAGGACAATACCGTCAATCTTTGCTATCGCGGCCGCTTTTGCTTGAGCGGTGTTCACGTCGGTGACCATTTGCTGGATTTTGTCAGTGGAGTCAAGCTCCAAGTCTGCTGCTGCGGAAATTGCTGTTTGGTAAGCTTCCAGGTTTGCTTCAATAACGTTGGTCGCAGTGACACCTGCGTCAATGAGATCTTGCACGGTTACGTCTGTGGCCTCAGCATCTTGGGCAATACCATCAATTTTTTCGATTGCCGCTGCTTTTGCCGCCGCTGCGTCGATTAAGTCTGTGAGAACGCTATCAGGAATTACAGCTGTACCGCCTAAAGCAGTTACAACGCTGGTAGCAGATAGTTTACCGCTTACATATTCCGTGCCTTCATTTGTAGTACCTTTAGTAAGAACGATACCGGCATTGAATTGAGCTGCAAGAGGAGCCCCTGCTAAAGCATCGATTGCAGTATCGCCATTTGCTAAGAAAACGTTATCATACTCTAAAACATCGTCAAAGGCCTTAAGCACTTCAACGTTCGTGTCGTAAGCTGTGTTTCCGAAGTAGCGGAAGGCATTAGGAAACTTAGATACTACAGCATTACTGATTACAGCTGTTCCACCAATAACATCCGCTGTAACAATACTCTCATTTTCAGTCAGAAACTCTTCAACACTTTCAGGAATACTATTGGCCTCAGTCAAGAGAATTGGCTCAGTTTGAGCAGAAGCAATGGAGGCAATAGAAAGGGCATCTTGATTCAGCCAGCCGTAAGCAACTGCAACTTTGCTTATTGAAGCACCGAGCTCAACCATTTTATTTGCGATATTAACAGAGGTTTCGAATCGATCGTTTCCACCGAGGGGAACAACTGTAATATCCATGTCAGCCAGCTCATCTAAAACGGCTTGACTAATTACTGCAGTACCACTGGTAACATAAACCTTTTCAACTTCGAGTTTAATGAGTTCGGCTTTAGTGTCTTCATTCAGTACTGAACCAGCCTCTTGTAGAAGGATAGGAGCTTCAAGAAAGGAGGCAAGTGGTCCTGAAGTCAGCGCGTCGACCATGCCATAAGAGGTAGATGAGGCTAGAATAGCAGAGCCTGTCCAACCAGTTTGTTCAGCAATTTCTACAGCGGTTTCTGCTGCGGTTACTCCAGCTAAGCGTTGTGGAAATGTGTCGGCTGCAAATGCATTCAAAGGCAACATGCTTAGGGTCATACCTGCGATGGCTAAGGTTGCTAAGGCTTTTTTTGTCTTACTCATTAAATTGTGTTCCTCCTCGTTTTCGTAAATATTTTTTTGAAGCAAAAGCGGTTTGATTTTTCCCTTGAACCTTTTAACAATGAAAAGGTTTTAGGTGAAGTATGATTACCTGATAATACTTCGCTAAAAAATAAAAAATCCTTTTTCTTACAAATGGTATTTAAGTTCCGTATATGGATATATAAGGATATATTAGGGATCTTGTAGTAGAGATAACTCCATTTTGCGAATATTATTGACCGAGTAGTATAGACTAAGCCTGTTAAGATTAGGGTATTGATAGCCGAAATTTGAAGGTGGAGGATTGACCTCTGATGTTACAGACCGCCCTGCTCATCGTTGCGCTTTCAGGCTTGGGAACACTCATTGCTATAGGAATTTTTCTCATTCTTTTTTATTTCGTTGGTAAACGTTCGTTTCGAACCATCGTCCAACGGCTATTTGGGTTAGTTTTAGAAAGGCTGCTGCGAGATAAGTATTCGGAAAATTTGATGGAACTTTGGGGTGCAGTACGCCGTACCTCTATACAAAATATACTGGAAATCAGTTTACGAGCGGAAGAGGGAAAGCTAATTGATAGGCCATTAGGTTCGCCAAAAACATTGCCCCATTACGATACCCTTATGTTTGTTGCTGCCCAAATGGCACGTCTGCCTAAGGAAGGAACTATTCCTGTAGATATGAAGGTAACCCTGGGAGCCAAAGCGGAAAAACCCCTTCAGATCGATATCCCGTTAATGATCACTGGCATGAGTTTCGGGTTAGGCCTCAGCGAAGAGGCTAAACGAGCATTAGCAAGAGCTGCAAAACAAATGGGTACTGCTACAAATTCTGGAGAAGGGCCCTTTTTACAAGAGGAACGTGACGAAGCTGGAAAGTTTATTTGGCAGATAAGTCGGAGTTCCTGGGGTCACAGCCCACAAGGTATAGCCTCTGCAGATATGATAGAAGTACAGATGGGTCAGGGGGCCAGGATGGGGTATTTCAGTAAAGAACCAAGTGTAGTAAAGGGAAAAGCGCAAAAACTAATGGGCATATCTCCGGTGGAATCTGTTGTTACTTCAGCGGTAACTTCAGGAATTAACACCCCTTGGGATTGGTCAAAGTATGTCTCGGATTTGCGTGCAGAAGCGGCGGGCAAACCGATTGCGATTAAGATTATGGCGACGGGTGGTTTGGAAAGGGACTTGGCCGTCTGTTTAGAAGCAGATTTTGACGTAATTGTGATCGATGGAGCCCAAGGTGCAGCGTCTGGAGCATCCCCCATAATTTGTGATGATTTAGGAATTCCAAGTTTATTAGCCTTAGTTCGTGCGGAACGTTTTTTGCGGGAGCAGGGTGCTCGAAAAGAAGTAAGCTTGGTGGTTTCAGGAGGATACGCGACACCAGGAGAATGCCTAAAAGCGATTGCACTGGGTGCAGATGCAATCTATTTAGGAACCGTTCCTCTATTTGCACTAGTTCATAATCAAATTGGTAAAATTCTTCCCTGGGAACCGTTAACTCAGTTGATCTGGTACAATTCTCGCTATAAACAACGTTTAGATATTCCACTAGCGAGTAAAAGCGTAGCCAATGTCCTGAAATCGATGGCTCTGGAAATGGAAGAGGGGGTGCGGGCTCTCGGGAAAACAGCTTTGTCAGAGCTTGGTCCGAATGATCTTGTAGCAGTGGACGAATGGACGTCCAAAGTGACGGGTGTAAAGCGTGCTTATCCTTGGCCAGAGTAATTAGTCATTTTGACAATATTTATGATGCCGAGTATAATAAACCAATAGAAAATATTAAGATAAACCCAAAGAATGTGAGGAATAGTGACAGTTACCGTTCAGAGAGAAAGGCCATAGCTGGAAGGTCTTTTCGGGAAGCGCTAGGGTCGCACAGGAGGGGCAGAGGGGAATGAAGTACTCTCTGACGGAAGAACCCGTTAGCGATGCCGAGTGCTGAGAAACGTTTGTTCCTCAGAATAAAGGTGGTACCACGGAAGCTTTTCGTCCTTTGCTAGGAGGAAAGGCTTTTTTATGTGGGACTTGTGTGACACAGCGCTCGGTGCTTACGACGCAGAGCAAACTAACCGTTTAAGCGACTGGCTTTGGGGAGCGGGGTTCATCCTTCGGCGATAGTATTATTTTGAAGAACCCGCCTACGGCGATAATCTCCACTGGAGACTATCGTGCCAGATGAGCCATCCGCAGGCCATGGATGGCCAAGTGTCCCTGTAGCCATGGACGGCGAGAAGGGACCTTGGCTTACTGGCGGCAGTGTACATCCTTGTACACTGCCCCGCATCTGGGGTCGGTCGCTTAAACGGAAGTTTGCTAATCTGCTTACGTAAAGACGTCGCGCTCGTGTGACACTGCGTCTTGGGTCTTGGGACGGGGGGAACGTTGCTAGGGAGAAGGCACATTTCATGTGCGCCTTCCAGCATTCTTCTGAATTGAGCCGTTTCTGGGGTCGCTTAAACGGAAGTTTGCAATTCTGTACGTAAAGACGTCGCGCACGTGTTACACTACGTCTCAGGCTCGGGTAAACGGGGGCAAGTCAGTGCAAGTTGGGACGGTTCCTAAATTGCATGGGCTTACTGGTCGAATGCTATGCCATCCTTGGCGCATTCGACACTAGGCACGTCCTTGTGCCGTCGCCTGCACTCATTGACGCGATTCCTCTCACTGTGCTCCTTAAGCTAAGAAACTTCCTCTGGCTTGAGGGTCGACGGGGGTTTGGAACGACGTGGAGTGTCCGGGAGCTGTTTGCGTCTTGACGCAAAAGCGTATACAAGTTGAGCACAAGTTTAGAGACGCAAGTTTGTGCAAGTTTGGGACGATTCTCGACTTGCATATTCGCCTGCCTCATTGACGCAATTCCTCTATCTGTGCTCTCGTAGGGCAATTCATGAATTGACCCTACATCCTCTAGTTTGAGTCGACGGTGGTTTAGAACGACGTGGAGTGACTGGGGGCTGTTTGCGTCTTTGACGCAAAAGCCATGCAAGTCGTGGCGGAGACAGTTCAAGTTTGGGACAGTTCTTGGCTTGCATTTTGACTTGCAATCCCACTTGAGCGTGCCCCCTCCCGTCCCTCTTACCCCCAGAGGGTCGCGATCACACGGCGCGAGGCCTATGCGTGAGTCGTAGCCAAACTCGGCTTTAATCCGCTTTCATACAGCGGGGCGGAAAATAGGACGTTTTCCGCCGGCCATGCGTCAAGGACGACGCATTGGCCGGGAACCCCGCCCTCTTGCAGAACCGGATTAAAGCCCTAGTTTGGCACGACGAGCGCATGGCTGAGCAAGTGTGACGCGACCCTCGCCCAGGATGAGAACTCAAGAACCGTCCCTCGTTCCCCAGGGTTGTTCAGTAGCCTCATAGGATACAATAGAGTAGACAGTATCCTACCACAGAATGGTAGTTGAGATAGAACGAAAGGAGTTCGTAAATATATGGCAGAGAACAAAAAAGTAGAAATGGCAACGGCGTATGATTCCAGCTTAGTAGAAGGCAAATGGTATCAGTTTTGGGAGGAAAACGGCTTTTTCCATGAAGAGGTGAACAAGGAAAAGCCGGCGTTTAGCATTGTCATGCCTCCGCCGAATGTTACGGGAGCGCTTCACCTTGGTCATGCCATGGACAGCACAATTCAAGATATTTTGACACGTTTTAAGCGGATGCAAGGGTATAATACTCTCTGGGTTCCAGGGACGGATCACGCTGGAATTGCAACTCAAGCGAAAGTTGAAGGGCAGTTAGCGAAGGAAGGTACAAATCGTCACGAACTGGGAAGAGAGAAATTCTTAGAACGGGTCTGGGACTGGAAAATGCAGTACGGTGGACGTATTACGCAGCAATTACGCCGATTAGGTTCTTCTTGTGACTGGGAACGTGAGCGGTTTACCATGGATGAAGGATGTTCACGAGCGGTTCGCGAGGCTTTTGTTGATCTCTATAACAAAGGGCTAATTTATCGCGGGAATTACATTGTCAATTGGTGTCCCAAATGTCATACTACGATTTCGGATATTGAAGTGGAACATAATGATCGAGATGGAAATTTGTATCATCTGCGTTACCCAGTAAAAAACAGTGAAGAGGCACTAGTGGTGGCCACTACCCGACCAGAAACCATGCTGGGCGACACAGCTGTAGCAGTTCATCCTGAGGATGAGCGGTATCAACATTTAATCGGAAAAACCTTGATCCTGCCTCTTATGAATCGAGAAATCCCAATTATCGCAGATGAGTATGTCGATCGTGAGTTTGGGACAGGTGCAGTAAAAATCACTCCCGCGCATGACCCGAACGACTTTGAAATTGGACTTCGTCATAAGTTGCCTCAGATTATCGTTTTGGATAAAGAAGCTAAAATGAATGAAAATGCGGGTCGATACCAGGGAATGGACCGTTTTGAGGCTCGTAAAGCGGTTACCGAAGATCTAAAAACGGCAGGAGTGTTGGTCAAAATTGATGCTCATGCCCATGCAGTAGGGGAATGCTATCGTTGTTCCACCATCATCGAACCCTTAGTAAGTAAACAGTGGTTCGTGAAAATGGAGCCTCTGGCTGAGCCTGCAATTGATGTCGTGCGTGATGGTCGATTAGAATTTGTGCCCGATCGCTTTGATAAAATCTATCTAGGTTGGATGGAAAACATTAGGGACTGGTGTATTTCTCGGCAGTTATGGTGGGGACACCGCATTCCTGTTTGGTATTGCGAGAAATGCGGAGCCGAGATCTGCTCTAAGGAAGATCCGTCAAGTTGCCCGACTTGTGGAGCAGACCACCTACAGCAAGATCCTGACGTCTTAGATACGTGGTTCTCGTCCGGACTATGGCCTTTTTCCACTTTGGGATGGCCGGAAAAAACGCCAGAACTTGAACAGTTTTATCCCACCTCCGTGTTAGTAACGGGAAGGGATATCATTTTCTTCTGGGTTGCCCGTATGATTTTCATGGCTATGGAATTCAAGAAGGAAGTGCCCTTCCCAAAAGTCATGATTCATGGACTGGTGCTGGATGCACAAGGTCGCAAAATGAGTAAATCCTTAGGCAATGGTGTGGACCCTATTGAAGTAATTGAGCAGTATGGAGCAGATACCCTGCGCTTCATGCTAATTACAGGTAACACCCCGGGTAATGATCTGCGTTTTCATCCTGAACGGCTTGAAGCGACCAGAAATTTCTCCAATAAGATTTGGAATGCTTCACGTTATGTACTCTTAAATTTAGAAGACTATGAAGAAGGACCTCGAGGAGAGCTAGCTCTGGCGGATCGTTGGATTTTAACTCGCTATGCATCCTCTGTGGAGAACGTTACAGGGGCTCTGGAGCATTTCGATCTTGGTGAAGCGGGACGATTACTCTACGAGTTTATCTGGAATGAGTTCTGTGATTGGTATATAGAACTCACAAAGCCACGTCTCTACAATAAAGAAGATGTGTTGGCTCGGCACACTGCCCAATCCGTGTTGCTTGAAGTCCTCGAAGGAACCTTGCGGCTATTGCATCCGTTTATGCCATTTTTGACGGAAGAGATTTGGCAGAACTTCCCCGTACAAGGAAAAAGCATCATGATGCAGCCGTGGCCTGAAATACCAGCGTATAGAGACGCAGTAGCTGAGGGGGATATGACACTACTCATGGAAGCTATCAAAGCGATTCGTAATATTCGGGCGGAAATGAAGGTGGCACCTGGGCAGAAAGTGGAGATCATAATGCTGGCTCCAGATGTGAACCAACGTGCGGTGCTCGAAAACGGGAAGGCCGATATCTTGAAGTTGGCAGGAGGGGCGAGCGTAGAATTGTTTGAAACTCTTACAGAGAAACCCTCTCAATCTGCGAGCGCCGTTCTGGGAGGCGTAGAAATTTATCTCCCCTTAAAAGGGTTGATGGATCTGGATAAGGAAGTTGCCCGTTTAGAAAAGGAGATTTCTTTAGCTATACAGGACCAACAAGTATTAGAGACTAAACTAAATAATCCAGGCTTCACTAACAAAGCACCAGCGGCCGTCGTAGCTAAAGAACGGGAACGGCTAGAAGGCCTCCTAGCACGCAAAGTCGCTTTAGAAGAACGTTTAAACGAGTTAAAGCAAGGCTAGTGCTCAGTGAGAATAAGTGGATTTAGTGCGGAACGTGATGAAGAAGTGGCGTAACTGAACTAGTAGAAGTATAATTATGAGATTATGAATAGTGAATCGTGTGAACTATAAATTGTAACTCGTGATTGCGCAGGAGGGGGCAAAGCTATGTCTGATTATAATCTTGACCAGGAATATCAAGAGAACTTACAATACCTCGCTACCCTGACAACGTTTGGTATCAATTTTGGGCTGGGGCGGATAAAAGAACTACTTAGTCGTATCGGAAATCCAGAAAGTGCACTCCGTGTAGTTCATATTGGCGGCACAAACGGTAAAGGTTCGACAACCGTAATGATCGCCAGAATTTTGCGAGAAGCAGGGTACAAAGTTGGGGTCTTTACTTCGCCTCATATGCATGATTACAGAGAGCGTATGGTAATTAACGGCCTTATGATTTCCAAGGAAGATGTTATTCAGATGATTAGCCGTGTGCGTCCTCATTTGGAAGAAATGGTAGCTGAAGGGTTCGAGCATCCGACTGAGTTTGAGGTGAGTACTGCGCTCGCGCTTCTCTATTTCGCAGAGAAAAACGTCGATTATGCTGTGATAGAAGTGGGGTTAGGTGGAGCGATCGATTCAACGAATGTGGTTACCCCTCTCATTTCCGTCATTACGAATGTCAGCATGGATCACATGGATTATCTAGGTTCGGATGTAGTTTCTATAGCTAAAGTAAAAGCAGGTATCATCAAACCCAACTCCGTTGTCGTTACGGCTTCCGAAGATCCTGACGTGGTTCAAGTATTACGTGACCAAGCTAAGACCATGGATGTTCCACTATGGTTAGTAGGGGAAGATGTACGCTGGGAAAGCAAGTGGAGCGGTGAGCTGGAACAAGAATTTGACCTCGTAGGACTGCATGCCAACTATTTCAAGATACGTTTACGGCTCATGGGATTACATCAACTTCGCAATGCTGCAACGGCAGTGACGGTTTGTGAAGTATTGCAAAGTGAATACGGTGCAAATATTCCTAGAGAGGCTATTTATGCTGGATTGCGTGAAGTTGAATGGATTGGTCGGTTAGAACTGCTTTCCTTAAAGCCTAAAATCCTCCTCGATGGTGCCCATAATGTCGATGGAGCACAAGCTTTAGCGCAAGCGATTCCACTCTATACACGTGATCGGCTTATCCTTTGCTTGGGGATGTTAGCGGACAAAGAACGAGAAAAAGTTGTCCAAATGCTCGTGCCTTTGGCGGACGAAATCATTGTCACCCGACCAAATTCTCCTCGTGCAGGGGATTGGAAAGCCCTGGGGAGTCTAGCAGAACAATTTGGTCGGCCGGTGACCTGCCTTGAAGATCCTAAGGAAGCGGTCATTTTTGCACTTACGCGCTTGGGAGAAAATGACATGCTTTGTGTAACCGGCTCAATCTACATGTTGGCCGATGCTCGCCAAGCTTTAATCGATAAAGTTAAACTAGGATAAAGAAAACTTACTTCAGATGGATTTTAAAACTCCATCTGAAGAGTTGAACTTATGCGGGAGACTTAAACGTAGCTTATACCCGGTTAAGATAGGGGATGAGTGGCGTGGTCATAGGATTAATGATGAGTGTTAACGCTTTGTTAAAAACTTAACATAAACTTAACACAAGACTTTTAGGATTTGATATAATAATCTGTGGATATCTTACTGCACGGATGTTCGTATTGTTGAGAAGTATCTGAGTTCGGACTTTTGAGATTGCTAAGTTTCGTGGAACTGAATTTTAGCTTGGGGGTATTTTATGTTTAAGTTGTCTCCTAAAGAAGACAAGTTTTTTGCACTTTTTTCTGAAAGTACCGAAATTATTACCAAATCACTCAAAAGGCTGTATGGTATTATGCAGCAAGAATCCGTTTCAACAGAAGACGCTGCTCAAATGCATCGGTTTGAAAATGAAGCTGACAACGTCACTACTCAAATCTTAGAGCGCTTGAATTGTACATTCATAACACCGCTGGATCGAGAAGATATTTATGAGCTAGCTCAAGTTCTTGATGATATCGTCGATTTTGCTGAAGGTACAGTGGAAAGGATGCTTCTCTATCGAACAGGCAAACCTTCATTAGGTGCCATTGAACTTGTCCACTTGGTACAATTGGCAGCAGAGCAAATTCAGTCAGCTTTCTCTTTCTTAGGGAATCTTCATTCTAAAAAATCCAATATTTTAGCTGCCGCCGAAGAAATTTATCACTTAGAAAGTGCAGGGGACAAGCTCTATCGTGAAGAAGTAGCCCGTCTGTTCGAATATGAAAAAGACCCTATTGAGATCATCAAATGGAAAGAAATCCTGGAGCATATTGAATCAACCTTAGATCACTGTGAGTCTATCGCTGATCTTCTCAAAAGTGTGGTCTTAAAATATGACTAGTCTAGGTGTGATGTTAATCGTTGTAGTATTTTTAGCCTTAGCTTTTGACTACATCAATGGCTTTCATGATACGGCAAATGCTATTGCCACGAGTGTTTCGACAAGGGCTCTGTCTCCAAAACGGGCTGTAATGCTCGCAGCATCCTTAAATCTTATTGGAGCCCTCTACAGCACTGGAGTGGCTCAAACGATTGCCAAAGACATCGTGTCTCCGAAGTATGTGACGCAAGAAGTGGTTATCGCCGCTTTGCTTAGTGCGATAGCCTGGAACCTACTTACTTGGTATTTTGGAATTCCCAGCAGCTCGTCTCATGCACTGATTGGTGGGATGGCCGGAGCAGCAGTTGCCAAGGTAGGATTTAGTGTATTACACTGGCAAGGTTTAGGAAAAATCCTGGCAGCTCTGATTATTTCCCCAGTGATTGGGATTGGGCTGGGTTTTATTATAATGAAATTACTGGCTTATTTTTTTGGGAATTTTTCGCCGTCCCGTTTAAATCACGGATTCAAAAAGATGCAGATCCTCTCTGCTGGATTGTTAGCTTTTAACCACGGATCTAATGATGCTCAAAAATCGATGGGAATCATTACCATGGCCCTTATTGCTGCAGGGTTGCAATCACAGACTGTTCTTGCCCCCCCACTTTGGGTAAAATTTGCTTGTGCCTTTGCAATGGCCGCTGGTACTGCAGCTGGTGGTTGGAAAATTATCCGTACCATGGGAGGGAAAATCTTTAAGCTCGAACCTATTAACGGGTTTGCTGCAGATTTAACTTCCTCGATTGTTATTTGGACAGCGACCGTACTCCCAGGTCTACATCTCCCTGTTTCTACCACCCATGTCGTTTCGGGCTCTATTATGGGAGTTGGAAGTGCTAAACGAGTTTCTGCAGTACGTTGGGGAGTGGCCCAACAAATGCTTGTGGCTTGGGTTGTGACAATTCCTACAACCTCAGTCCTTGCCGGTCTTATATACTTTCTACTTTCAAAAGTCTTTTAAGAGATTATGGTTTCCGGATACTAAAGAATTTAAAATCTTGAAACATGGATAAAATGTAAGATCAACAAGGGTCTTGGTCATTGAACCAAGGCTTTTTGTCTATTTTTACTATCCGGTCTATTTCCGTTATCTGCTACATATCTTCCCGTAGAGAAGTTGTCCTTGAGCAGCAACGGGAAGGGGAATAGAAATGAAGATTGTGGATCAGTTCCGAGTAGTCCTAGTCTTGATTTTAGGAATTATGGCATTAGCTTTGTTGACTTGGGGAATCGGCAAGATTTATTTGGAACTCATAGGTCAATCAAGTCGTGAACATTCCGGAGACATTCAGACAGCCCAAAACTATCAAAAAACGAATCAAGACCTGATATTAGTCTTACCTGAAGTAAAGTTTTGGACCTGTCAAGTTGGGCTCTTTCAACAAGAACCTAATGCTCAGTTGATTAAAGACCAACTAATCGTCATGGGATTTCAAGCTGAAGTAATAAGCGCCAATCCGTGGATGGTAGGAATTGGTTTAGTTCATTCAGCAAATGAACTTAAGGAGTTACGGCAACTCTTAGAAGAAAAAGGTTTTTCCACAATTCCCAAACAAATCATGCTACCTGAACGTTCGTTTCGTGTTGCCGGAAATGGTGGACAACTGACGGCAGAACTTTTAAAAAATACCAATGTCATACTGGAAAAGGGGTTCAATGAAGAGGTACTGGCTAAAGAAGAACGACTTTGGGCTACTCAGGCTGGTGAGCATCCGCCCAAAGATTTGGAACGCCTCCATCAGTTCTATAGCCAAATACGATCAAAAACTACACCGGAAGAACAAAAAGCTGTCGGTTTATCACTATTTTTTGAGTCCCAGAGGGTTATTAACAAGTTTTCTGGTAAATAATAGGTGAAGGGGCCATATATTAATCTTTATGGTAATAAAGGCTAAGATAAAAATTGCGTTTTTTCTTGATAGTGCTATAATTAACATACGCAATAATGGCAAAATCCAGCAGAGAAATGGGGGAAATTATTGAAAACGCTAAAAATTCCAGAGGCAACAATTATTCGGCTTTCGGTTTACTCGCGTCATCTAACTGACGTCGATCGCAAAGGGATTATAACCACATCATCGGGGGAAATTGCTGATGGAGTCGGCGTTAGTCCTGCACAGGTGAGGAAAGACTTGGCCTACTTTGGGGAGTTTGGGACAAGAGGCGTTGGTTATAATGTAAAAGATCTTCGCCAGCATATTATGAGAATTCTTGGTTTAAGTGCTGATTGGAGTGTAACCTTAGTTGGGGTCGGAAACTTAGGCTTGGCTTTGAGTACATATAAAGGGTTTAGAGACCGAGGATTTATCATTACGAGTATTTTTGACTCAGATCCCAATAAAATCGGTACCTTGATCGAAGGCGTTGAAGTCCAGCCTATTGAGCAATTAGAGGCTGTTGTAAGACAAAATCGTACTCAAATCGGAATTGTGGCAGTACCTTCAGCGGTTGCGCAAGAAATCGTTGACAAATTAATTGATGCTGGAGTGGGAGCTATTCTAAATTTTGCCCCGGTGGTATTAAATGTTCCTCCTCAGATTGAGCTTCGTAATGTTGACTTAGCGGTAAATCTTGAAGTATTAACCTTTAATGTCTGCGGACAAAGGTGTTATTAATTAAATGTACTGTGTTGTATATCAACGTGCTCCTGTCGTATAATAGCACAATAAGAAGTGTATCTAGGGTTCCGCTGAAAAGGTCTGGACCAAGCGATACAGGTTGGAAAAGTACCAGCTACACCGTGTGGGAAAAAAGCCCCGTGGCAAGTTCTTAGGAACTCGTTATGGGGCTTTTGAGCATTATTTTCACATTCATTGGCTGTACTAGGAATTCTACTAGGAATAGAGGGGGAGAAAATGAATCAAAATCAAGGGAAGAAGAAGATTTCTATTTATGATACAACGTTGAGAGATGGTGCACAGGGGGAAGGAATTCATTTTTCTACTCTGGATAAACTTAGTTATGTAAAACGAATTGAGGATATGGGAAGTCTATATGTAGAAGCGGGTTGGCCTGGTGCTAACCCTCGAGATGAGGAGTTTTTCCAGCAATGTCGTGACTTACAATCCCCTCTGGCGCGTATCGTGGCTTTTGGCAGTACGAGCAAGGTTATGGAGTCCCCTGAAAAAAGCGAAATCCTGCTTAAACTACTGGCTTCAGAGGCAAAGACGATTGCAATATTTGGAAAAACATGGGATTTGCATGTGCGGGACGTTTTACGGACAACTTTGGAAGAAAACCTGCGCATAATTAGAGAATCAGTATCCTTTTTGCTTCAGCAAGGACGAGACGTCTTTTTTGATGCCGAGCACTTTTTTGACGGTTTTAAAGAAAATCAGGATTATGCATTAAAGTGTATTTCAGCCGCACTTGAAGGTGGCGCGAAGACAATTGTTTTATGTGATACAAATGGAGGAAGCCTACCGGGAGAGATCAGTCAAGGGGTTAGAGCAGTAAAGCAGGAATTTTCGCACCTGGAACTGGGCATCCATGTCCACAATGATCGTGGACTTGCTGTTGCCAATTCGCTGATTGCAGTGGAAGCCGGAGTAACTCAAATTCAAGGAACTTGGAATGGATTTGGAGAACGGTGTGGTAATGCCAATTTGAGTACCCTTATTCCTCTACTTCAGCTCAAAGGAGACTATGATGTCGTTTCTGATGCTGCATTATTAAAGATTACCGCCTTCTCACGCTATGTGGCAGAACTTACGAACGCACCCTTTGACGAGAAGCAGCCCTTTGTTGGGCGAAGTGCCTTTGCGCATAAAGCTGGTATGCACGTAGATGCAATTCTAAAAAACCAACGAACCTTTGAACACATGGATCCGGCTGAAGTCGGCAACGAACGACGAATATTAATTTCAGATCAAGCAGGGAAAGCTAATATTCTGGAACGTCTGTGTCGATTCGAGCCTACGATGCGCAAAGATGACCCACGCGTTGAGATTGCCATGAATGAGATTAAAGAACTAGAGCATAGAGGATTTCAATTTGAAGCAGCAGAAGGGAGCCTCGATCTATTACTTTTGAGTATCCTTGGAAAGTTAAGTACTCCACTGTTCGAAGTCTTAGATTATCATGTCTGGAGCGATCCCTTGCGAGGAGAACTTGATTCCGTCGCAGTCGTCAAAGTTAAAGTCCGCGAGGAAACTGTACAAATTGCCTCAGAAGGAAACGGTCCAGTAAATGCTCTAGATACAGCCTTGCGGCAGGCCCTTGCCAAGTTCTTCCCGATATTAGGGAAAAGCGAGCTGGTAAATTATAAGGTAAGAGTACTAGACGGTGCTCATGGAACGGAAGCCATCGTACGCGTAATAATCGATACTCGCCTGGAAAATGAAGTTTGGGGAACCATTGGGGTATCTAAGAATATCCTGAAGGCGAGTGCTCAGGCCTTGCTTGATGCGATCAATTGGACGATATGGAGAGGGAGATAGGGACCGCCGAGGGTCGCGAGGGTCCGCCGAGGGGTCGCATCACATGACTCAGCCGTGCGTTCGTCGTGCCAAACTAGGGCTTTAATCCGTTATGAAAGTGGGCAGGGTACCGGGCCAAAGCGACGTCCCTGTCGCATGGCCCGCGGAACACGTCCGTGTGTTCCGCCCTGCTGTATGAAAGCGGATTAAAGCCGAGTTTGGCTACGACTCACGCAAAGGCGTCGCTGTTCAGCAACAGGCAGCCTTAAATTGCTAAGAGAGCTTGATAAGATTAGGACAAATACTCGAATAGTATACTTTAAAACTTCATTAACAAATAATTTTGGTCATTCTGTAGTACTTTTGCAAAATGGAATAAACTCATTGACTCATGGGCAGAATTAACCGTATAATATTAATATAATTTTGCAAAATAATTGCAGAATGGAGGTTAAGTTTATGCTCCTGGAATTTAGGGTTAAAAATTATAAGTCCTTCAAGGAAGAGTTGGTTTTTTCTTTAATTCCTGCTCCAAAACAAAAAGGGCTCGTTTATAGTATTTTAAATCAAAAGATTGGATCAAAAAAATATAGAGCTTTAAGCTCTGCTGTAATTTATGGGCCTAATGCCTCCGGAAAGACGAATATCATTGGGGCAATGGAGGTCTATAAATCCATTATTTTACGAGGTAATATTCGTAACGCCGATATAAAGAAAGCTCCCAATCTTGCTGCCAACGCATTGGAGTTAATACCAAACAGTAGTTTAATGCTGCCAAGCCCCCTTGAATTTTCGATCAAATTTATTGAAAACAATCTCTTAATACAATATGATCTTTCTATTGATATTGGTATATTTTTAGATGCTGAGTATCCACGTAAAATTTTGTCCGAGGTATTAACTGTAAATGAGGAGATGGTTTTTTCTAGAAAGGAAAAATTAGATTTTGGTCCTTTAAAAACCATAAGAGATTATTTGGTAAATGAATTTGAAGATAATTATAATAGTGCTACTTCTTTGGCTAGGAGCAATCTGAATCAAGAAGAGCTGTTTTTGGCAAACGGATTCAAAGCAATGTTTAGCTCGAAACTAGTAAGTCTAATTATGAATTGGCTTGATAATAAATTCATGGTTATATACCGTGCAGACACACTTCATTTAGTTCAAAAGTTCACCGATCCTAGAAAGGATACAGTTTACATTGAAAAAACAACCAATGATGCGGCTAAACTGTTTGGCATTAATTCTAACGCTATTGGATACGTCATTTCGGAAGATGACCCTGAGGCTAAACTATGCTCAATTTTCCAACGTAAAAATGCTGCAATAGCTGCAGAAATGTTCGAGTCCTATGGGACAATTCGATTTGTAAATACGTTTCCACTCGTTATCAAAGCAATATTAACCGGCGGAACACTAGTTGTTGATGAATTTGATGCTTCCTTGCACCCGATTGCGCTTATGAGCATTATTAACATTTTCCACAATGATGATATCAACAAAAAAAATGCACAGCTTATTTTTAATACCCACAATCCGATTTTCTTGAACTCAAATCTATTTAGACGTGATGAGATTAAGTTTGTTGAGCGTGATGATGAAACACATTATAGCAAGCATTACTCATTATCGGACTTTGGAACCACTGGCGACAAAGGGGTACGGTTGCACGAAGACTACATGAACAATTATTTTATAAGCCAATATGGAGCTATCAAAGACATTGATTTTACTTCTATTTTTGAAAGTCTCATAGATGACAGAAATGAGGTGTAGCTAGAAAATTGGCAAAAATGAAGCCGAATAAGAAGTATTACTTCACCGTAGAAGGTGAAACTGAAAAGTGGTATCTACAATGGCTACAGAGACAAATTAATAGTGAAGATACCGCTAAGCATACGGTAACTCTAGATTGCCCAATTCAAAAGATCCTCTTAAGCGGGCTAAGTCATTAAACGTAACAGGTGTGACAAGAAAAACTGTAATTAATCACATTTTCGATTATGAAAGTGATGAAGAGGTGCACACCAAACAGTTTCTTGAGGCTTTAGATGCAATGAGAAAATCCGAATTATTGGGAAAACAAATCAAATACAAACTTGGCTATAGTAATTTCACGTTTGAGCTTTGGATGGTTTTACACAAGATAGATTGCAATGGACCTCTAACGCACAGAAGCCAATACCTTAATCCCATTAACCGTGCATATCGGGAGAGTTTTGCGAGTCTTGATCATTATAAACAAGAAACAAACTTTCATCGAATTCTTGGGAAACTAGCCTTAGCTGAAGTGAAAGATGCGATTAATCGGTCAAAGAACATTATGCAGAGAAACGGGCAAAATGGTTACACTCTACATGAATACAGAAGATACAAATATTACAAGGAAAATCCATCTCTTTCAATTTGGGAATCCATTGAAAAAATCCTTGATGATTGTCGACTCTTATAACCTCGTTTGTGAACTTTAACATAAGTAACCGCTGTTCGTTCATGACTCTCTTCGAAGGAGGTGGCAAGAGTGCTAATCAAAGATATGATTCGAGATAGCCTAATTGATACACGCCCCTTTGCTTTCGGTGAGGTTTGGACTATCAAAGACGAACTAGTGTCTATTCCGGATGCCGACAGGACTAATGATAGGGTTTTACATACTATCGATCAATGCAAGTCAAGAATCGTCCACAAACTTGCACGTTCCCCCGTCTCCTCGTCTCCCCGTTCCCCAGTCCAGAAGACCAGAAACTAAGGGGACATTGCAAAGAGAACACATTAGTGGAGTACACGATAAAGCGAGAGCCGATGCTGAAGGGACAATTGCGCCCAGGTTCACATGCAGAACAACCCAGAGGTTGGCGCAATTTCTTCAGCATCCAACGAGCAAGAGAAACGGAACGTGTGTGAACGTGCAAAGGCCCCTTACTTTCACAGACCCCAAGACCCCAAAGAACTCCAGGACGTCCCCCGTTCCCAGCCCAGACGACCAGAAACTAAGGGGACATTGCAAAGAGAACACATTAGTGGAGTACACGATAAAGCGAGAGCCGATGCTGAAGGGATAATTGCGCCGAGGTTCACATGCAGAACAACCCAGAGGTTGGCGCAATTCCTACAGCATCCAACGAGCAAGAGAAACGGAACGTGTGTGAACGTGCAAAGGCCCCTTACTTTCACAGACCCCAAGACCCCAAAGAACTCCAGGACGTCCCCCGTTCCCAGCCCAGACGACCAGAAACTAA
>Ga0209639_1001411_pt1 | contig 24117 bp, 17 predicted proteins | sample EPASupsiteHSE605_FD_187268 | JGI IMG/M metagenome (GOLD analysis project Ga0209639, IMG submission 187268) | Bioremediated contaminated groundwater from EPA Superfund site, New Mexico - Sample HSE6-05 (SPAdes) (version 2) | ecosystem: Environmental > Aquatic > Deep subsurface > Groundwater >...
CATTTGTTTTTCCCACCCACAATTCAAGCGGTTGCAGCATAGTTCCGCTTCGCTACACTAAGCTTCACCGCCCCACGCAAAAGCCCCTAACCGTTCATTCGCTGCATTCCTCTTCACTACCTCATTCTGTCCAGCCCTTGCTTTTTCCAACGCACTCGCTCCCAAAACAAAAACTCCGCCAGCCCTGCCGTAAACGGCAGCCGTCCGCCGCCCTCACTATCGTTCCGGGCTTCCTGCTGCCAGCGCCCTTGCTCCACTCGCAGTCGGCTCGCGCCTCTCCACTACGCTGGCAAAAAAACAACTCCGCTATCGCTCCGCTTGTTTTTTACCGCTTCGTTTCGGCTCAAGGCTGCTTTACCTGTTTTTCGGTTTAATCCTGCTTCTCCCACGCCAACCCCCGACCACCCACCCCTAAAGAAACACAGTTGATAGTTATGTTTCTCAGGTATATCATTCAAGTTTCATTTCGTACTTTTGCAACAAATTGATAAATATATGACTAGCAATATTTTATATATCATTGGGAATGGTTTTGATTTACACCATAAATTAAAATCACAATACTCTGATTTCAAGGCATATTTACAAATGAATGATTCAAGATTAGAATATCTTTTAGATATGTCATTTTCCAAAGATTTGTGGTCTGATTTTGAAAATCATTTAGCCACATTAAATGTAAATGAGATATTTTCTGATAATGATGATTTATTACCCGATGAAGACAGCGACAGGGATGGTGATAAGTATATTTTTCCTGATAAGTTGGAACAAATCAAAGAAGATCTAACTACAGGATTAAAAAATGCTTTAAGAGATTGGATATTAGATTTAAATTATCCCTCAAATGTAAATAATTTGCTTTTAGACTTGGATAAGAATGCAAGTTTCTTGTCTTTTAATTATAGTAATACCTTAGAGAATTTATATAAAGTAAAACCTGAACAGATAACATACATTCACAATAAAGCTAAGTCTGAAAAGCATTTATTTAAACCTGATGAATTAGATTATCTAAAAGATGACAGTGATATTATTATTGGTCATGCAATAAAAAATCCAAAAATAAGTGTACCCCCTTTCAATTCAAAAGGTTTCAAAACATATTATGCTTATGAAGAAGGTTTCGATGCCTTGAAACCATATTTCCAAAAGTCTTTTAAAAATTCTACTCAAATAATTTCAGACAACAGTTTTTTTTTCGATAGCCTATCTAATATTGAAAAAATAATCATTATTGGTCATTCATTATCAAATGTTGATATGCAGTATTTTAAAACTATAAGCAAAAGAGCAATCAACGTAAAAGAGTGGAAAATTACTTATTATGGGGATGATAATTTGGCTAATACTTTAAATCAAACTGCATTTTTTATAAATAATCTCTCTAATGTTATATTTATTGATTTAGACGACGACATAACAAATATCAGAAGCCGTTTAAGTTGAAAATATTTATCCCAGAAAAAAAAGTAATATGCAAAGATAGCCGTTTCGCTTACCGGCAGTAAAGGTCAAGCCCTTCGGGTTTTTGCCAAAATCTCCACACCTCCGCTACGCTTCGGGTAGTATTTTGTCAAAAAACCTTGACAGCCGCCACTTCACTGGCTAAATGAAAGGCATATCCTTTTTTTCTTCTTTCTTTTTTCTTTCTCTTTTCGGGGAAAAAATAATTGTTGTTTTTGATTTGTCGATTGATGAAAATGTTGCTCGTTAATTCAATTTTCCTGCAATGATTAAGGCAAGATACAGCAAAAAAAAGCACAAGATACCGAATTGATTATCTATTACTTACGGTGTATTAAATTTGTTTCGGACAAGGTCAAAAAGGGTTTTACTCCGTACCAAATCCAAGTAAACAATTTTATTAACTCCATAAATTTTTAAACAATGGGAAAGATTAATTTAGGTATTCTCGGAAGCTTCTCAGGTAAAGTGGGAAATGTCGTAGGTGGTAACTGGAAAGGTATCAGCTACATGCGTGCAAAAGCAACTTCGGTAAGCAATCCTCGCACCGATGGTCAGGTAAATCAGCGTACTAAATTCGCTTTAGTATTGGCAGTTTTGAAACCGATAACCGGATTTCTCCGTGTTGGTTACAAAAAGTACGCTATCAAGCAAACAGCGTTCAACGCTGCAATGTCTTACATTTTGAACAACGCTGTTACTGGCAGTTCTTCTGCTGATTACAGCATTGACCTTTCAAAAGTGCTTGTTTCTCGTGGTAATCTTACAGGAGCAGCCAATGCTCAAGCAACCTCTGCAAATGGAGTTGTAACCCTTACATGGGATGACAATTCCGGTAGCGGTACTGCAACACAAACAGACAAAGCTTTGATTGTTGTTTTGAACCCAACAAGAGCCGAATCTGTATTTGATGCAGGTGGTAACCAAAGGGTAGCTGGCACAGAAGATATTTCTGTTCCTGCCGATTGGGCAGGCGAAAATGTTGAAGTGTTCCTGGGCTTCATTACCGCAGACGGAAAAGAAGTAGCAAACAGCATTTATTTAGGTTCTGTGACTATTGCCTAAGCGTTGGTAAATGGTTTTCTTGCGAGAACCGCCCTCAAAAGGGGCGGTTTTTTAATTCTCCAGCTCTCAAATTCTGAGATTTAGTGTATCTTTGTAATCAGTTTATATTTGTTTATCAAAAAGGCTTTAAATAGCTGATATACAGGTTTATGTATTTTATTTTTACTACCTTTTTATTTGTTTCATATTTGCAACATGTGTTTGTATATTACTGAATATCAATACATATTACATTTGAAGAAGTAAAGTAACATTAACTTAATACTTAATATAAATGGTGCTGTTACATTTGTAGCAGCACTTTTTTTTTCAGTTTATATCTAAATTTGTTTATAATAACTAAATTGTGTGTAACTTTGCTAGTTCAACCCTTAAAAAAATACGATGTTAAAAATATTTAATTAACTTAAAATCATTTCATTATGAAAAGAAAGCTATCGTTTGTTTTTATGTTGGCATTGTTTTTAATTTCAGGAACGATGCTCAATGCTCAGACATTAGTAAATGAGCACTTTGACTATCCTGTTGGAGACTCTATTACAGCCCACGGATGGATTGGTCATAGTGGATTTGGAACAAATACACTAACAGTGAGTACGGGAAATCTTTCTTATACAGGTTACCCTGTTGCTTCTGGAAATAGTGTTTATATGAAAAATAGTGGCCACGATGCTCACAAAGATTTTACTTTTCAAACTTCAGGCAGTATATATGCGGCTGCTATTATTAAAGTAGATTCTTCAAAAACTACCGGAGATTATTTCATGCACTTCATGAAGCCTAATAATACTACTATTTTAGTAGGTCGGATATTCATCAAAAGAGATGCAACGTTAACAAATAAATTTGCCTTTGGAATATCAAAAAACTCTGCAATTGCAAGCGCTGCATTAACCTCATATAATTACAATGTAAATACAGAATATCTTGTTGTTTTAAAATATAATTTAAAACCAGGAACAGCAAATGATAGTGTATCACTGTTTATTAATCCGGCAATTTCAACAGAAGGAGCTCCAACTTTAGTTGCGACAGACATGTCTGCTTCTGAAATAGATACAATTGCCTCAATATCAATAAGACAAGGGGGTTCGGCAAATGCAGCATATCTTCGAATTGATGAAATTCGTGTAGCAACTAATTGGAATGATGTTATTGGTTATGGAGCTGTTGTTGCAATGCCTACAATTTCAACTGGCTCTAATTCAGGCATTACTCAAACAACGGCTACTCTCGAAGGAAATGTTACTGCTGATGGCGGTGCTGTTGTTACTGCCCGTGGTTTTTGTTGGGGTACTACTGCTAACCCAGCTCTTACAGATAGTGTAACTACTGTAACTGGTACTACCGGAGCATTTTCTGCTATCTTAAATAACTTAACAGCTGGAACGACGTACCACTATCGTGCATATGCAACTAATTCAGCAGGAACTTCTTATGGTGGTGATTCGGTATTTACAACAGCAAATGCGAATGTTGCACCCGTCGTAACTACCGGAACAGTATCGAACATTACGACAACTACAGTAACTGTTGGAGGAGAAGTTACCAATGATGGTGGTGCTACTGTAACTGCCCGTGGTATTTGCTGGTCAACATCAGCTAATCCATCAATTACGGACAGCCATTCATCAGAAACTGGTACAATTGGAACATTTACGAGTGATCTTTCAGGATTAACTCCGGCAACAATGTACCATGTGAGAGCATATGCAACTAATTCAGTAGGAACTTCTTATGGTGATGATGTTGTATTTACAACCGCTATACAGATTCCGACCTATGCCATTGCTCAGGTTAAAGGTGTTAATGCAAATGGCGTTGCTGATTCATTAAATGTAAAATGTAAACTCGAAGGGATTGTCCACGGAATTAACTTTACTGCAACAGGTTATTCATTCTACATCATTGATGGTAATGCTGGGATTAATGTGTACAAGCAAGGAGCAGCATTTAGCTACCAAGTTACAGAAGGTGATCGTATTCGTGCGATTGGAAAAATTGCACAATACAGTGGTTTAACTGAAATTGCTGTTGATTCTATTACTTTTATTTCAGCCGGAAATCAATTAAATACTCCTGTTGTAGTAACTGCTCTGACAGAAGCAAATGAATCTCAACTGGTTCGTATGGATAATCTGGTATTGGTTAATCCTGCAACCTGGCCAGTAACAGCATCATCTTCCGCTTTGAATGTAAAAGCATTATATGGTACTGATACTATCATTATCAGAATTCATAACTTAACAACGTTAAACGGCTCACCTGCTCCAAATCAGGCATTCTCCATTGTTGGCTTATGCACTCAGTTTGATTCATCAAATCCATATACCAGCGGATACCAGATTATGCCACGTTATTTAGCCGACCGTATTGGGGGGATTGGCATTGATGAAGATGCTTTAACATCAGTAAAAATTTATCCAAATCCGGCTACTGATTTTGTTACAGTAGAAAATGCAATGAATTCAACCATTAAAGTTTTCTCAATTGTTGGTGAATTAATCTGGAGCGGTAAAGCAAACAATGCTAAAGCTTCAATCTCTACACAAAACTGGACAAAAGGAATTTATTTTATCCAGCTAATAAATGGCGAAACTATTACGAAAACAACCAAATTTGTAGTAAAATAATCCTAGAATTATCAGATAATGAAAAAGGCTTCCCGGAAATTTCCGGGAAGCCTTTTTCGTTGTTGTTTTTTGTTTTGTCACGAAATATGTTCAGATTGCCGGTAAATACTCTAATGTAGTATGTTTTTATTGATCAAGCCTATTCCTTTAGTTATATTTGATTCGAGATAATGACCTGCGAGTTAAATAACGAATCCAAATTATACAATATTCACAATTTGTTTTTTGAATGATGACAAAGTGATTTATAAGTAATAAGATGATGATAATTTGTTTGCAGATTTAATCTTTTTGTTAAATTTGCACCCTTTCTAAACCGTATTAGCATATAATTTTAGTTCTATGAGAAAAATCCTGCCCATTTTATTTGTTGCGTTTATCCTGGCTATTTGCAGTTGTAAAAATGAGAGTGAAGATCAGTTAACGGCAGTGCCTTGTGATTCGGGTACTGTTACGTATTCTCAACAGATAAAAACCTTATTTGATGGTAAATGCATATCCTGTCATTCAGGAGGAGCAAATGTTTGTGAGTTGGATACCTATGCTAATGCGAAACAGTATGTAGATCAGTTCGGTGAATTACTCTACAATATGGTTGCAAATAATACTCATCAGGGAGTAAATCTTACTCCTTGTGAAAAGGTGCAATTACAAAAGTGGGTCGCAAATCCAATTCAACAGTAATCAAATGACCATGAAATACACAAAGATATTTATAAGTACAGCTTTAATACTTGCCGGATTTATGCTTAAGGCGCAGGAAGCAGAACAAGTTGGAACACAGCTTCCCGAATATGCTGAGCAAACGTTTTCATCTACACGAATGTATAGTTCTCATACAATAGAAACTATGTATCAGGGTGAAATGAGCTTTATTCTGGGGCACCGAATGGGCAAACTTAATCAGGGTGCTGAAAACTTATGGGGATTTTACTCAGCATCTACCCGATTGGGATTAGATTTTGGAGTGAAAGACTGGGCTACAGTTGGCGCAGGAATTCATACGATTAATAAAATTTTTGATGGCTTTGCAAAATTCAGACTTATTCGTCAGTGTTCCGGGATAAAAGAATTTCCGGTTACCATCACGTATTATACCAGTGCTGAAATACGGTCAAACAAGCTGGATATTGCAGAAAATGAAGTGAATTTCAGTCGCAGATTATCCTTTACACATCAATTGTTGATTGCTCGAAAACTTAATGATAATTTCAGCCTACAACTCATGCCTACGTTGGTTCATCGAAACCTTGTTAAAACATCAGGTGATAAAAACAATGTATTTTCAATTGGAGCGATGGGCCGTTACAAAATCAGTCGCCGGGTAGCCGTAATTGCAGAATACTTTTATGTATTCCCAGATCAGATTAAACTTACCGAATCGGGACGGGAACATCAAAATCCATTTGCTTTAGGGATAGAAATATTCACAGGTCGCCGTCATGCATTCCAGATATGCCTGGCAAATGTTCAGGCAATGAATGACAGAAATTATCTTACCGAAAATAGCGAGAAATTCAGCAAAGATGGCATGAATATTGGATTTAATATTTCAACAGTATTCACTCTCTTTCAAAAGAATGATTAAATAAATTAATAAATATGAAAAAAGGAATTTTTACCGTATTTGCAATATCCGTAATTGTAATTGCAACCTTTGGTTTTATGCCACCTTCAACAGAAAACACACCTCCGGGAAACACAGGTTCCCCTGCTGATGGAAAAGATTGTTCAAGTTGTCATCGTGGGAAAGTGAAGTCGATAGACAATATTATTACTTCAAATGGAGGAAACGAATATGAAGCAGGTAAGACCTATACCATTACATTGAATCTTAAGGGGGACAAACAATCTAAAAAATATGGATTTCAGGTTTCTCCTCAAAACGAAAAAGGCAAACAACTTGGAAAATTTGTAATAACAAATACCAAAGAAACAAAGCTTGCGGGCAATGGAAAATATATAAACCAAACTGCTGCTGGAACCATTGGCTCTAACGGTTTAAAAAGCTGGAACTTTGAGTGGGTAGCTCCTGCAAAAGGTTCTGGGGATGCAATAATTTATGGCTCTTTTTATGTAAGTGGTCCACAATCGATTGTTTACACTTCTAAATTGGTTTTAAAAGAAAAGAAATAGATCATACTAATACCAATATTCAATATGAAAAAATTATCATTACTTATAGTTTTGTTTTTATTTGTCGTTGTTGCAAATTCACAAACAAAAGGAACATTGACATTCACTGTAACAACAGCGGCTACCGGAGGATACAGCCCTAAACATCTATTAGCTATTTGGATAGAAAAAGCAGATGGAACTTTTATCAAAACGAAACTTAAAAAAGGGAATAATTACACTCAATATCTAAACGTTTGGAAAACCAAATCAAATAATAGCGTTACAGATGCTACTACAGGAGCAACTATATCCAGTCATCAGGCACCCGAAACAATTATATGGAATGGTACTGATGTTAATGGAAATCTTGTACCTGACGGAGATTATAAACTATGGATTCAGATGGCATATAACAATGTAAATGGACCAACTTACAGTATTTTATTTACGAAAGGAACAAGCAGCGCAAATCCAACTATTCCGGATCAAACAAACTTTAAAACTATGTCATTAAGCTGGGTGCCGGATTTCACGGGCATTAATGATGAAGTAGCTTCTGATTTTTCATTTAATGTAACTCCAAATCCGATTTCAGGTGATGCAAAAATTTTATTTACATTGCGTGAAAAAACCAATGTTGTTGCAGAAATGTTTGATTTGTCAGGCAAGAAAGTAAAAGTGATCTTCAACGGTTCGATGAATACAGGCGAGAACACATTGTCATTAAATACTGTTGATTCTAATTCAGTACGTATTCCCAATGGGATTTATCTGATCACTTTAACTATTAATGGTAAAAAATATTCTCAAAAAGTGCTAATCAACCGTTAATTCTATACTTTTGTAAAAAAAACAAATCAAAATGAAAAAGTTAATTCCCGTTTTAGTTGCACTGTTTGTGCTTGTTGGTACATCTGTTAGTTATGCTCAGTCTCCTGCGAAAGCAGCCGCTCTCACAGAATTCAAGGTTAAAGTAACATTCCATTGTGCAAATGGTAAAGCATTAATTGAAAAAGAATTGATTAAGACTGATGGTATTAAAAAAGTTTCTGCTGACCTTGAAACGAAAGTTGTAACAGTATCTTACGATAGCAACAAAACTAATCGTGAAAAAATTATTGAAGCGATTGAGAAAATAGGTTACTACACCGAATTCACGCCAAAAGATAAAAAGATTGAAAAAGCATGTTCTCATGGTGAACAACACTAAGATTTGATGAACGCAAAAAAGGCAGGCAATTTTGTCTGCCTTTTTTGTTTAAATTAGGTTGGTTTTGAAGCAAATTATCTACCTTTGACGTCAATTTATTAAACACTCATTCGTTTATATATACCGTATCATTCATGAAAATTTTAGTATTAAACTGTGGGAGCTCATCAATTAAGTATCAGTTAATTGATATGGCTAACAATGCTGATGTATTAGCAAAAGGTTTGGTTGAGCGCATTGGCCTCGAAGATGCAGAATTAACACATCAGCCCAAGAACAAGGATAAATTTAAATTAGTACAATCAATACCAGATCATCAGGTTGGTATTAATCTGATTTTGAAATCATTGGTTGATCCTGTTCATGGAGTAATTAAAGATGTAAATGAAATTTCAGCAGTTGGACATCGTGTTGCTCACGGTGGTGAAAATTTCAAAACCAGCGTTTTGGTAACTGATTCTGTGAAAAAAGATATCGAAAAATGTATTGAACTGGCACCCTTACACAATCCTGCAAACTTGAAAGGTATAACTTCTATTGAGGCAATTATGCCGAACATTCCTCAATGTGCTGCATTCGATACTTCATTTCACCAATCAATGCCAAAGCATGCATATTTGTACGCTATTCCTTATGAATATTACGATAAATACAGAGTACGTCGTTATGGATTTCACGGAACTAGCCACAAATATGTAGCCCAGAAAGCGTGTAACATTTTAGGTTCCGACATTGAAAAAATGAAAATCATTACTTGCCATTTAGGAAATGGAGCTTCTGTTGCTGCTATTAAAAATGGCGAATCAGTTGATACTTCGATGGGCTTCACTCCGGTAGAAGGTCTTGTAATGGGTACTCGTTGTGGTGATGTGGATCTTGGAATTACATTATTCCTTGCTGAAAAGGAAGGCTTAAGCATTCAACAAACCAATGATCTTTTTAATAAAAAAAGTGGTTTGATAGGAGTTTCTGGCGTGTCTTTTGATATGCGTGATATAGAAAAAGCTGAAGCAGAAGGAAATGAAAGAGCTGCTGTTGCATTAAAAATGTTTGACTACAGAGTTAAGAAATATATAGGTGCCTACGCTGCAGCAATGGGTGGGGTCGATTTAATTATCTTCACTGGTGGTATTGGAGAAAACGCTTGTAATGTTCGTAAAGGCGTATGTGAAGGATTGGAATTTTTAGGTGTTGACTTTGATGCTGAAAAGAATAAAGGATTACGTGGAGTAGATGCAGTTCTAACCAAGGATAATTCTAAAACAAAAGTTATGGTTGTAACTACAAATGAAGAACTTGTAATCGCAACAGATACTTATAATATTGTTTGCTGTTAATACGCAATAAACGACATCTTAAGCCTCCGTTTACTTTACGGGGGCTTTTTAATTTTATCAAAATAGCATTATCTTTATGCGATCAAATATGAAGAAAAGTGGCCAAAACTCAAACGTTATACTTTTGTCAGAATTGTGGAGCACAGTCAGTTAAATGGATGGGTAGATGCTCTTCCTGTGGCGAATGGAATTCACTTGTTGAGGAAGTTGTTCAAAAAGAATCATCCAAAAAAGGTATCGCATCGACATTCAAGAGTGAACATAATAAACCATTGAAGCTGGCAGATATCCCGGCAGAAGATGAAACGAACCGTATTAATACAGAAAATCAGGAATTAAACAGAGTATTGGGAGGTGGCTTAGTTGCAGGCTCTGTAGTACTTGTTGGTGGTGAGCCTGGAATAGGTAAGTCCACGTTGCTTCTTCAGTTTGCACTACAATTAAAGCACAAGAAGTTTTTGTACATAAGTGGGGAGGAGAGTGCCCGTCAGATTTCCATGCGTGCAGAACGCACCGGAAGTCCTAATGATAATTGCTATATTCTTACTGAAACAAAAACTCAGGATATCTTTCTGCATATTCAAACGTTGCAACCTGAAATTCTTATTGTTGATTCAATACAAACACTCACTACAGATTTAATTGAATCCTCTGCCGGAAGTATCTCTCAAATAAGAGAATGTGCCGCTGAATTTCAGAAGTTTGCAAAACTCACCAATGTTCCGGTTTTTCTCATTGGACATATCACAAAAGACGGGGCTATTGCTGGCCCAAAAATACTGGAACACATGGTTGATGTTGTACTTCAGTTCGAAGGAGACAGAAACTACGGTTATCGCATTCTTCGCTCTGTGAAGAATCGATTTGGGTCAACATCCGAATTGGGTATTTTTGAAATGAGTGACAAAGGTCTTCGTGAAGTATCTAATCCTTCCGAAATTCTTCTCTCACAACGTGATGATAAATTGAGTGGAACAGCGATTGCATCTACCTTAGAAGGCCTACGACCCATGCTTATTGAAATACAGGCGTTGGTTGGTACAGCTGCATATGGAACCCCGCAGCGTTCCTCTACAGGATTTGAACTCAGACGGCTTGGTATGCTACTTGCTGTACTGGAGAAACGATGTGGATTCAGGCTTGGAAGCAAAGATGTGTTTCTGAATATTGCCGGAGGCATACGTGTAGATGATCCTGCAATTGATTTGGCTGTAATTTGTGCAATTTTATCATCAAATGAAGATATTGCATTAAGTCCCAAATATTGTTTTGCTGCAGAAGTTGGCCTTACCGGAGAAATTCGTCCGATTAATCGTATAGAACAGCGTATAGCAGAAGCCGATAAGCTTGGATTTGAAAAAATATTCATTTCAAAATACAATGCAAAAGGGATTGATGTCAAAAAATATTCTATTGAAATACAATACGTTAAAACAGTTGTAGAGATTTTTAAGCAGCTCTTTTAATTTAATTCAGTTATGCTAAATGCAGGTTTATACCATTACTCCTCAAGAATATAATTAATGATAACTAAATTCATTTGGTTGATTTATAGTTTATTAAACATAGATTGTTGAAAATCCATTGAAAACTATGCTCTATATTTAGAAAAGAATGTGTAACTTTGCACCCTTGAAAAAATGTGCGGATAGTATATTATGGGAACTCTGAAAGAATTCGTGATATCATTTGCTGGATTAAGTGAAGGAATCCATAAATATAACTATAAAGTTAGCCGTTCATTTTTTGAAGAAGCAGAATCGACAGAAATAGAGGATGGTGATGTTGAAGTTAAATTGGAGTTGGAAAAGCAAACCCGTATGCTTATTTTTAACTTTCAAATTTCCGGAACAATTGTTGTTCCATGTGACAGATGTTTAGACCCTATGAATGTTGAGATAGAATCAGAAAACAGACTGATTGTTAAATTTGGTGAACGTTGGGATGAAGAGGATGATGAAGTATTAATTATTCCCGAACACGAACACAAAATAGATATCAAACAGTTTATAGCTGAATTTATTGAACTGCAAATTCCTATGCGGAAAGTTCATCCGGAAGATGAAAATGGAGAAAGTAACTGTAATCCTGAAATTCTGAAAAAATTGAAAGAACATCAGGCAGCAGAAATTGATCCACGCTGGGAAGCGTTAAAGAATTTGAAGATCAATTAATATAAACCTTTAATACACAAAGCTATGCCAAATCCAAAATGGAGATTTTCGAAATCAAGGACCCGCAAGCGCAGAGCACATGACCATTTAACCGCTCCGCAAACAGCAATTTGCAGCAATTGTGGTACACCTGTACTGAGTCATCATGTTTGCCCTGAATGCGGTTTCTATCGCGGTAAACTTGCTATTGAAAAGAAGACTTCAGCATAATTTAGCTTACATTATTGATGTAAATCAGGAACATAAAATCTGAGCAAGTTATTTTTGATCGGATTTTATGTTCTTTTGTATTGAGATTTATTTTTGTAAAACTTAATTTTTGCACATGAAGATCGGTTTGGATGTAATGGGTGGCGATTTTGCTCCTAAAACAACCATTGAAGGCGCAATCAATGCATTGCAATTTATTCCCAAAGAAGATACTATCGTTTTAATTGGCGATAAATCTATCATTGAAAATGAATTGAAGAATGCAGGAGGCGATATACAATCGTTTGAAATAATTCATACTACCGATGTAATTGATATGGGAGAGAAACCCATAAAAGCTTTCACCCAAAAAACTAATTCCAGTATTGCTGTTGGATTTAAAATGCTCAAAGAAGGATTATTAGATGCCTTTTCAAGTGCAGGAAATTCTGGTGCGATGTTGGTTGGTTCTATGTATAGTGTTAGTACAATTCCGGGAGTGATGCGTCCTTGTACATGTACTGTACTTCCAAAAGAAGACGGTGGTGTTTCTGTTTTAGTTGATATTGGTACGAATCCTGATAGCAAACCAGAGGTTATGTATCAATTTGCTATTTTGGGAAGTCTCTATGCAAAGTATGTGTACCATATTGAAAATCCGAGAATTGGATTGTTGAATATTGGAGAAGAAGAAGAAAAAGGAAACCTGCAATGTCAGGCTGCTTTTCACTTAATGAAAGATTCTAAAGATTTTGATTTCCATGGAAATGTCGAAATCAGAGACTTGTTTAAAAATAAAGTGGATGTATTTGTATGTGATGGATTTATCGGAAATATGGTAATCAAGCTTATTGAAACCATGTATCGGCAAATCTATAAACGCAATTTACTGGATGGCTATTTTAAACGCATGAACTATGAATTGTACGGAGGAAGTGCAATTCTTGGCGTAAATGCACCTGTGGTAATTGGTCATGGAATTTCCAGTGGATTAGCAATTCAGAATATGTTATTGCTTTCCAGAGAAGTAGCAGCAACCAATCTTACCGAACGTATCAGAGAAGCTATGGTGGCTTATTCACAAGGTAATTTACAAAACGAATCCGAATGTCAAAATTAAGAGCAACGATTACAGGTGTAGGTGGCTACCTCCCTGAATATATTCTTACAAATAATGAACTCAGCCAAATGGTTGACACTACCGATGAGTGGATTATGACTCGTATCGGAATCAAAGAGCGCCGTATTATAAAGGGTGAAGGAAAAGGTTCTTCATTTGTAGGAGCAGAAGCGGTAAAACAACTTCTCGAAAAAACAAACACTAAGCCGGAAGAAGTAGATCTGCTTATTTGTGCAACCGTAACACCTGACCATCAATTTCCTGCAACCGCGAATATCATTTGCGATAAAGTAGGAATTAAAAATGCATTTGGATTTGATTTAAATGCAGGTTGTTCAGGGTTTCTTTACGCATTAACTACTGCTTCAAAATATGTTGAATCGGGAAGTTGTAAAAAGGTAATTGTTGTTGGAGCTGAGAAAATGTCATCAATTGTTGACTATACAGATAGAGCTACATGTCCTATTTTTGGAGATGGAGCCGGAGCTGTAATGCTTGAGCCTACAACTGAAGAAATCGGAATTATTGATGCAATACTGCAATCAGATGGAGTTGGTCGTATTCATTTGCATCAGAAAGCAGGTGGTTCGGTGAAACCGCCTTCACATGAAACGATTGACGCTCGTGAGCATTACATCTATCAGGAGGGGCAGGCTGTTTTTAAATGGGCTGTGACAAAAATGGCAGATGTTTCTGTTGAAATGATGGAGCGTCATGGCATTACTCCTGAAACTCTTGCCTGGTTAGTTCCTCATCAGGCTAACTTAAGAATTATTGAAGCAACAGGTAATAGAATGGGATTGAACAAAGAACAAGTAATGGTAAATATTGAAAAATATGGGAATACCACAGCTGCTACGATTCCTTTGCTTCTTTGGGAATGGGAACCACGATTGAAAAAGGGAGAGAACTTAATCATTGCAACTTTTGGAGCAGGGTTTACCTGGGGCTCGATGTTAGTAAAATGGGGATATGATCCTAAATAACATAAAATGAAAAAAGATCGGCTTTTTGTCGGTCTTTTTTCATTGCAACATAATGGATTTACAAATTGACGATTAGTACAATTTTTTTATTATCCCGTAATAGATCAATGTTAATTATTTGACCGGGTTTTAATACCTTTAATCTGCTCATATAGTCCTGAATATTTGTAACGGGTTTGCCATCAAGAGCAGTAATAATATCTCCTTTCAGGATTCCCGCTTTTGAAGCAGGGCCACCTTTTCGAACACCATCCACTCTAAGCCCTTTTGATTCCTGAGATGCAAAATCAGGAATAATTCCTAATGTGACTTTTAATCTTGTTCTTCCACCAGTTTTTTCTTTCTCTCCAGATTCTTTAAAGGTGAGAGGTTTTGCACGATTAGCAATTTCAGTTGCTATATTATAAATATATTTTAAAATCAATTCTTCACCCTTGAAATTGATACGGTTTACATCATCATCAGGAGTATGATAATCATCGTGAGCCCCACTATTTATAAAAAAAACAGGAATATTTTTACTATAAAAAGAGGAATGATCTGACGCTCCAAAACCATCAGGTGAAAACTTGAGTCTAAATCCGTAATGATTGTTTGAATTTAAAATTGTATCTGCTTCCGTTGAAGTGCCGGTTCCTCCTATCAATAAGTTTTGTAATTCATTATCAAACCGTCCAATCATATCAAGATTTATCATTGTTTTTATTTTAGAAATATCAACCGGAGGATGCTGAACAAAATACTTTGATCCAAGTAATCCCCTCTCTTCAGCTCCAAAAGCAACAAAGATGATGCTTCTTTTTGGTTTGTTTTTTGCAAACTTTTGAGCAAGTTCTAATATCCCAGATACACCACTTGCATTATCATCAGCACCATTGTGTATTGCTAACGTATCTGGTTTTCGTGATCCGCTTCCGGGACCACCGAAGCCTAAATGATCGTAATGGGCTCCTATAACAATGTACTCATCTTTGAGCTTTGAATCTGTTCCTTCAATTGAAACTACAATGTTTCTTGTTTGCAACTCATTTGTAATTAGCTGTGTATGTATGGTTGCTTCTTTTGATCCAATCAGTAGATCGTTCATCGTAAACGTATTACTGAGTAGTTTCTGATTCATCCAGACAACCGGAAAATGGACACTACCATAAGAATCTTCAACAGGAGCTTTCCCATTTTCAATAAAGTCAGGAGTGTAAAAGATCACGCCAATTGCGCCTTTGTCTTTTGCGGTTAATACTTTTGTACGTTCGTCCGCATATTCTGCAAGCCATTCTTTCTTACCATACTCAGGATAACCCTTGGCAATAATTACAATTTTTCCGGTTACATCAATGTTTTTATAGTTGTCAATTGTTAAAGAATCAGACTGATATATAATTCCATAATCTACGCTGACACACTTTCCGGTGATTGAAGTATCAGAACTAATAAGCAAAGGAAAGAACTGATTGGAAACACTTACTTTTTTATTGCCAACAATAATAAAAGACGACGGATCAACAGTTTTTCCTGTTATGACTGGGAAATCCTGAATTCCAGATGAATAAAGTGGAATTAAACCACTTTTTTTAAAGTTTGCAAGTATATAAATTGCACTTAAAGAATCTTCAACGGTTCCTGGCTTACGTCCTTGTAATTTATCAGAAGCCAAATATGTTATATGTTTTTGAATGTCTTTTGAGTTAATATTTTCAGAAGTTTTGGGAAGTTTTTGAGAGTATAGCACATTGATTAAAAGAAAGATTAAAACCGAAAAAAGAAGAATACGTTTCATACGATGGATATTTGAAATTATACAACTTGTGCAAAGCACAAATATAAAGAAAAAGGGTTAAAATTGAGGATTTACATAACTTTCTCATAAGCAGATTATTCGAAAATGATTTGTTTTTTTATTAAACAAGAAAGGTTACCGGAGCAATGCCTTGAATTACTTATTGTTATACGTGTATTTATTTGTAACAACTGCTTAACAATTTTATTTGCAGATAACAAAATTGGGTATTAAATTTGCCAAAATTATTCTGTGAAGCTAAAATAGGCTAAATCCCAGAAGTTTGAATTAGGATTGAAAAAGTGTATTTGAAAATCAATAATTTAGAAAAATGAAAAAAAGAGGATTAGTTTTCTTTTCAGCATGTATGTTGTTGTTGTCAACAATGTCATATGCTAAACCAGTTGACAAAAAGACTGCATTTAAAGTTCTTGAACAATTTTCAAGAATAGAATTTGCAGGTAAATCAAACGCTCCCCAAGTTACCTCAATGACTAGTTACAAAGAAATTAAAAGTAACGATGTTGTATTGATGCACATTTTTTACAGTGAAAACGGATTTGCAATTGTTTCTGCTGATGACAGAGTACTTCCGATTTTAGGATATTCTAATGAAGGAACCTATACATCCGAATCAAAAAATCCAACTTTTGCTTGGTGGATAAATGGGTACAAACAACAGGTAGAAGAAGCCGTAAAATCAAAAGCACCTCGTTCAAATGAAGTTGCTGAAGCATGGGAAAGATATTTAAACCCATCAACATCTCCTTCAAAATCTACGAACGAGCAAGTGCTTCCAATGCTTTCAACTAACTGGGATCAAGGAGCAGGTTACAATGATTCATGCCCTTCGCATCCTGCAGCTTTAGAAGCTAATAAAAGATGTTATACAGGTTGTGTTGCAACTGCGATGGCTCAGGTGATGAGATTTTACAAATACCCTGCTCAGGGTGTGGGTTCACACACATATAACCATCCCGCTTTTGGTGCATTAAGTGCAAATTTTGGTGCAACAACTTATGATTGGAATGCAATGACTTTAACTGCAAATACCCCTGCAAGCATAGCTGTGATTTCGCAATTAATGTTTCATTGTGGGGTTTCTGTAGATATGGGATATACTCCATTTTCATCAGGAACTCAAACAACTTATACTATTGACGCATTATTTAACTATTTCAAATATCGTAGATTTTTGGATGCTAAATATAAAAGTCAAATGACTGATTTAGAATGGCATGATTTGTTAAAATTCAACCTTAAATCAGGATATCCAATGTTATATAGTGGTCATGATGCAAGTAGCCAAAATCTTGGAGGTCATGCCTGGGTTTGTGATGGATTCAATGATGCTAGTGGAAATTATTATCACATGAACTGGGGATGGGGTGGTTCCTTCAATGGAAATTTCTTGGTTACTGCACTTGCTCCGGGTGGTTCATCAGGTCAACAACAAGGTGATTTCATCAATGGTCAATATCTAATTACAAACATTGTTCCTGATACAGATCAATATCCATTATGTAATGGAACAAAAACTTATAAAGCTTCTTTTGGAACTATTGAAGATGGTAGTGGCTCGTGGAATTACAAGGATAATACCGACTGTCGTTGGTTAATTGCTCCAGATAGCTGCAATTATATCAAGTTATCTTTTTCCTATTTTGATACAGAAACAGATAATGATGTATTGACTATTTATGATGGAGAATCAACTTCATCACCAGTATTGCGTACAATGAGCGGAAATCTTTCCGGAACAAATTTCCCTACTCCTGTATTTTCTACTTCTGGGAAAATGCTACTCGTATTTAAATCAAACGGGAGCGTTGTGAAAAATGGCTGGAAAGTTTCATGGGCAAGACAGTATACTGGAATTAATGAAGAAGAAAATACTCCAATCTTTAATATGTATCCAAACCCAACAAACGATAAGGTAACTGTTGAATTTGCTTCACAATCAGATGCAAACAGAGAAGTTGTAGTCTTGGATCCTTCAGGTCGTGTAGTTCGTTCGGAAACCCCTTCAATGAATTCTGATAAAATTGAAGTTTCATTAGGTGGGTTAACTTCTGGTATCTATTTCATTCAAGTTAAAGAAGGAAGTGCAATTAGCGTGAAGAAAATCATGAAGATGTAGTCTTCAATAACCTAATTACATAAATACACGTTATATCGGTTCGTCGTATAGCGTGTATTTTCTTTTATAACCTTAAATATTTTCAAGATGCCCCGTAAAACAGCTTTTATGTTTGGCATGTTTATTATGTCAGCATTATCACTTTTTGCCCAAAATATTAAAGTATTAAATAAGTCGGACCTGCAACCAATTGAAAATGTTGCGATTGTTGGTAATACACAGACTACGACAACCGATAAAAACGGGAATGCAGACATTACCCGTTTTAATCAGGATGAAGTTATTACCTTTAATCATCTCTCTTTTAATTCATTAAAGATTTTAAAGGCAGAAATCATCAAACAAGGAAATGTGGTTTATCTGAATGAAAAAGTATTGATATTACAGGAAGTTGTTCTTTCAGCCAATAAATTGATTGAAAACAAGTCAGATGTTCCCCAAAAAATTGAAGTTATCACATCGAAGCAAATATCATTTAGTAATTCACAAACGAGTGGTGATTTGTTGCAACAAACCGGAACTGTATTTGTGCAACAAAGCCAGATGGGAGGCAGCAGTCCGGTCTTGAGAGGTTTTGAAGCAAATAAGGTTCTTCTTGTGATTGATGGCGTTAGGATGAATAATGCTATTTACAGATCAGGACATCTTCAAAACGTAATTACAATTGACCCGAATATGCTTGACAGAGCAGAAATAAACTTTGGTGCAGGATCTGTGATTTATGGAAGTGATGCGATTGGCGGGGTAATGGCTTTCTTTTCAAAAAATCCAGTCTTGTCAGAAACAGGAACCACATTTTACAAAACCAATGTGTTTACCCGTTATTCTTCTGCCAATAATGAGTTTTCGGGCAATATGAATATAAGTATTGGCTTTAAAAAATGGGCATTTTTAACCAGTGCTACTTATAAAAAACTTGGCGATTTACGAATGGGCAATGAACGTGATTCAAAATATGGAGACTGGGGAAAATGTATGTATTATGCCGAAAGAGTAAATGGTAAAGATTCAATGATGATTAATGAAAATCCAAATATTCAGAAAAATTCTGGGTATACTCAATATGATCTCATGCAAAAGATTTTATTCCAGCCATCTTTAACTCAAAAACATATACTTAATTTCCAGCTTTCAAATTCAGGGAATGTGCCTCGTTATGACAGATTGGCAGAAATGGACGGCGCCAAATTAAAATATGCAGATTGGTACTATGGGCCTCAAACCAGAATATTTGCTTTCTACAATGCAATTTTCTCTTCTAAGACAAGACTCTATGATAATGCATCTTTCATTGTAGCCTGGCAAAATATCAGCGAAGACAGAATTAACAGAAAGTTTAATAAAGCTGCAGAGAGTCATCAGGATGAAACTGTAAATATTCTTTCTTTAAATGCAGATTTTAGAAAAGAACTGGTGGACAAGCATGAGTTAAGATATGGTATAGAGGCTATTTCAAATTATGTTGAATCAGAGGCATATGCCATAAATGTCAATACTGACTTAAAGTCATACACAATTGCAACACGATATCCAGACAATGGGAGTACCTACTCTTCTTTTGCTGGATATATTACACATAGCTGGGAGTTAAGCAAAAAATTAATTTTATCTCAGGGATTACGATTAAGTCATGTAGCACTAAAATCAGAGTATAGTGATACGATGATGAAGATTACAAAATTTCCGTTTGATAAAACGATTCAACAAAACAATTCGGCATTGAACGGAAATATTGGTGTAGTATATATGCCTGGCAGAAACTGGAGATTTGCATTAATTGGATCTTCAGGCTTCAGAGCACCAAATGTAGATGACGCGGGGAAAGTAAATGACTCAAAAGCAGGAAGTACACTTGTTATTCCAAACCCAGAACTGGAGCCAGAATATGCTTACAATATAGATTTTACTGTTGGAAAATTGTTATTTGAAAGAGTTTTTCTGGAAATTACCGGATTTTACACATTGGTAAGTAATGCAATTGTTGTAAAAGCAACGAAGCTGAATGGTTTAGACTCTATTATGTACGATGGTAAAAAAACAGCTGTTCAGTCTGCGTCTAATTCAGGAGAGGCTTATGTTTATGGCGTACAAGGACAATTAACAGCTCAAATAAGTAATCATTTCTCGCTATCTGGTAATCTGACATATACTTATGGACGATTAAAATCAGGTGATGTTCCTTTGGATCATATTCCGCCTGTTTTTGGGATGGTATCGATGAAATATGAAATCAGAAAATTTAAGGGAGAGTTTTATGTAAGATATAACGGATGGAAACACCTGGCAGATTATAGCCAAAGTGGAGAAGATAATTTACAACAGGCTACTGTTGAAGGAATGCCTTCCTGGTTTACATTAAATACAAGAGCTGCGTATCAGATAAATAAGAATTTAAGTTTTCAGTTTGGTATAGAGAATATTCTTGATAAGCATTATCGCAATTTTGCATCAGGGATTAGTGCTCCGGGAAGAAATTTTATGATTGCACTCAAAGCTTCTTTTTGATCTTATTTGAGTAAAACTTAATCTTGTGATAATTCGTTGCCTTGTGTCAGGGTTGTAAAATAATAACACGGGCAACGAATTTTTATTTATAGTTGTCATTTATTATAAATACAACTATTATGAAACGCATTGGTCTTTTCAGAATGGCAATAATTATATTGCTTTCAATTGTTTCGATTCCAGTATTTTCTCAATTTATTCTTACTGCAATGGTTGATGGAGTCTCAATAGATTCTGTTCATATGTGTATTGGGGATTCTTTAGATTTAAGTTCGAATGGTTCTGCGAATTTTTTAATGAATAATAATTTCAATAACCATCAACTTGGAACAGGCTGGTCAAGTACAGCTGCAAATCCTACGTTTAATAATCCGTGTCAATGCGTCCCTTTGAATACATGTACATCATATATCAATGGTTGTCCTGGTGCTGTAGGCCCAAATAGTGCATTTGCCTGGGTTGGAACAACTGCATCTCAAACCAGAACACTGGAAACCAATTCATATCAATTGTTGCAATTTTCGCTAGGAGGGTGTAAGGTTGAATGGTGGATGATGTATGGTTCATGTCACGATAACAATGCCTGTGAAGACCCTGACGAACTAGATGAAGGAGTTCATTTACAGTACTCAGTTAATAATGGGGCAACCTGGGCAGATTTCCCTGGCCCAAATGTAAATCCGGTAGGAAATACATCTGCAACTGGTCCGTTCAATACAACTATACCTGGCTCTGGAGGATACTGGACTCCATTGAGTTATAATTCTCAGCAGATTATTTCTCCCTTATATAACTGGAATAAGTATAGCGTAATGGTTCCTTCAAATGCTTATACGAATACTACAAAATTTAGATGGGCTCAGCTGGCAACAAGTAGTACAGGTTATGATGCGTGGGGAATTGATGAAGTGGAGATTTCATGTCCTACTGTGCCTTTTGTAGAATGGAGACATATCGGATGTGGCCAGGATTCCATATTTTGGTCAGGAATGGGCAATACCGCATTGGATCCTCCTCCATTTCAAATATTTTGCCCGGGTTTACACCTCTATATTGTGACATTGGTTGACTTAAATACCGGAAATTCTGTTTCAGATACAGTTAAAGTTATTGTTCATAATCCGATCATTGATGCTGGAATTAATAAATCTATTTGTTTTGGAGATAGCATTATGTTAAATTCGAGTGTAATTTCCGGAGGTACTTTGTCAAATTATATCTGGAATAACAGTATACATGGTCAAAGCATAATGGTTTCTCCTCCATTTACTACTCAATATATTGTAGATGCGGAGGATAATATAGGATGTAGAACAAAAGATTCACTTATCGTAACAGTAAATCCTTTGCCAATAGTCCATGTTACAAATGATAGTGTATGTATTGGTGAAATGGCAATCTTAAATGTTACAGGAGGAAGCACATATTTGTGGAGTAATAATCAGACAACGGCTTCAATTAGTGTGTCTCCATCTGTTACAACTATTTATCAGGTGATTGCTTATACAAATTATAATTGTAAAGATACAGCAGAGGCAGCTGCAGTAATTTTTCCGAAACCATCGGTAACAATAACTTCTGATACAACAATATGCAGCGGAACTTCTGCTAATCTTACAGTAAATGGAGGAGTTGATTATTATTGGAGCATTTCAGGAAATACTGCCACAATACAGGTAGCCCCGCTAATCAGCACAAATTATAATGTAACCGTAACAGACACAAATAATTGTTCGAAAGATACAAGTGTGTACGTTACAGTCATTCCATCCCCGGTTGCTTCAGCTTATGTAGGTCAGGATACGATTTGTCTGGGAATGAATGCGGTTTTAAGTGCTCAGGGCGGTACAAACTATTTATGGAATAATGGAAGTACATCATCATCACAAAGCATTATCCCGACTGCAACAACAACATATTCTGTTGTCGTTTTTAATACACAAAATGGTGTTGAATGTTCTGATACTGCATATATTACGCAATATGCCAGAAATTGTAATATGGTATATTTTCCTAATGCAATAGTGCCGTATGGATATAATACTATTTTTAAACCAATAGGCGAAATAATAAATGCAAAAGATTATTATTTAGCAATTTATAATCGCTGGGGAGAAAAGCTATTTGAAACAACTGATCCGGAAATGGGTTGGGATGGAAGATTCATGGGCGAGTTTGTTCAACCAGGTGTTTATATTTACTACTTTAAAATGGGTGTAAGAGTAGGCGAAATATATGAAAAAACAGGGACTATAGCTGTTATGAGGTAATACTTTTTTAGAATTGAAAAAGAAAATAGTAAGGAACATGACCTGGTAATTTATCAGCAAGAGAAAAATAGAATACTGATGAATAGAAAAGAAGTAGCCCAATCTTCACCCATTCGATAGACATTTCTATTCATCGGTATTATAATCTGGATTAATCTAAAATTCATGTACAAGAATATGTTTGTGAGTTATTAATGAGGGAAAGTGCATATTTTCTCAATAAAGAAATTAAATGATGTATTTGGGTTGTATAATTATTTGCACACGAGTGGGCAACTAGTGCTCATTTTTTTATGTCAAAGGGAAAAATAGCTACAATGAGATATAGGTTTCTAAAATTCTTAATGGTAATTTGTTTAACGAGTGTTTTCGCATTTTCGGCGAAGTCTCAGTTTTACTTGGATATTTTTGCAAATGGAGTATCTACTGATTCAGTACACCTATGCTATGGAGATATCTTAGATTTAAGTGCCACAGGTTCTGCGACGTTTTTGATGAATAATAATTTCAATAATTCATCATTAGGAGTGGGTTGGCAAACAAATGTAACGGCATTATTTAATAATCCATGTCCTCCGATAACTCTTCCTGCATCCGGAGCGGTATTATGGTTTGGCGGTAATAATTATCCGAGAGAACTAATAACTGTGGGATATAATATGGTTACATTTAGTAGTGGCTGTATAATAGAATGGGATATGAAGTATGGGGCAAATCAAAATACTGCAAATTGCGAATCTCCGGATGAACCAACAGAAGGAGTTCATTTGTATTGGTCTAACAATAACGGAATATCCTGGACACAGTTTACAGGTATCGATCAGGCTCCTAGCGGAGCATACGGCTCTCCGGGATATGTAAATGGTGCTGGCGGATATTGGACACCAGTACCAGGAAATGCAGCTACAGGTCCATATTATACCTGGAATCACTATAAAAATTCAATTCCTCAAGGAGCATATTCTGCAAATACAAAATTTAAATGGTATCAGGATTTGGCTTCGGGAAATACATTTGATCACTGGGGTGTTGATAATGTACAAATAACCTGTCCGACACAACCATTTGTAGAATGGCATCATTTATTTAATGGAAATGATACTACTTTTTGGGGGGGGATGGATAC
>Ga0209639_1001413_pt1 | contig 24081 bp, 22 predicted proteins | sample EPASupsiteHSE605_FD_187268 | JGI IMG/M metagenome (GOLD analysis project Ga0209639, IMG submission 187268) | Bioremediated contaminated groundwater from EPA Superfund site, New Mexico - Sample HSE6-05 (SPAdes) (version 2) | ecosystem: Environmental > Aquatic > Deep subsurface > Groundwater >...
GCCCTGATGGCAATGGAATTTGGGTTGAAGAGTCTGTTGGAATGGGTCATCAGATGCTTCACACTACCCTTGAATCTATAAATGAAAAACTTCCATTTAATGATGATGTTAACAATATGACTATAACAGCTGATGCTCGAATAGACAATCGGGATGAGCTCTCATCATTATTGGATTTGAAAAACTGTGAAGACGTACCTGATAGCTTATACATTCTTAAGGCATATCAGAAATGGGGTGAAAATTGTACTGAAAAACTTTTAGGCGATTTTTCTTTTGCAATATGGGATAACAACAGAAAAATAATATTTTGTGCTAGAGATCATATTGGTGTTAAACCATTTTACTATCATCTTTCCGAAGAAATCTTTATTTTTGCGTCAGAAATAAAAGCTATTCTTAATGTATGGGATGATTTATATCGGGTTAACGAATCAAAAATCGCTGATTATTTGGTACCAATTGGTGAAGATACTGAAAATACATTTTATAAGGATATTCTACGTTTACCTCCAGCTCATTCTATTTCCGTAAGTCAAAAAGATCGAAAATTAAAATGTTATTGGATGTTAGATCATGATAAAAAAATAATTTTTGATTCAGATGAGGATTATTTTAGAAACTTTCACGATATTTTTAATGAAGCAGTTAAATGTAGATTACGAAGTGTTTATCCCGTAGGCTGTCGTTTGAGTGGGGGATTAGATTCTTCTTCTGTTGCTTGTGTGGCTAGAGTTCATCTTCAAAACGAGGGTAAACCTGATCTTAGAACTTTTTCGGCAGTATTTGATGATTTACCAGAATGTGATGAGCAGTACTATATCAAAAAAGTAGTTGAGGATGGTGGCATTGAACCCTTTTTCATAAGTGTTCATAATTTAAGTCCGCTATCATCTATTCTGGGGGCCATGGATTTTTTAGACGAGCCTTATTATGCTCCAAATTATTACATTAACCATAAAGTCTTTTCTGAAGTCCAAAATCAATCTATCAGGGTTTTACTTGATGGTGTTGATGGAGATAGAACAGTATCTCATGGTAACGGTTATTTAATAGATCTTGCCCATGAAATCCAACTCTTTAAGCTTTTTAGAGAAATGAAATCTATTTCAAATAGATTGGATAGGAGTATGTTTAAGATTTTCATGTTTAATGTTATATTTCCATTACTACCTTTAAATGTCAAAATGGTAATAATGAAACTTTTTGGTATGAATGGTGTTCGTAATTTGGATTATATAAATGTAGATCTTGCCCAGCGCACTGGAATTAAAGAAATCTTCTATGAATCTTATATAAAACCAACCCTGAAAAATACGAGATCAAAGGAAATCCATTACCAACTGCTCACAACGGGTGTTGTACAACACTTTTTGGAGTTAGCAGATCATCGAGCGGCTCAGTTCTCAGTCGAAGCTAGGCATCCTTTTTATGATAAAAGATTGATTGAATTCTGTCTTGCCGTACCAAATAATCTAAAAACTCGATTTGGTTGGGATCGTTATATCCTGCGAAAGGCTATGCAAGGCATACTGCCCTCAAAAATACAATGGAGAGCTCAGAAAACTAATCTTGGAAAAAACTTCACAAGGAATGTTATGAGATTTGATCTACATGATATTGATGAAATAATCCAAAATAATAAGTTTATTGAAGATTATGTTGATTTAACTAATTTAAAAAATAGTTATAATAAATTAAACGAAGGAAATGAGTCAGAACTCTTCAAATTATGGAAAGTAATAACCTTAAACCTTTGGTTGTTAAGTATAATCAAAATTGATAATAGTGATAAATAATCATATCATAATTTATATATAATTGAATTTAAAAAAGAAAAATGATTATCATGAAAACTGAAGCAAATAAAAAATTTTATAATAAGCCTGAATTAGAAATTCATGGGGATTTAAAGAAAATAACCCGATTTATTGATTTCGGTGGAACTGATGATGATGGTGGTCAATCGATGTAATAAAGGGTTCTAGAAACAACTTATTCGATTCCAGTTCCATTCTGACAAACACCTAATTAAATCACTATACTTTGATCAATTTTAACTCCACTTCCCTATTTTTATCTGTATTACTCTTTCTACTCATAGTTGTCTTGATAATAATTATTAACTTATATTTAACAAATCCTATTTGGTAACAAAAAGGGTTTAATAGTTTTATTTTTATTTTAAACTTTTTAAAGGATTTAAACACGTATTTAAAAAATTATAATAAATTAGAATCCGTTAATAAGTTCTTAGAATATGAAAACACGATATTTTGGTGACTCATGTCACAAAAATCTATTTTTATTATAACAGTTTGTGAATCTTTATGATGTATTAGAAAAATTGCTCACGTTAACTAATATGTGAAAATCTTTCATGTTTATATGATGTTTGGGGTGAAAAGGATGGGCAAAAAACTGTGTATGAAAAAATTACCTCTTGCGCTTTTTGTATTTGTACTTATAATGGCTGCCAGTGGAACAGCTACTGCTGCTTGGATCATAATACCCAACAACCAGATGCCTATGTGGTAGAAAGTGGAAAAATGTTCACAGGCCCTACCGCCATACAGGATTCAATTGACAGCTCTTATACTCAAGATGGCTACAATGTGTATGTAAAACCTGGAAACTACTCCCAGCAACTTACCGTGACAAAAGTATAACTCTTAAAGGTATGGGGGCCAATCCTGAAGCCACAACAATTGAAATCAACACAGATGGGGACGTAATAACTGTCCCTGACGGTGTAACTGTGACCCTGAAAAACATGGCCATCATCAACACTGGTACTGGAATCGCTCTATCTGATACGGGTATGATTAACCTTATAAATTGTATAATAATAGAAAATTATGTGGAACCGACAGTTGAAGAGCCAGTAGTTGAAGAGCCAGTAGTTGAAGAGCCAGTAGTTGAAGAGCCAGTAGTTGAAGAGCCAGTAGTTGAAGAGCCAGTAGTTGAAGAGCCAGTAGTTGAAAACACCACAGAAATGGATACTTTTAATGACAGCGGATCCATCATTAATGATTTTGTAGCTGAGAATCAAAATAATAGTATCAGTACTCTTGAGCCTCAAAGTAATGATATCCCAACTCAAAGCATTGATCTCACTGCCGACATAGGCCTTCTCGCAACCAAAATTCCAACTACAACAACACCTGAATTAGTTATTCCTACAATCAAAGAAGAATCAACCACTCCCATAATTGATGAAACCCCAATAACTGGTATTAATGAAAGCTCAACACCATTAGAAGATGGCAGTATACCATTAACTACCATGGCCTATGGGATGTTAATGGTGGTAGGGGGAGTAGTCTTACCCCGTAAAGATCAATAATTTCTAGATATCCTTTTTTTTTATTTAAATTCCTTTTTTTATGGAATTTTTATTTATATCTTCAGATTTCTTTAATAGAAATTCATTATCTTGAAATTCTCATTATTGCCCTATTCGTTGTGTGTTAATCAATCTTCCATTTAATACTATTTTGTGCTTATTTCATTAATTAAAGTAGGTGTATCAGATTAATCCTAATAATAAAACTTAAATAGATTTTATTAAACCAAGAATTAGACTCATATCTTGGAAAAACCAAAAACCTATAACAACCATTTTAAAAATCAGTCATTATATTCAAAACCTAGTTTAAATTTGGGGTCAACAATGTCTGTAATTGTAAGTTTCTATAAATTACCTGCCAAATATAAAAAAGTTGCAGTGGAGGCTATATTCTGGGTAATTTTGATAAGACTTTTAATATGGATATTCTCATTTGATTTTGTTAAAAAAAAAATACAGAAAATTGCCAGTCATTATACACCAACCACCAAACATACAGTCTCTATGTCTAGACTCAGACTCTTGATAATGTCGACTGCTAGATATATTCCCCGGGCAACATGTCTGGTGCAGGCACTGGCGGGTTATATTTTATTCTCCAAGTACGGTTACACCACTTCCATTAAAATAGGGGTATTAAATGAAAATGGGGAGTTTGAGGCACATGCCTGGCTTGAAAATGGTAATTCTGTGGTTTTAGGGGAATCTGAGAAGTATTTTATAACTATAATGGATATTAGCGGGAATAAAGATTCAAAATATTAGCGTAAGTAGACTAAGAGAAGATTATTATGGGGATTAATCAATGCAAAAACAGTCTCCTGGGTCAGTTCACCAAAAATTTAACCCAGTTAATGTCCAGGAAAGTTGCTCTAACCATAGCCTTGATGGTTGTTATCAGCTTCAACGAAGCAGTTAGCCTGTTGATTTTAATTCCCCTCTTACAACTGGTGGGACTGGATGTGGGTCAGGGATCACTGGTACAACTTGCAGGTTTAGTATCTGAATTTTTCGCATATTTTGGGTTACAACCAACTCTGATCATGGTTTTGGTTATCTATGTAGTGGTGATTAGTTTCAGTGCCTTATTAACCCGGTATCAGACCCTCAAAACATCTGAGATCCAGTACGAATTCGCCGCCCATCTCAGAAAACGTCTTTATAATGCAATTATCAATTCTTCCTGGTTGTTTTTTTCTCGTATGAAGTCTTCTAACTTTGCCCATGCTCTTACCAATGAAATAGACAGGATAAGTACAGGGACAGGCCAGTTTTTAACATTTATTGCCAGTATTATGATTTTGGTCGTGTACATTGTCTTTGCACTGGAACTGGCAGGAGTTATCACTGGTGTGATATTTGCAGTTGGGATTGCCATTCTTTTAATACTCAGAAGAAGAGCTTCCAGATCCAGGTCCAGTGGTGAAGAGATAACTACAACTACACGGGATTTATATTATTCTATAATGCAACACCTGGATGGGATGAAAACCATCAAGAGCTTTGGAATGCAGGAAGAAAACATTCAAGTTTTTTCAAAGCAGGCCAACCAGGTTGCCAGCAATTACCTTGAAACCATTAAAAGCTATGCTGATGTTAAATTGTTATTTGATGTTGGTACTGTGATTGTACTGGCTATTATGGTCCTGGTCCTTATTCAGGTAATCAAATTACCCACAGCAAGTTTGTTTTTGTTGATTTATTTATTTGTGAGGATGATTCCCCTGTTTTCATCTATCCAGCGTGCCTATCAGTATTTCACCAACACGTTACCTGCCTTTAGGAATGTAATGGATCTTGAAGATCAGTGCTTAACGAATACTGAGACTGCTAAATCACTTGATACCAGTGCGGATGCAATTGAACTTAAAAATGAGATATGTTTTGAAAATGTTACCTTTTCTTACAGGGAGGAATATGATTTCACCATTAAAGATATGAACCTTAATATCCCGGCTGGTAAGACCATAGCAATTGCCGGACCTTCAGGTGCAGGTAAGAGTACAGTGGCAGACCTTGTTATGGGGCTTATAAAACCCAATGAAGGTAGAATTACTGTAGATGGAATACCTATCTCAGGAAAGTCTCTGGGTTCGTGGAGAAACAGTATAGGGTACGTGGCTCAGGAGACTTTTCTTTTCAATGAAACTATAAGGTTTAACCTTCAACTGGCCAGTCCTGATGCAGGTGAAGATGAGCTTAATGAGGCCTTAAAGTTAGCTGCTGCATATGAATTTGTTAGTAAACTCCCTGATGGTTTGAATACTGTAATTGGGGATAGGGGTGTTAGGTTATCTGGTGGAGAACGTCAGCGTTTAGCACTTGCTAGGGCACTTCTTAGAAGGCCTTCACTACTTATTATGGATGAGGCGACCAGTAACCTGGATTCAGAAAATGAAATGAGAATATTAGGAGCAATTGATGATCTTCACGGTGAAACAACAATATTATTAATAGCTCATAGATATTCTACTATAAAAAATGCAGATAGTACGTTTGTAATGGAAGATGGACGAATTGTGGGATGAAACTTGTGAACATCTTCTAAAAGAATGAAAGACGGGGTTAAATATAGTATATAACTCTAAATGTGATATTAAAGAGTGTACTGTGATTTGGCATCTATTATTTCAACTTTAAATTTTACTATTTTTTTATCAGGGTCATTAAAACTGGCATATAAATGTGCCATTTGTTTTCCAGGTATGTTACTGGGCTTTAAATTAGGTGTATCATTCACAGCAAAGATGGTACTGTTTGAATCATAGGTAATAACTTTAATCTTTACATCAACTGCATCTGCAACGTTTTCATTAATAATATATCCATCTACATAATATTTACTACTATTTGCTTGGCTACGGTTTCCTGTGGTGTTATCTGTAACTTTAATAGCATCTAATGATATATTTTTTTCACCCCAGGTATTATACTCCTCATTTTTGATACAACCTGAAAAGGATACTATAACTATTAACAATATAATCATCAGAGATGTTGCTATTTTTAGGGTCATATGATCAAAATTAGTTTATGTAAACTCATATTAATAATTAATTTAGGGATGATGGAAATACATCTAACAACATGTATTTATGAGGTTTTTCATGGTTTCAACATTAAAATCAGAGGATGAATTGATTATTTGCAGCACTCGCACCAATATAGACGCTGAAACTGAAAACAGAATTAAATATTTAGTAAATGGAGAACTGGACTGGGAATATATTCTAAGAACAGTTTCAAAACATAGGATAGTACCTTTGTTTTACAGTCAAATCAATCGTCTCTGTCCGGAAGATATTCCCAGACATATTAGGGATGTTTTGAAGGATCAATTCAAAATTAATGCCTATAAAAATATGATGATGTTAAGAGAACTATTAAAACTTCTAAATTTATTTGAATCAAATGGAATTATTGTGGTTCCATATAAAGGTCCTGTTTTAGCTATTTCTATTTATAAGGATATAAAATTAAGGCAGTTTGTCGACTTGGATATATATGTTTATGAACAAGATATTTCAAAGGTTAATGAAATTCTTTTAAATGAAGGTTACACTCCTGATTTTCAAATAGATGAGTCTAAAAAAGTTAAATACAATGAGTTGCGCAGAGATTTTTCTTTTTTCAGTGAAAGCGGTGTTAAGATTGAAATACATAAAATGTTTCAGAGTTGGGTTTTTTCACTTCCTCATGGAAATTCATTTTTAGATAAAAAAACCACACTAAAAATTACACGGGACAAAACTATTTTTAATCCTTCTCTTGAAAATATGATTTTGATCTTATCAATTCATAACGCTGGGCATCGTTGGGGCTTATTATATTGGATTTGTGATCTAGCTGAATTAATTAGAAATAGTGAATATGTTGATTGGAAATTTATTGTTGAAAAAGCCGAAAAATTGGTAATAAAAAAAATATTACTTATAAATTTACATTTGTTGATTGATTTGTATGGTATAAAGCTCCCTGTTTTTGTAACTGAAGAATTTAAGAAAGATAATTCTATAAAAAAATTAGCCAATCTATTTAAAGAATCATTGTTTAAGAAGAGTTCAAAAAATTTTACACTAACTGATGAACTGATGATTAGTATTAAGACCCGAGAAAAGTTTATCTTTGGAATTCGAGATTGCATTAAACCAATTTTCACCCCAACATTATATGAACTTAAGACTTTGCCTCTCCCCCCATATCTTTGGTCGATTTATACCATATATCGGCCCTTAAACTTATTGTTTAGATATAAGATTAAATAAGATTATTCAGATAATAATTGTTAGTTGAATCAATTTTTATACAGTCATATAGTTCAATGATACTATCTATGTTTGGAGATCTAATGAGAAAAAATCAGGTTTATATATCGGTAGATGTTGAAGAATGGTTTCATTCCAATTGGTTTGACATTTCTAAAGTTATAGACACTAATTTCAGTGGAAAATTCCCTAAAACAGATGTTGAACTGACAACTAAGAAATTAATAGAAACATTTGAAGAATATGATGTTAAGGGCACATTTTTTGTTTTAGGGGAAACAGCTTATAAATATCCGAAAATTATTGAAATCTTAGAAGAGAGTAACCATGAAATAGCATGTCACAGTTATTACCACAACAAAAAATTCAATGATTTGGATGAATTCAGTAAGGACATTAAAAAATATAAAAAAGAGATAAAAAGTGACTTAACCGGGTTCAGATTCCCTAATTTCGGTTATTCCAACGAAAAGTTTGAAATATTACTTGAACATGGATTTAAATATGATTCATCAATTGTGCCCTGTTTGAATATACCTGGATGGTATGGTAATCCCAAATCACCAATGAAACCTTACAAACTAACGTTGGAAGATGGCAAACATATCAATGAATTCCCGATTTCTGTATTACCTTACTTAAGATTCCCTGGTGCTGGTGGTTGGTACATTCGCAATTTCGGTTATTATTGGACTAAAACCCTCATTAAACTCTCATTGAAAAAATCAGGTTATGCAATGGTATACATTCATCCTTGGGAAATAAGTAATGAAAATCCCAATTTAAAAGATATTCCTTTCCACGTGTTTAGAAACACAGGGGATAAAACTTTAAATAATTTAAAATTACTTATAGAGAGTTTCCCTGATGCTGATTTTTTAACAATCCATGAAGGAATTAAAAAATGGAAACGAAAGGCAAAATACTTGTAACTGATGCTCAAATGAGAAGCAGTTTGGCTGTTATACGTTCACTTGGTAAAAAAGGATTAGATGTCACTGCGGGGGAAGAGACTCGTTTTGCAACCAGTTTTTTTTCAAAGTATTGCAACCAAAAATTTGTTTATCCTTCCCCTAAGTCAAATGAAAAAGCCTTTGTTAATTCAATAATTCAACTCATAAAAAAAGAGAAATATGATATTATTATCCCTGTAGCTGACGCATGTTTAAAGCCCATAATTGAAAATAGAGATGAAATATCAAAATATAGTAAAATAGCACTCCCACCGAATCATAAGTTCATGAAAAGTCATGATAAACACTCAACTATTGAAATTGCCCTTGAAAATGAGGTTCCCTGCCCTAAAACATATTTTGATTGGGAAAGTTTAAGTGAAAATAAGGATAAGCTTCAGTTCCCTCTCGTAATAAAACCCAGAATAAGTTCTGGAAGTAGAGGTGTTAAGATTTGTCATTCTTGGAAGGAATTAAGCTTGAATTATCAATCCCTTGAAAAGGAGTATGGGGGGTTATTAGTTCAGGAATATATTCCTTATGGTGGTGAGATTGGTGTTTATACTCTTTTTAATTTTGATTCAGAACCTAAAGCACTAACAGTTCAGCAAAGAATCAGATCTTACCCCGTTTCTGGCGGTCCAAGTACCTTTAGAAGAACGATTAAAAACCAACTAGCGAGTGAAGCAGTGGAGATAGGGTTTAAACTTCTGAAAGAGATGGAATGGTGGGGGGTAGCAATGGTTGAGTTTAGAATCGATGATAGGGACGGGTCCTTAAAGTTAATGGAAGTTAACCCCCGTTTTTGGGGGTCCTTGCAGTTATCCATATTATCCGGGGTGGATTTCCCCTATTTGCTTTATGAACTATTTACAAAAGGTGATGTTAAATCTAACTTAGATTATGAAGATAATGTTTACTGTCGGTGGTTGCTTCCCGGAGATGTGTTATGGTTTTTAAGTGCACCTCACAAATTAAAAAATCTCAGAACTTTTCTTAGACATGATTCTCCTGATGATATAATTTCCAGAGATGATTATGGTCCGACTTTTGGTTTTTTCATTGCTAGTTTAAGATATTTATTTGACTGTGATATGTGGAACTTCGTTTTGAGGAGATAGGATGGATTACGATTTACACATTCATTCAAAATATTCTTATGATTCATTTCAAAAAATAGAAACCATACTCAATACAGCCCATAAAAGAGGTTTAAATGGCATAGCAATAACAGATCATAATACTATTAAAGGGGGTTTAGAGGCTTTTAAAACTAACAAAGACCCTAATTTTGAAGTTATAGTGGGTTCTGAAATTAAAACAGAATACGGTGACATTTTAGGCATATATCTAAATGAAGAAATAAAATCAAAATCCTTTGAAGAAGTAGTAGGTGAGATAAAATCACAAGATGGGTTGGTAATTCTCCCACATCCTTACAGGCAATATGGAACCCCTGAAAGCATAATTAGTAAGGTTGATGTTGTTGAAGGTTTTAATGCTCGGGTAACTAAATCATATAATGAAAGGTCTTCGTTACTGGCAGAAAAATTCGATAAAGGAAAATCAGCAGGTAGTGATGCTCATTTAAGCTTCGAAATTGGGAAAGGTAGAGTTATTGTGGAAAATGATCTAAGAGATTCACTTATAACTGGAAAAACAAAAGTAGTAGGTGAAGAATCAAATTACTATTTGGTGCATGGTTTAAGTGTTTCATCAGAAAAGGTCAAAAAGATCCTGAATACATTGAGGTTTAAATGACGTTAACAACATTATTAACAATATTACTATACGCAGCTTCTATTTTATTAATCTGGCAATTTGTCGGATATCCTGTATTAATGGCCATATTTGCATTAAAAAAGAGGGAAATTTTTAAGGATTATACATATCAACCTCCAGTAACTATTCTAGTACCTACATTCAATGAAGAAACAGTTATTGAGGAGAGGATATATAATTTGTTTGCCCAGGACTATCCCCTGAAAAAAATGGATGTTATTGTGGTTGACTCCGGGTCTACTGATAATACCCGTCAAATTGTTGAAAAGGTCATGTCTGAAAATAGTTTCCCATTAAAACTCTTGGCTCAGAAAGAAAGAAAAGGTAAAGCTTCGGCAATTAATTATGGTAAGGAAAATGCCCAATATGATATAATCTTAGTTACAGATGCTAACACGATTTTCGTACCTGAAGTATTAAAAGAAATGATGCCTTATTTCAAGGATCCTAAAATAGGTGCTGTTGGGGGTAGACATACACTACCCAACTATGAATCTTCCATTGCGTCTTCAAATCAATTTTATTTGGACCTGGAATTTATAATGCGGTCTGGTGAGTCTTTTTTGGATTCTGCATGCCTTTTTCATGGAGAAATAAATGTCTGGCGAAAGGATATTGTGAATGCTGATGAAAGAAATTTATCAGAAGATTTAGATATGGCAATCCAGATTCGCAGAAATGGTTATAAAATAGAATACGAACCTAAAGCAATTTTTTATGAGCCATCTCCAACTAATGCTAGTGATTTAATTACTCAAAAAAAGAGGACTAGTGTTGGAACCATTTCGAACATTTTTAAACATATAAAATATTGGATTCCTCCTAGAAACTGGTATTCAGGTTTAATATTTCCGTCCCACAAGGGTTTAGCTATGTTTTCCCCGTTTTTACTCTTAATAATCCCAGTTTTATTTATTTTAATATGGAATCTTGATGTTATTTTAATTAATCTACTGTTCAATTTAATAATTTTTATAATATTATTCCTTTTATTACTTTATTTGAAATCCAAGTTAATTAAAACAATTAAAACAAGTGGGAATCAATCATTTATCAAATCTTCACCAAAAATTATTTATTACGTCCTTTTGAATGAGTATATCATTTTAAGAGCATGGATTGACTTCATCTTTGGCAAATATTCAATATTATGGGAAAAAGTAGAATCAACACGATAGGAATGATATTATGGACGATTTAACTGTTAAAGAAGGGGAAGACCAGGTAATGAAAACTCCTCGAATTAAAGTTCTAACAGATTTAATCAAAAAAATTGATAACAAGAATGTTAAAACATTCTTAGATATAGGATGTGGGAATGGACATCTCACGGAACGTATATTTATGAAACATTTTAACGCAGATTTTTATGGAATTGATATGGGAGATGGGGCTGAACGTGCCAAAGAAAAAGGAATAAATGCTTTTAAAGCAGATTTAAACGAGATTGACAAATTAAAATTTGAAGATAATTATTTTGATACGGTATTTGCGGGTGAAATAATTGAACATTTAGTTGATCCTGATAAATTTTTGGAAGAAATCCACCGAATTTTGAAAAAAGATGGATTATTAATTCTTTCAACACCCAACTTAGCAGCATGGTATAATAGAATTCTTCTTTTATTTGGTTATCAACCATTCTGGACTGATTCGAGTTTCAAATACCCTTACGCGGGTAAAATCAGGAAAGAAGAAGGAAATGGTCAGCATTTAAGGGTATCCACTTATAGGAGTATGAAAGCATTATTAAATTTGCATGGATATAATATAAAATGTATAAAAGGAACCTTTGCTGCTAATATTGAGATTTTATCATTTTTGGGATTCATAGAAAAAATTTCTTGGAAAATTCCTAGTTTAAGTTCAGATTTAATCTTTATTTGTAAAAAGAATTAATGTGATTAATTATGGATGGTATGTATAAAGTATCGGTCATACTCCCCACATATAATCGGGGTAACATCATCGATAAATCAATTAAATCAGTAATTGCCCAGACATATGCAGAATGGGAATTAATAATAGCCGATGACTGTTCTAGTGACAACTCTCCAGAGGTATGTTCAAAATTGGCCAGAAAGGACGGCAGAATCAGATATTATAGGAATCAAAAAAATCTTGGATTACCCCGCAATCGGAATGTGGCTATATCCCACGCAACCGGTGATTTAATTCTCTTTACTGAAGATGACATGGTTATAGGGGAAAAATGTATTGAAATATTAGTTGAAACTTACAAATTGCTTACAAAGAAAGGATTAAAGGTGGGAAGTATTTGCCCGGCTTTGGTCAATAGCTATGTTGATTCCAGTAAAAAACGAAATCTTTTAAATTATGCTAAACAAGATAATGAAGAGATTACTTCCAACTCACCCTGCGTAATAGATGAAAAAACCGGTTTGATCTACCGGAATTTTTCTCCTGAGTTCAAGAAATTACTCTTGGTGGAGGACTGTCACTCATGTTCCATTTACCCGCATAGTTTGTTTGATGAATTTAAATATGAAGAAAATGCGTACAAAGGGACTTACACGGGAGAAGAATCAGATCTACATTTCAGGATTAGAAAAAATGGTTACAAATTATACTTCCAGCCTGAAGCTGTTATGTATCACAATGTTGAGGAACAGGGCGGATGCAGACAGCCATTATACAAATGGGGGTATTATTTTATGAGGAATCACACAGTATTTTTAGCACGTAATTATGGAAAAAAATCAATTATAATGGTGCCAAACTACCTATTTTTCTTGTTTAGAATGATGTTTAATTATTACTTAAGAGGAAGACAATGAATATAAGGAATATGAAGGACATAAGCCTAAAAAAATATTTCGATGATCTTGATTTATATGTTGCAATATTTATCCTTATTTTTGGGGTAATTTTATTTGCAGTGGGTTTATTAAAGAAAATATCCACCCTGGAACAGGTTCCAATTATTTTATTGTTAAGTTCTACGATTTATTTGGTGTTTAGGGGGAGATTTGTAGAGTCTAAAGGATCTTTAACATTGAAATTTAAAACATCTAAAAATTTATTTTTATCCATAACCTCAATGTTCTTCATATTGTTTTCTGCATGTTTACTGTTTATCAGTGATACAGTTTATTATAGGCCCCTTTATTTTGTGGTACTTTTGGGTATTATGGGGGGTTTAATTGCTTCACAAATATTTTTAACTGACGAAAAAAAGTATTATTATTTAATATTGATTGAAATCATCATCTTTGGTATTTTAATCCGAGGAAGCATTTTTTATCAATATCCAAGTGTTGTAGGTGGTGATCCTTGGGTTCATTTAGCCTCTATAACTAATATTATTGATGTAGGTCACGTGACCAAGGATGTTACTAATTACTATGCATTCCCGTTTATGCACCTTTTTGTAACATCTTTAAACCTTATTGCACATATAAGTGTTAAAAATTCCATGTTTTTCCTCAGTGTTTCAGAAGTACTTGTTGTAGTATTTTTCTTCATGTTTATCACTAAGATTTTTAATGAGAAGCTTGGGCTTTTATCGGCATTATTGTTGATTGTGTCTACTCACTTCATACAGTATGGTTTTATTATAATACCTCAAACCATTGGGTTAATCTTCATGAGTATAATTATTTTCTTAATTTTTTATCGGCAAAAAATTGATAATTTATATAAAAAAATTGTTTATACTTTTTTAATTTTCCTGTTTTTGTTTTCTATTCTGTTTAGCCATACTTTATCATCATTTGCTATGCTTTTAATTATATTATCTATATTTTTAATAGAATGGCTTGTTAACAGGATCAAATTCTTTTCGAAATACAAAAATGAAACATTTCTAATCTCTATGAGTTTATTATTGTTTTTCAGTGTTGCTTTAGTTTATTATTGGATGTACCAGGCTGGAATGATGGGGTATATTGCTGAAAGTATAAAATGGGGATTATCTGTTTCTTACCAAGCTCCATCCGAATCTACCCTTAAAGAAAGTTTTTTTACCAGTATAATGAAGATGTTGCCATTATATACGGTAATATTCCTGGCATTAATTGGATTTTTATACAGTTTAAACAGTAAATATTTCAAATCTATTAATCTGTATGGCTGGCCACTTATCTTATTTATATTCGGGACAGTAGTTTTGGGGTTAAGTACATTTTTACCTGCAAGATGGTTCGTGTTTCTTGAAATGACATTAATAGTCCCCATGGCCATTGGTATTTTGGCAATTTCCCGTATATCTCCACGTAAAGTTTTAACTCTATTTTTAATTGTTACTCTCAGTTCAATAATCTTTATGACCAGTTATGAGGCAACTGCTCAAAATATTAATCCATATACTCCGTATCCAACACAAGCTATGAAAGAATCTGAAAACGTTGCCATAAACACATTTTATGGAAAAATATCCTCTAATTTATTAGTCCTAGATTTAGGTTATCACTTTATTGGGAGGGATCCAAATACAATTGATGCTTCTAAAATATTATCCGGGCAAAGGAATCTCACAGGACTTCTTTTATTCCGAAAAGAACTAATTAATAATTATTATTTAACTTCTTCTTTAGGCGGAGGGCATTACAGTATTGCTCCGTTTGATCCTAAAGTCTTAGCCACTTTTGATAATAAATCTATAATTTACGACTCTGAAAGTGTCACAGGTTACTATGGGGGTCTCTGATGGATTTATTAATGGTATATGGAGATCCGAGAGGGAAAGGTTATGGTGGTGTGGAAGAGCATACAGTAAATTTAATTCAGCATTTATCAAAAAAACCGGATTTAAACGTAAATGTTTTAACATATGGAGATGAAACTCAGATTTTTTTAAAAAATCATATTAAATATCGGGTATTGAAAAAGTATTCGAATAACATGTTTGCTTACATATTCTTTTTACCCTTAGATTTTTTTAGAATATTGAGGGAGATTAACGAATTAAAACCGGATTTAGTCCATTTTCAGGGGACTCATCCCCTTTATTCATTTGCAGCAGTTGTATTGAAACGTAAATATCCTACATTGATCACTGTCCACGGGATCATGGCAGTTGAAATGGATTTTCATAGTGAAAAAAATTTCTTCCTTAGGTGGTCTTCCAAATTTCTTGAAAGAATAAGCTTATCGTATTTAGATAACATTATTGTTGTGGCACCACAAATAGAGGCTATTGTAAAGACTTTGACTAAATCCAGAACATTCATGATTCCAAATGGAATTGACTTAGAAACAATTCCGAATATTCCAGCTTTAAATAATTCTAAGCCTTTTATAATGTATATGGGTGTATTAATTTCACGTAAAGGCATTTATGGATTATTAGATGCATTTTCATTAGTAAAGAATGAAATTGAAGATATTTGTCTTTTCATTGCAGGTTCAGGCCAAGAAGAAAATAACTTAAGAAAAACTGTAAAAAGATTAGGTCTTCAAAAAGATGTTAAATTTTTGGGATTTTTAAAAGAAGAAAAGAAATATTCTTATCTAAAATCTTCTGAAATTGTGATTCTACCATCTTTATGGGAATCTCTCCCTATCACTGTTTTGGAAGGGATGGGTTGTGGAAAACCAATTATTGCATCTGAAGTTGGTGGTATTCCTTATCTTGTTGAGGATGGTTTTAATGGGTTTTTAGTAAAACCTGGAGATGTAAAAGACCTTGCGGACAAAATTGCCTTTTTATTAAAAAACAAACCTATGATTGAAGAAATGGGTGTCAAAAGTGGATTAAAAGCTAAAACTTTTGATTGGACCATAATAACTGATAAAACCCTTGAAGTATATCAAGAAGTCAGTGGTAGTGAGATAAATGAGAGTAGTAATGGTAAGTGATTATACAGTAGGGAAACCCTTTGGTGGTCTTCAAACTCATGTATATCACCTCGCACAGCACATTTCTCGTTTAAACGATATTGAACTCCACTTGATAACATTTTCAGACAGAAATGAGGATCGTAAGATTGATAATATAAACTTTCATTTTATTAAAAAGGCCAGAATTCCAAGAATTTTTACCATACCCCTGGATGCACTGTCCATTAAAAAGAAGATAATTGAAATTAATCCAGATATAGTACATATCCATGGCACACATTATCCATATAGTCTTATAGTGGGGATGGTTAAAAATGATTATTCCACAGTATTAACTGTTCACGGGATAATGGGAATAGAATATAAATTTAACAGACAATTAAACTTTTTAGGTGGATTGGTTTCATTTTTTTTGGAAAAATATGCGTTTTCAAAAATAAGAAACATAATTGTATGTTCACCGCCAATGAAAGAAATTTTAGAAAATAAAACTGAGGCAATGATTTCAATTATCCCCAATGGAATTGAATGTAGTGAAATTAAAAATGTTGTACCTTTAAAATTAACTCAACCCTCAATTCTTTTTGTCGGTCTTTTAGAAAGAATTAAAGGTCCAGATATTCTCATACGATCAATTCCCATTTTAAAAAAGAAATATCCGAATATTCGTCTTTATATGGCTGGAAAAGGATCCCAAGAGACCATTTTAAAAGAACTTTCGAGGGAATTGGATATTGAAGATAATGTCAAGTTCTTGGGCTACATTTCAGGTGAAAAGAAATACTCCTATTATACATCCGCTGATATATGTGCAGTACCATCAAGATATGAGTCTTTTGGAATAGTTATACTGGAATCTATGGCTTGTGGCACTCCAGTTATAGCTTCAAATGTGGGAAACATCCCTTATTTAATAAATAATGATGAAATAGGGTTAAAATGTAAATTAGGAGATGTGGATGATCTTGCAGAAAAAATCATATATTTATTCCAAGATACTAATTTGAGAAATGAAATGAGTTTAAAAACTATGCAAGAGGCTAAAAAATATAGTTGGGATAAAATTGCCTCCAAAACCATAGACTTATATAAAAAATTAATATAAAATTGTTATTATCAAGAATTTTAATAGATTCTTCCTTAAAAATAAATAACATCCAATATCCGATGGTAAAAATATTAATAAAGATTGTAAACTTTAATAAAACAGAATATTTGGCCAACGATTTAAGTTCATGTTTAAAGAGTGGAATAATCTAAGTCGTGATTTTATGGGAGAAAATTCACAAATCAAAGAATTAACCGCTGGAAATGTTCATGAGTCTGTATTGAATTTAATTAAATATAAAAAACCGGGAAAAATTTTAGATTTGGCAGCAGGCCCTGGAAACATGAGTTTATTTCTAAAAAAGTTAGGTTTTGAAGTAATTGCAGGTGATATAAATATTGAACAATTTGAAGTTAAAGATGTTGAAATACATGAAATTGATGCCAATAAAAGGCTTCCTTTTGATTCTGAGACCTTCGATTATTTTATATCTATCGAAACCATAGAACATCTTAAAAATCCTTGGATGTTCATTTCAGAAGCCAATAGAGTTTTAAAATCTGGAGGAACTTTCATTATTACCACTCCAAATATAGAAACCATACAAAACAGAATATATTTCTTGTTGTGGGGAAGATTGAACTGGTTTGGAGAAGAGGATATTACAGAAGTAGGTCATATCACACCAATATACAGCTGGATTTTTGAACACATGATAAAAGATAAGTTTAAAATTAAAAAAATAATGTATAATGATGGGGAAGTACTGGGCATTCTCCCACGAATTGGGATTATTATTAAACCGTTTAAATTTAATCACATACTCTTTGGACAGATTAAAATCATGGAATTACAAAAAATTTAAGAACTCTAATCTAATTAAAGCAATATTCCTCAAGATTGAATAAAAAAATATGTTATTTGTAATCAACTTATCAATTTAATGGAGATTATATGTATAAAGGTTTTAAAAAAATATTAATACTGAATGTGGGTTGGTCTAATAAAGGCAATGTAGCCCTTGTAAAATCAACTATGGATGCGATTAATACATTTAATCCCGATTCTAAATTTTATTTAATGGGAAAAGAGGGAAATACTCATTTTGATGACTTAAATGTTAAAGAGCAAGTTAGCCTTGGTTTATCCGTCAGAAAACCAGTTTATACATTTGGATCACTTTTTTATTTACTTGAATGTTCGTTATTCTTCCTATTTAGAAAATTAAACTATAATCTCCCCATATCGAAAAATTCGAAGTTATACGACTATTCTACTGCGGATGTTGTGGTTAATAGTGGGGGGGATACTTTAAGTGGTGAAAACAATTTTGGAAGTTCAGATATACTTTTTAACATTCTCTATGGGATTCTTTTAGGTAAACCTACAGTTTTATATGGTGAGAGTCTTGGTTACTTTGATAGTGCTATAATGAATTCTTTTTTTAAATTAGTAGTTAACCAAACTAATTTAATACTAGTTCGGGAAGAATTATCAAAAAGACAATTAGACGCCATGGGAGTCACTAAGCCAAAAATATGTTTAACAGCAGACCCTGCATTTAATCTTAAAAAAACTTCTAAAGAAGATGTTTATGACATCTTAGATAAAGAAGGAATCAAAACTATAGAAAAACCTATTATAACTATTAATCCCAGTGGTTTAATATCAAGATTCATTGGAAATGGGGATTCATTGGGAAAAATGAGATTTTATGAGATTTTGGCCGAAATTATTGATGATTTAGTGGAAAGATTAAATGTTAACGTTATTTTATTGCCCCATGTTTATACCCCTGGATTGGATGATAGAAAAGCCATCGATCTAATATTTAACAAAATAAAAAATAAATCAGATGTTCACACGATCAAAGGCGAATACAATCCAGAGGATCTTAAAGGGATAATAAGATTATCTGACCTTTTTATTGGAATGAGAATGCATTCTATGATAGCCGCCACATCACAATGTGTTCCTACGGTAGCCATTGCCTATAGTCATAAAACCAGGGGAATAATAGGTAAAATGCTAGAAATGGAGGAATATGTTTTAGATATTAATAATTTAGATTACGAAACCCTCATTTCTAAGATTAATAACGCTTGGAATAACAGAGAAGAAATAAGAAAAGAATTTGAGAAGAAAATTCCTGAAATAAAGAATAAAGCGATGTGTAATGGGAAGTTGGTTGCTGAATTTTTAGTAGATTAATTTTTAAAGTTTAGAGTCCATTCTTCAAATACGTTTAAAGTTACGCAGAAAATATAAATAACTCCACAAATATTTTTTACTTGATAGATAAATTCGAGCATATAAATAAATTAAACTTATATATGTTCTTAAATTGACTTTTGATGGTAGTTTCAGATTGTAATCAGGGATTGCATATCCTAATTTCTTTAATGTGTATAAATAGTTAGTACCGATTCTTTTTTTAAATCCGTGGAAGTTTTGTAATTCTTTCACTTTATTTATTTTTTCATTATCTAATTGAGTTAATTCCAATGCTCCCTTTTTTGCACATTTAAGAAGTATTTCTTCACCTTTTTTAGATCTAGAAATTACTGTGGACTGGTTTTTATTACCAAATTCATTGTAAGGGAACCAACCGCTGCCAACGGAAATATCTGTTAATTCACCGGTCTGATCAATGCAGGATATACATCTATTGCAGCTGAAAAAGGTGAATGAAGAGAAAATTTGATTCCAGAAATCTACGTGACTAATTTCTCTAGTTTCATTATCATTTAAATCAAATGAAGCATATCCTGGAGGGAAGTCACCTTTTCGATATATCAACTTTTCAACCTCTTCTTTTTCAATATGCATTATTTTGAGAATGTATTCCGTAGCTAAAAAGTTAATACCTGTAGAACAGAAAATTCCAATATATAAAACAATTTTTTCTCTAATCAAATCGTTTATTTGTGATGCTTTTCGAATACCGTGTATGTGGCACGGAAGACCCACAACTGCGTATTTTTCATTTGCTTTGGATTCTAAAACTTCTTTTATGGAAATATTTAGGGGAACCGGACAATATTTTGCGGTTGATGCTTCAATTATCTCTGCTTTTGTCCTGGCAATAAATGGTTCTGGTTCAAAAGGGCTATCCTTTTTCATTCGGGTAACAATAGCTCCATCAATTATGCCTTCCTCTAAAGCACAAATTAAAATCTGATTAATAACTCCGCCAGATGATGATATTTTTCTTAAATTCTCGTCAGCAGAATTTCCCACATAACCACTAATAAAATTTCCTAGAACTTCATCAACAGGTTCTCCCCCAAATATGTCTTTATTCAACACTTTAAAATTAACTTCATGTCCAGAACAAACATCGAGGCATAAACCGCATTTTTCACATTTTTCATGGATAATAGGAATATAAATTCCTTTGTCATGGTCAATGGACATTACAATTGCTTCATTAGGGCATAAAGCCTGGCAAGTTCCGCAACCTGTGCAAATTCCATTATCCCTAATTTTTGAAACATTGTAAAAATTATTTTTATTTTTTTCCATAACAACAATATATTTGTTTATATTCAATATCATTTTAGGCTATTATTAGATCAATTTTATAATTCCATTTTAGTATAAATTTTATTATCTTTCTCCAATTCATCGCATCGATCCCTGTTTGCTCTGAATTTTATTATCTCTGCAGGATTTCCTCCCATTACAGCATAAGGGGGCACATCTTTAGTAACAACAGATCCCGCAGCTATCACTGCAAATTTCCCTATTTTTACCCCTGGAACAACTATTACATTTCCCCCGATCCATACAAAATCATAAATAGTAACTTTTTTTACAATAATATTATAATCATAAGGGATTGACTCTAAGTCTAATGAATTAAAATCATGATTAGCAGTGTATATTGTACATTTAGGGCCAATAATCACTCCTTTTTTTATTTCAATTCTTCCTTCGCCAAAAAATGCCCCATTGGGCCCTATATAAACATGATCTCCAATTGAAATATTTTCAGGATTTCTAAATTCATTTTTAACCATTATCTTTACATTTTTGCCGATCTTACTATTTTTTAGAATGTAAGAAAGTTTTAAATTATGGATAGTTTTATCAAAGCCATATTTCAAAGAGATTAAGAGGTTAATCACTACAATTACCCCTTTTTTCACAAAATTTAGAGTCATATTCGTCACTTTAATTGTATTTATCAGATTTTTAATATTGGCTATTTGTTAGTTATTATTGTTTATCATGAAATTATATTAAATTCTATTTTTTCCATCTTAATCTTAACAAATTCAAAATTATATAGGTGCTGAAGAGTGCTTGAGCTACTAAATAACCAATTCCAGTTCCCATAATTCCTATTTTGGGAATAAGTACATATGCGATAATAATCGTTAATGAAGAACTGAATGGTGTTAAAATCATTAACTCTTTTTTTTTCATTCTAATTCTAAGATAAGTAATATATAATGAATTTAAAGATATAAAAATGGCTGAAACAGCGAATAATGAGAGTAATGTGGTTCCTTCTGAAGAATAAGCTTTTCCAAATATCAACAATATTTTATCTCCAAAAATAATTGTTAAAATAACTGCAGGAACCAGGATAAGATAGGTTTGTTTTAGAGCCTTTTTGAGGTTATTGTAAAAATTCATGTCATTATAAGACCCTTCAGCAAGTAATGATGATGAAAAAGACACAGGGACTACGAAAAGCACGCTGGCAATGGTAAATGCAATATAATAATATGCATTTTCTGCAGGTTGTAGGAAACTTATGATAATTAGTGGAAGCACCATTGTGGGAAGGTTCCCAAAAATTGAAGATACATAATTTGCAGTTGAAAAATGAAAAACTTTTCTTAATACATCGATGTCAAATTCGAATTTGGGCTTGTAATCTGGGATCTTTCTTCTCAAAAATATTAAGAGAGATATTGTAAGTGTTATGATCATGGATAAGCTGAACGACGCAAAAATACTGAAGTTAGCCAGTAAGAAAACTAGAAAAAATGGTAAAGGTATTCTTATGAGATTAAGGAATAAGTTTTGGATGAGAAGGTCCTTTGTATCTCTCAAGGCAATGAATGTATTGTTCATTATATAAAATAACGCACCGGATGTGGTAAAAAGCACGAATAAAATCATATAAATTAAATAATCATTCACATAACTTATTGTCGGTGCCCATACACTTATTCCAAGAAGGAAAACCGTAGATATGGCAAGAGATGTTACAGTTACAATGGTCAGACAAATATTTATAAACTTTTTTTTATCTTCCTCATCAGCCAAATATCGTATTATAGATATATCTAAACCCAAAGTTGAATAAATAGACAATATCCCAGATATTGAAATTAAAGCAGTAGCCAGACCAACTTCGTGAGTATTAAAACTCCGGGCTATTATGATCCAAAAGATAAAACCAAGTATTGATGCTAAAATACTGTTTATCATCAAATAATGGGAATTTCGGTAAAGAGGATCTTCATATTTTTTTATTATATTTCTGAGGAATTTCATTTTATCGGGATATTATTTAAATTTATGGAGTGAATTGTAAATTGAAGTATTTTCTAATTTATTATTATATGAAAGATGTCTTTTTTATAATTCCATCCTTTATTAAATAGGTGAGATAATTAGTTAATAATGATTAACTGTTTAATTAGAATATAATATTTATTATAATAAGACATAACATATTAATGATATAAATAATAGACAATAATACGGTACAGTGGTGTTTTAGTTGAAATACAAACCTCTATTTTCATTTGGCTTGCTTTTCATATTCATTTCAGTCGTTTTTGTTTCCGGTTGTTCTATTAATAATGGTTCAACTTATTCTGATGACAGCATTACGTTCCAATACCCTGACGGATGGGAAGTTAAAAACATTTCAGATACTCTTGTAGTTAACAATAATATTTTGGGAAACATTCCAGCTATTACATTTAAAAACATACCCGTTTTTATCAACACAAACCAGTTTAACAACAGCCAACTCAAAGGATTATATATAAGCAGCCCTAAAAATCCAGATATTGAGGTTTACATTTTTGAGAATAATAATGTCACTGATCAATCAGCAGAACTCTTTAAGGGTTCATATACTGATGCAAATAGGAAAATGTATGCAGAAACCGGCAGAATAATTATTACGCCTGAAAAAAGAACGTTTATTTATTACTTAGTATTCAAGATACCAGAACAAAATTACAATGAGACTAAATCAGATTTCCAATTAATGTATAGCACATTCAATATTAAGAAAATTTAATATTCAATCTTTATTATTTAACATTTTTTTTAAAGTTCTTAATTTAAGTCATGACTATTAATCAAAGGATTTAAAGAGAATCTTATTTTAAAATTAACCATTAATCAATTCAACCATATTTCGCTATTTCAGTCTTCTTAAGAGTTTCAGCCAGCTTCAAAACAGCATCCCCATCTATCCAATCTGGTGGTCCTTTCAAATCCTTTAGAAACCCCCTAAAAACCGTTTTATAACCAAATAAGTCTCAACTGGCTTTTCCACCAGTAAATTATGACCCCCTCCTCCAATAATTTCCATCTCTAAGTTGGGAATACTCTCCTTGATTTTCATTCCATAGTAGGTGTGTGAAAACATCCTTCTCTCCAGCAATAACTCTGGTATGTGTTCGTATATCCTTGATAGAATCTATGATGTTCAGATCTAAGGCATCAATTGTGTCAACAATTGAAGATATTGAACATACTCAAGGGTTTTCATCCCTAATTTTTGAAAATAATTCCCGGTTCTTTTTAATAAATTCCTGAGTATTGCCAGTTCTAGACAAGCATCAAAAAACCTTGTAACATCGTCAATGATGATATTTTTAAGGTTTATTAAATTTCCTCCTG
>Ga0209639_1001414_pt1 | contig 23958 bp, 13 predicted proteins | sample EPASupsiteHSE605_FD_187268 | JGI IMG/M metagenome (GOLD analysis project Ga0209639, IMG submission 187268) | Bioremediated contaminated groundwater from EPA Superfund site, New Mexico - Sample HSE6-05 (SPAdes) (version 2) | ecosystem: Environmental > Aquatic > Deep subsurface > Groundwater >...
ATGCTGGAGGTTCCGGAGAATAAAATATTTGACCCCGATCTCCCCAGTAAATGTCCGGTATGCGGAAAAACCTATCTGAACGACAAAGTACTTGCTGCCAGGCGTGCTCAGGAACACTACTGGTACTGTGGCGCAGTCCGGGATCTCAGTCTGGTCTATGCCATTGAAGGTAAAATGGAGTACGCACAAAAGGGAATCGAGATTCTGATGCAATTTGCCGATTTCTACCCGCAAGGTACTATTATGAGACAAACGCTTGAAGAGGCTGTTGTGTTGATTCCTCTTGCTGAAAGTTACGATCTGCTGTATCAAGTCATGAGTGAAAAGCAGCGAACGCACATCTGTGAGGCATTGCTTTGGCCTGCAGCACAAGCATTGAGTAAAAGCGGTATGGGGGGTAACTGGGGATCCTGGCATCTATCCGCTGTGGGTGTTATCGGGTATGCCACACGGCATCAACGTTTCATAGATTTTGCTACAGAACAGTTTAAAGGACAGATTAAAAATCAATTGGGAGATGATGGCTTATGGCCCGAATCGGTTCATACCTATCATTTTTATCCGCTCAATGGGTTTCTTGCCTTCGTTGAGGCAGCGGCGAATAACGGAGATGACCTCTACAACTGGGAGGCCAAACCTGGCAAAAGTCTTAAAAAGATGTTCACAGCCCCCCTTCGTTATGTCTATCCCAATATGCAACTGGCGGCAATTAACGATGGTTGGTACAGTTCATATCTGCCTCAGGATCAATACATGATGGCTTATCGCCGTTATGACTTGCCGGAGTTCGCATGGGCAGTCCAGCAGGTTGCACGGGTAGGAAAGAGTGGTGCCTTTGGAGATATGCTGGATCCGCACTACCGTCATGTTCTATATGGTGAACCTTTACCCAGGCGGATTACCAAACCCACTCTTGCATCCATTGATTTTCCAGTGCTTGGCATTTCAGTTTTGCGACAGGGTTCTCACCTGCCGGAGGATGAAGAGATGATGATGACCTTCGACTACGGTCCTTTTCTGGGGCATGGACACCCGGATAAGATGAATATCACCCTTTTTGCCAAAGGGAAATTACTGATTCCTGACTATGGTACAACCGGATATGGATCACCGGCAAATCAGTTTCTGAAAAGTACTCCTTCACACAACACAATTGTTGTGGATGGTAAAAATCAACCGGGAACAAAAGAGCGGGATCTGGTGGCGTTTGTCAATACAACTTCATTAAAGCTGGCATCAGCAAGGACAGCAGAAGTTACCCCAGGCAGTACCTGGATACGAACCGTGATGATGATGGAAGAGTACGCAGTTGTTTGGGACCGGATTGAAGGGAATGAAGAGCACCAGTATGATTGGTTCTTCCATGCGGAAGGTAATACTCTCTCACTGCCTGGTAATGCCAAAGGTGATGCCTTTATTCATCCCGGGAAGGAAGAGTTTTCCTACCCATTTATTATGGATGTCAGGCGGGAAGATCAACCCGGAAATTCAGTCAAGGCCCGGTGGGATTGGGGAGATTACGGCGTTGGGTTATGGTTTATGCATGATCGGGAGCAAAGAATATATACCTCGAGGATGCCAACCGACGAAGGAAAACAAGTCCCTTTGCTCATTTTGCGAAAGAACAGGAAAAATGCAGACTTTGTAGCCCTGATAAAGCCGTTGAAGGGTAAAAAAGAAAAATTGATGAAGGAAGAGGTTCAATTCCGGAGAGAGACCAATGGAGATCTGGTATTGAATCTGAAAATGGGGAAGCGCAATGACCAGTTTTTAATGGAAAAAACAAAAGTATCTTATTTCAGAAACAGAGAAATCCCAGTGATAGTATATTTACCACAAAATTAATCAATCAATTAAGAATATTATGAGTAAAAGAGTTGTATTGTTATCCTTGATTGCAGCTTTCGTAATTTTAGGATACGGACAGTCAGTAGACAACAAGCTGTTTAAAAAGAACTACATTAAGACGGTAATGATAAAAGCTGCCGAATGGCAATTGCAAAACCCGAAACATCACCCCCGCGACTGGACCAACGGAGCCTTCTATGCCGGTATCTATGCCGCTTGGGAGACCACCCGTTCGAAAAAGATCTATCTGGCGATGATGGATATGGGGCAGAAAGAACAATGGTCACCCCACAAGCGGTGGTATCATGCTGATGATATTACTATTTGTCAAACCTATATTGATCTTTACAGAAGAGAGAAAAAGCAGGAGATGATTCAGCCAACAATAGATACGCTGAAGATTTTACTGTCGAATCCCTATCCAACAACAGGTAAAATCGATATCATTAAATGGTGGTGGTGCGATGCATTGTTCATGGCACCTCCCACACTGGTTAAACTAGGTGTAACCACAGGCAATACCGAATATCTGAAGAGTAATGACAAATACTTCAAGGAGTGTTACGATCTGCTATATAATAAAAATGAACATCTCTTTGCCCGTGATCTAAACTATGTGATTAAACCTGATGGTGCCGGGCGCAGGGAAGCAAATGGTGAACGCATATTCTGGTCGCGCGGTAATGGCTGGGTCATGGGTGGACTGGTACGCATACTTAAGGAGCTTCCGGCCGACTATCCGCAACGCACGTTTTACGAGAATCTCTTCAAGGAGATGGCTGCACGTATAGTAAACCTGCAGCAAGAGGATGGCTTGTGGCGCGCCAGTTTGCTTGATCCCGAATCATATCCCGGTGGAGAGGTGAGTGGATCCGGCTTTTTCTGTTACGCCCTTGCCTGGGGAGTCAATAATAAATTGTTGGATAAGAAGAGCTATCTGCCCGCAGTGGAGAAATCGTGGGTTGGCTTGAACCGTTGTGTGAATGACGAAGGGCGTGTGGGCTGGGTACAGCCAATTGGTGGTGATCCCCGAAGAAATTTCAATGAGGAGAGCTGGGAGGTTTATGGCACCGGCGCATTTCTACTTGCTGCAAGTGAGGTGATTAAATTGAGAAGATAAGTTGTAAGTAATGTGTCCCCTGCACCAGTAGTAAGGCAATTGCTGATTCCCTAAAAAAGTACCATGCGCTTGCATATCAAATCGACCAGATGACTATAAAAATAAATAAAATATCAACTATGAACTTGATTTCAAAAATAATCCTGATTATATTGCTCATAATACCTGTAACGCTGTTCGGGCAATCTTCACAAACTAATTTATCTCCAGAAGGCCAACAGGGATATTGGAACAGAAAGCTGCCGATAATCTCTTACCGTCTCTCCCCACCTCCGGTTGGATACCGGGTAGAGTGCCTTGATCTGGATGGTGACGGTGATCCTGATGCGATCAAATCAATCACGATCAATGATACTCCCGTTTTATGGATCGATGACGATGATGATATGCTGTTTGGCGATCTGGAGGGAGATACTGACAGCGATTGTTTACTGATCGACAGGAATAGGGATGGCAAATATGGCAACCTGGGCGATTTAATTGTCGATTGGGGTGACAACGATGGGGACGGAAAATCAGATATGCAGGTCATTGTAGAGTACCCGGAAACAGAAAAAGAGAAAGTTTGGCCTTACGGTCATTATATGTGGGTGATCGATACAGACAAAGACCAGGTATTCAATTATATTGACTGGAATGTCTTCCAGTTGAAAGCTTGGGAATTTAGCGGTACATCTGATTTTATAGAGGATTATAGCGGGCAAAGCCTTTTTTTGAAGGTGCATGCAGCAACGAACAGGATGGAAGATCTGCGATTTAACTGGGAGAACCCTTTTCTCTTTTACGATCAGGATGGTGATAACCTCTCTGAGATGGCGATACGATTGGTTGATTCTCCCAGAACATTTCAGGACTCTGCCAAATCGGTGCACCCGGAAACTATCCGCTTTGCAGGAAAGATGGACTGGGTGTCCATTGCTGTCGACCTGGATAATGACAATGGTACAGGTCATGAGTTTGATTTTGATTTCACGCTTGGATTCCGTGGCGAAGGGTTTGATTACAGAGAACAAAAACATGATATCTCTAATATAAAAGGTTTGGCGAAGGCAGATTCATTCTTTCTGGATCCACGCTGGCGGCATCTGAATGAGTTAGTTTACCCGGGACATGACCAGGCGGCGGATCTGATATTTCAGAAGGGTAAATGGAATAAGGTATATTTTGTTTATGATGAGGATGATGACTGCCACCGCTGGGAGAGAGTTGAATTTCTGGACCCGATGGATCCGTTCAAAAAGGGGACCGGAAAGGGTGGTATAGATAATCACCCGCAGTCGGATGTGGCGGGCGATCGTGGAGAATGGGATCTGGATAACTCGGGAAATGGGAAACTCTACATCAGTAAATTCGATGGCCGGCTTCATCTCTATGGTGCCGAATGGGGTTGCTGGCGGATTGACCAGCAAGCTAGCTTCTATCAGGGATATAACCGTACATGGAAGCCAGGTGAGCCGGACATATTCTCAACTGTGAAATACACCGATACCGATAACAATGGATTCTTTGACCAGATAGAGTATGACATGGACGGGGATCATCAGTTTGAAGAGGTGGTACGATTGAAGGATCTGGGTGTTTCCGACATCTGCACCTTGTACGATCCGGCCGGTTTTATCTATAAGGATTATACCTGGCTTAAAGAGACCATGTCTGAAGAGATCTGGATAAATGCAAAAAAAGCAGTTGCAGTAGCAGAAAAATATGGGTTGAATACAGATTGGTATGCCAAACTGAAACAGGCAAATTCACCTCGCGATCATTATCATAACGGATACTGGTTGCAGTATTATATTTTCAAGGATTTACAGGATTACTTCATGCGGAAAAATGATGCGGTGATGCTGAAGAAAGTCATCACAGCCTATTTCTCCTCAAACTGGAGAGAGGTATTGTAAATGTTGTATGCTTAAGTGCCTATATTATTGAATGTTGTTATAAAAAGGAATTTTCACCTATGACATCAAGAGAAAGGATCCTCACATCGATTAACCATCGGAATCCGGATCGGGTGCCGATTGACTTGGGAGCAACCCCAAGTTCAGGCATCTCGGTTGTTGCATACCAGAACTTCATAAAATATATAGGGAAGCCTCACCTTAAAACATATGTGTATGATGTAATTCAACAAGTGGTGCAACCTGAAATGGAAATCATTGAATATTGCGGCTCCGATGTACTGGATATTGGTCGTCATTTCAATACGGATGAGAACTATTGGCGCGAATTGGAGTTGATTTCGGGCTACATGGCTTTGTATCCAAAGTGGTTTGATGCTAGAAAACTGCCGGATGGATCATCGATTGCATTTGGTCTGGAAGGGGAGATGGTGGGTAGGATGCCTGCAGGAGCTACATTTTTTGACCAAACAATATTTCCTTATGCAGATGGCTATCCAAGCGATTTCAAAAATATCAATGCTTCCATGAAGCATGTCATTTGGGGAGCGATGGGTTTTACTCCCTGGGATTGGTCAGATAATAAGGATTTTTGGAGATTACTCCGTGAGAAAACGATTGATCTTAGAAGTAAAACTGATAAGGCGTTACTATTGGGAATTGGTTGTAATCTGTTCGAGTGGGGTGCCTTTATGCGAAGAATGGATAATTTTTTGATGGATCTATTGGCTGAACCGAAAAATGTGCATTCTTTTCTTGACGCATTGATGGAAAGCCATATGGATATATTGGCGAAAACCTGTGAAGCGGTGGGTGATCTGGTAGAAATTATTAAATTCGGAGATGACTTGGGGATGACCAACGGACCATTGATTTCAAATGACATGTATCAGGAGTTCTTTAAACCCAGACATAAGATGCTTTGTGATTATGTGAAAGCTAATTCTTCCATGCATACCATGTTGCATAGTTGTGGGGGAATATATGAGTTAATTCCTGAACTTATCGAGGCAGGTTTCGAAATTTTAAATCCTGTCCAAATCAATGCCGTAAATATGGAACCGGAGAGACTAAAAAAAGAGTTTGGAAGTGATATTACTTTCTGGGGTGGTGGTTGTGATACCCGAAGTGTACTTAATCATGCTACACCACAGCAGGTGAAAGATCATGTGAAACATAACCTCGATGTCTTTATGGCTAATGGTGGATATGTATTCAATACGGTCCATAATATCATGCCTGATGTCCCGCCTCAAAATATCGAAGCCATGTTTGAAGCAGTTAAAGAGTATAATAGTAGTTTTAAATAAGGAATGCGAATATATCTAAGACTGCGCGTTATAAACTTGAGCCTAAATATTTCCCTTATTCTTCCGCTTGTATGATATTGAGATGAAATTCATCAAAAATCACATTGCTGATGCTTTCAATATGATGATTAATATTGCAGAAACCGAGTTCAACATTTCAATAAGAAAATAGCTTGGTCAAGCGGTAATGGACCAGTATGCAAAGTCTTAATGAGACTACTCTGGTGAAGCATTTTGCATGCTGTTTTGGTAGAACAAAGCAGGTATATTATGAGAATTAGGAAGACAAAAATGACAACCGTAACCCTGATGATACCGCTTACTTTGCCATTGGCTTTATTAAGAGGATGAGGACCGCATTCAAGAGGAAAACAAACTTGGAGATTAAATTAAAATGGTATACTTTTGGAGTATTATAAACAGATTAAAGCGAGTTATAGATGATAACTTTGGAAATATTTTTTTTTAATCGTAAGAAAATTATAGTTGCCCGATAATACTTTTTAGAAGAAGTGGAGGGGTAACTTTGATCTTATTCGTTGTACTTGTAAGTTGAGTTTTGTCTCTCTTTCAATAACAAGACTATAATGAACGAAAGGCAGTTTTTTTGGACAACGGTAGATATTCGGACAGCTAAATTATTCAAACGAGGTCTTTGACAGTACCATTATCAGCTTGTTTTAAGATATCTGAAGTGTTTTGGCAAGATTGTCATTGAGGAAGAAGAACCTATACCTAAGGTTATATGATTCTCTTCCGTCGCCATGTACGATCACTTGCTGTTGAAGAATTTCATTTCTGAAGACAACGCACTATCTATGTCTTCGACACGATCTCTCTGAGGAAAGCTGGTGGAACAATGGAGTGAAATAATTACTACCAGTTTTGTAGGAGACAGAAATTTCAGCCTTGTGTCCCTTGTGAAGCGTCAAAACTGTTTTATTTCCGCAATCACCCACGAAACAAGAGTAAGCCAGGAGCGCCGATAAGAAAGTGAAAACCATAACCGGGCGGCTGGTACAAGATCTGGAAAGAAAACTGGGAACCATGCTTGATACTTGCCAGAATGAATTTGACAGACACATCCTGGATAAGGCTATTGAGAAAGTAGAGAAGTTGACAGGAAGAACCCCCCAAAAATGGTATTTGCGATAGAGGGTATCGAGGGATAAGTAAAGTCATGGATTCCTTATTCATATCGCTAAATCCTTTTCAAAAGCTTGAAACCATCTATCGAAAGGATAAAGAGAGAAATACTCCCCAAGCGTGCAGGCATTGAGCCGGTAATCGGTTACCTGAAAGAAGATCACCGCCTCTCGCGTAATTATTACAAGGGAGTCATCAGGAGCAGCCGCCGGATTCAACATTAAAAGGATGATGAACAAGTGGAAATCATCTTTTTGGTTCTTTTTGAAAAAGATATTTTTATTCTTGAACAGTCAACTTGATCTAATCAGGGGTGGTACAATTTTACAAACTAAAGAAAATTAGATTTTTAAAATTTGACAATTTAATCGAGAATTCAGATAATGAAGATATTGAGATGAAAAATGAACTATGAACTATGCAAAAAGAAAAGATCTCGAATAAAAGAACTGATTTTGAGAATATTTACATCTCTCATTATTCAAGAATGAAACATTTTGCACAAGAATACGTAATTCGCGAAGAGGATGCGGAAAATATTGTGCAGGATGTATTCCTCGATTTATGGGAACAAAATGTAAATTTGTTGTTATACACTAATCTTTTTGCATATCTATTTACATCGGTAAAAAACAAATGTATCGACTTTTTAAGACATAAAACAGTTGTACAAAAAACATCAATAAATATGCAGGACAACTATATAAGGACATTGCAAATGAAAATTCAATCTCTGGAAGCTTTTGACGAACAACTTTTTTTTGAACCAGATATTGAAACCATCATTCAAAATGCTATTGAAAGCCTTCCAACAAAATGTCGAGAGATATTTATTTTAAATAAAATTGAAGGTAAAAAACAAAAAGTAATTGCACAAGAACTTAATATTTCAATTAACACCGTGGAAAATCAAATGGTGATTGCTTATAAAAAGTTGAAAGATAAATTAAAAAATTACGTACCATTACTTATTTTCCTATTTGGTTAATTTTTTTTATTTTTATTTGGTGGTATTTTCACTTTCGATCGTTAAATAATAAAGCAGATATTGAATGGAGGAAAAACTCACTAAATTTTTTTCAGGAGAACTGGGATCAACAGAAACGTCCGAACTGCTCAATCATTTGATTACAAATGATTTATTGCGAGAGGAATTTGTGCATTTACAAAATGTTTATGCACTTGTTCATTTATCCAAATTATCTCAAAGTGACTCGGATGGTAGGAAGAGTTTTTTAGCTTTCAGACAGAAAATAAATATAAATAAACGGAAGAAACTTTTACGTCGTACCATGCAATATGCCGCATCAGCATTGGTACTCATTGTCTCCACTTTTTTCATCACCCAATATTTTCTGACAAATTTCAGTATCGATCATGAAATGAACACATTATATGTGCCTGCCGGCCAACGTGCTCATTTAACCTTGCAAGATGGAACCTCAGTGTGGTTGAATGCACAATCATCACTTACGTATCCTGCTCGTTTTTCCGGTAAATCGCGTTGTGTTACAGTTTCTGGAGAAGCCTACTTTGATGTAGCCAAAAATCATAAAAATCCCTTTATTGTTTCAACACAAAATATTGAGATGAAAGTGCTGGGAACACAATTTAATGTGTACAGCTATCCAGAAGTTAATTATATCAAAACTGATCTGTTAGAAGGTTCATTAATGGTATTCAACAAACAGTCTCCGCAAGAGAGCGTTACGCTGAAACCCAATGAACAAATTTTAGTAAAAGATGAGAAAATGTTAATCAGAGAGATTCGGAATTCAAATCATTTCCTTTGGAAGGATGGAATATATGCCTTTGAAAATGAACGATTAATAGATATTATCGAAAAACTTCAACTTTACTACGATGTAAAAATCAACGTGAAGGATCCCGAAATATTCAATGTTCCATATACTGGAAAATTTCGTCAACGCGATGGAATTGACGAAATCTTAAGAATAATCCAAAAAATACAAAAATTTAATGTACAGAAAGATATTGAAAATAATATAATCACCATTACAAAATAATTTTTTTATTCTATAAAAACTAATATGCCTATGGGAAAGTATAAAAAATGAAAAAAGCGACAGATGTTGGCGCATCTATCGCTAAAAATAAAGCAAACACAAAGACATCTCTTCTAAGTTATTCACTTTAAACACACAAATGTATGAAATTAAACACTTCAACAGATTACTTTTTAATAAAAAAAGGTGACTTTAAGGTTTTATTCAAAATCATGAAAATCTGCTTATTCTTATTATTTGCCTTCGTATTTCAAATGATGGCTACAAATTCAAATGCACAGGATGCAATAATTGAGTTAAAATCAAACTCAGTTACTGTGATCCAATTGATCAATGAAATTGAAAAACAGACAGATTATTTGGTTGTTTACAGTAACCGTGAAGTAAATACATCACGTACTGTAAACCTAAAGAAAAAATCTGACAAGGTTTCGGAATACTTGAACCAAACATTCAACGACACAGACGTTAGTTACGATTTTGAAAACAATTATATCGTTCTTTCGAAAAAAGTTAAAGAAACCACAACAATTCTTGCAAATTTTGTTCAAACTCTTCAACAACAAGGTAAAATAGTCAAGGGAACCGTTACCGATTCGAACGGTGAACCGGTTATTGGGGCAACAATTGTTGTTCAAGGTGATCGATCAATTGGAACAATAACTGATTTGGATGGAAACTACACACTTATGAACGTACCCGAGGATGCAATCCTGACTATTTCTTATGTTGGTATGCAAACGAAAAATATCGCATCAAGAGGACTGACAACAGTGAATGTCGTGCTACTGGAAGATACAGAGCAGTTAGAGGAAATAGTAGTCGTGGGCTACGGCGTTCAAAAGAAAACTAGTTTGACTGGAGCCATAAGCAATATAAAAGGAACGGAGATAATTTCAACAAAAAACGAAAATATCACAAATATGCTTGCAGGTAAAATCCCTGGAGTAAGAGTTGTACAGAGAACGGGAGAACCTGGTAATTTTGCCAGCGATATTCAAATAAGGGGTTTTGGTGCTCCACTTATCATTATCGATGGTGTACCTAGAGATAATATGTCACGTTTAAATCCAAACGAAATTGAAAGTATATCTGTTTTAAGAGATGCTTCTGCTGCGATTTATGGGGTCCGTGCAGGTAACGGGGTAGTACTGATAACAACTAAAAAAGGAGACCAGGGAAAAATGCAATTAGAGTACTCTGGTTATTATGGAGTACAAACCCCAATTAACACTCCTAAAGGCCTGAATTCTGCTCAATATATGGAGATTACAAATGAGAATAACATAATGAGAGGATCTGTTTCCCCAGGAAATCTTATTTTTCCACTGGAAACCATAGAGGCTTATAGAAGTGGGGAAAGAGAGGGTACCGAGTGGTGGCGGATAAATTCAAATTATTACGCACCACAATTTCAGCACAATATCTCTGCGAATGGGAGCAGTAATATGATAAATTACTTTGTCAATTTGGGTATCTTTGATCAGGAAGGTGTTTATGATACCGGGGACCTAAATTACGAAAGGTATAATGTTCGATCAAATGTCAGTTCCCAGATAACAAAGAATCTAAAGGTTGAATTATTGCTCAATGGGATGATCGATACCAAGAACTCTCCTTATGGAGCTGGCAGTACACAACAGTATTGGAGAACTGTATGGGTTTTGGAACCAACGATGCCGGCATATGCGAATTACAATCGTGATTATATTCAGGAAATTTTCCAAGGTCTTAATCCCTTGGTAACCACAAATTCCGATATTTTCGGGTATAATCAGGCCAATCAAAAACTATTCCAAGGTACAGGTAATTTAATTTGGGATATTCCATGGATAAAGGGACTTCTGGCAAAAGGGTCCTATTCATATGACTACACTTTCTGGGAAAACAAATCTTTGCAAAGACCATATTACTTATTTCAATATGATTTGGGTAATGATGAGTATCTTCCGTCATATCATGGAAATACAACTATGCCTGGAAGTAATGAAGTAACAAGAAATGCGAGATTTAGTAAAAACACTCTATTGCAAGGCTCTTTGAGTTATACCAATACTTTTGCCGAAAAACATCATGTTTCAGGTATGGCAGTTTACGAAGAGGGGACGACCACAATGGATAACTTCTCTGCACGAAGATATATTTTGATGACCTCAATAGAAGAATTGCTTGGAGGTGTTGCCGAAAATCAAGAAGGATGGATGGATGGTTCAGGCTTCCAATCAGGTGCGACTCCTGCTAATCAAAGTGGTTTTTGGGAAATTGCAAATAAAGCATTAATTGGAAAATTTAATTATGATTTTGATTCCAAGTACTATGGAGAGTTTTCATTTCGTTATGATGGTTCTTCAAAGTTTGCACCTGGTCATCAATGGGGTTTCTTCCCATCCGGATCTTTAGGTTGGAGAATTTCAGAAGAATTGTTCTTCAAAAAGAATCAATCATTATCTTTTATCGATAATCTGAAATTAAGAGCCTCATATGGCGTTTTAGGTGATGATGGTACTGCAACATTTCAATTTGTACCAGGATATATTTACCCAACAAGCAGTTTTATTTGGCCAGTTCGCACATTTGACAACAAAGCTGCCGGGATAGTATTAAAAGGTGAACCTAACCCCAGACTCACATGGATGAAATCAAAAATATATGATGTTGGATTGGATGCAGATTTATGGAAAGGATTGCTAGGGATAGAAATCGATTTATTCAAACGTGATCGCGAAGGGCTTGTAGGAACACGTGTTACAACCATTCCGGACTGGTTAGGTCAATCTTTGGCGCAGGAAAATCTTAATAAAGACGCTACATATGGTCTTGAACTCTTATTAAGGCATAGAAGGTCGGTAAACACCTCATTAGGAGTTTTACAATATGGAATCTCAGCCAATGCGAGTGTAGCTAGGTCAAAAACAGTTTATCAAGAGAGAAAAAAAGATGTAGATCAGTGGGCAAAATGGCATAACGATCCAACTGATCGACCGAAGAATATTTGGTGGGGCGTTGAATCTACTGGTCAATTTCAAAATTATGAAGAAATCTTTTCCTCACCCATAATTGACAACCAGGGAAATGCACATCTGAAGCCTGGCGATTATAAATATGAAGACTGGAATGGTGATGGTATTATAGATGGTTGGGATGATCATCCACTAACTTATGGTGCCAATGCGCAGAACACGCCAATGGTTTTTTACGGTTTTACAATTGACACTCAATTTAAGGGATTTGATGTAACTGCAGTGTTTCAGGGTGGATATATGAGTAATGTAAAATATGTTGGTTTTTTAGCTACACCATTTACGTATGAAGGCAATGGTCCTGACTTTTTTTATGATCGCTGGCAAATGAGAGATCCGATGGCTGATCCAAGGAACCCAAATACAGAATGGATTCCTGGTACATATCCCACTACCAGTCAAAGCAGTCTGGCCATGTGGGCAAACACAAAAAATTCTACTGCGACAATCGTTCGGGCTGACTACCTGAGATTGAAATCTCTTGAATTAGGATTCACCATCCCAAAAATTGTAACAGATCGGATAGGGATTCAAGGTGTAAGGATATTTACAAGTGGGTATAATTTGCTAACATTAACACCGTTGAAGTATTTGGATCCGGAGCATCCAGCCAGTAATGATGGATTGCTATATCCGTTAATGCGTACAATCAATTTTGGTGCAAGTGTGAAATTTTAAATTAGACAATTATGAAAAATAGTATAGTTAAATATATTTTAATTCTTGCAGTTGGTTTTGTATACTCTTGCAATGATTTAGACATCAAGCCAGTTGACACACTTACAAGTGATCAGATTTACACAAACGAAGTTGGTGTAAATGCAGGAATACAATCCATGTATATGCAGCTACCAATTGATAATTTCGACACAAGTCCGTATAGGCATATTAATTTTAACAGCCCATCTACTATGATTGGAGTGGCACAGCTTGTACCCTTGCGAGTTGGTAATGTTGTTCGTTCATTAACAGGTGGCCTTTATTCATGGTGGAACTATACATCCATTAGATATACAAATCTCGGCATCAGAGATCTCAAGGCAAATTATGACAAATTTGAATCTCAAAGAGATTTGTATAATCATTGGTTGGGCGAAATGTATTTTTGTCGAGCATATATGTATTATAAAATGGTTAGATCGTTTGGAGGGGTACCCATTGTAAAATCACCAGCTACGTACCTTAGTTATTCAAATACGAAAGACATGGAAATTCCAAGGAATACCGAAAAGGAAGTAGTTGATTTCATTGCCTCAGATTTAGATTCAGCGATGATGCTCATGGGTCCAAATGAACTTGAAAAAGGTAGGGTGAATAAATTTATTGCTGCAAATCTAAAAGCTAGGGTAATGCTTTTTGCAGCCTGTGAAGCCAAGAACGGGAGAGTTCAGCTCAATGGTTTATTAGGAATTCCGGAATCTGAATCGAAGGAGTACTATAAAAAAGCTTATGAAGCTGCTCAATTTGCTATTGATAATGGCGGTAAATATCAACTTTACTCAAAATACAATGATGGTTCTTATATGGGCAAAGTTAAAAACTTTGAACAAATTTTCATTGATGAAACAGAAACAAATAAAGAGAGAATGTTTATTCTGAGGTATCAAGAAGGAATAAGTTCACACTGTTGGGATGCTAATCAACGACCAAAAGGATATACTGCTCAGAATGATGCATCTGGCGAACTATCTGCCAATCTTGAATTTGTTGAACTTTTCGATGATGTGGATGGGAATCCCGGAATTCTAAATATTGGCGATCCTGCTAACCCTGTCCGCTATAATAAGGTTGAGGATTTATTTGCAAAATCGCAACCACGTCTTCGTGCTACAGTATTGTTACCGGGGGTCCAGTTTCCTGGAAGTAACAACCCCAATGATCGTTATGAAATTCGAAGAGGTATTTATGAATCGTACCCAAATGGAAAATTACATACCGCAACGAATAACTCAGATAAATGGAATGGAATGACCATTGCTGGTAAGTGTGGAATAGGTGATCCATTAACGACAAATAGTGGATTCATATTTTGGAAATATCAGAACCCTTTGGGGACAGGTTCGTATTGGTCCAGCACACAAGATTGGATAGAAATGCGATTCGCAGAAGTACTACTGAACAAAGCGGAAGCTGCCGTGAACTTAATCGGAGAGACCGTGAACGGCAAGGTAATCACAATGCAGGATGCATTAACGCCAATCAATCAAATAAGAGAAAGAGCAGGTACGACTTCATTAGGTACAGTTAATGAAGAAATTGTGATCAATGAACGTAGATGTGAATTAGCACTTGAACATATTGTTTTTTGGGATATGAAACGATGGAGAATGCTTGAGGAAGTAACGCAAAATAAAACATACAGTTCGTTACATCCCTATTATGTTGCAGACGAAAATAAATATATCTTTTTAAAACATGAAAGATCCGAAATAAAATTCCAGTTCGAGGAAAAAGCTTATTACGCACCAATTCCAAGTTCTGCAATTCAGCGTAATCCAAATTTATTACCCAATAACCCAGGCTATTAACACTTTAAAAGAGAATAATATGAAAAGGTATATATACTTATTTATCATTTTGATATTACCTGTTTTTGTTACATCGTGTGATTTGTTCGATGTAGATACATTTCCTACTCCTAATGAGACTTTAAAAGGTGACTTAAGAGACAAAGACGGAAATCCTCTTATCACCGAACAGCCAAATGGATTTAAAATTAGAATTATTGAAACGGGTTCACCTGAACCAAGAGATTTCTGGGGAAAACCTGATGGAACATTTTTTAATTCCAAAATTTTTAAAGGTATTTATAAGATTGTTCCTACTGAGGGTGCATTTTTCCCGGTTGATACCGTTGAAACAGAAATAAGTGGGATTACTACAATAAATTTTGAAATCACTCCTTTTGTAAAAATAAGTGCTTCGATAATTGCTGATGGCACAAATCTGAAGGCTACTTATACTATAGTAAAAGCTACAGGCGCCGGAAAGATTAAAAATGCACGATTGTTGGTAAGCAAATGGAATCCAAATGTGGGATTAAATTACAACGACAAGAGTGTTTTACGAGACTTGTCAGGTGTATCAGATTTAATAGTTGGAACGACTGAATATACAGATCAGATATCTAATTATCTGGAAAGTGGTGTTACCTATTATGCACGGGTCGCTGTACTTTCTCAGAATTCGTTTGGGCGTTACAATTTTTCTGAAGTTCAAGAAATTGTAGTGCCATAAATACAATTACAGACTATTATCTAATAATGAATAATTTTTATTTCTATGAAAAATATTTCAAATATTTTTACAGTATACTTTGTTATGTTCGGTCTCATCTTTGTCTCTTGTGATGACGATTATGATCCGATAGGTAAAAATAAACCTGCACCTGTTCTCAAAATCAGTTCAAACTTTTTGGCTTTTCCTAGTAATGGCGGTAATTCACCCGTAGATATTACAACAAACGTGGAGAAAATTGAGACTAACTCAACTGCTTCTTGGATATCAGGTGCATTTAACGATAATACCCTTACATTAACGGCTAAAGCTAATGTTGAAGAGAATATCAGAGAAGCCCTTGTAAACGTAACTACAGTAACCGGTGGTAACGAGGCTCAGTCCTCAGTAAGAATTATACAAGGGAATATGGGATCGGATAAAATTTTTGCAAATATGTTGCGATCCGAGTTTAATAGTGACTGGAAATCACTTAAGTCTAATGGTAGTTGGACTGTAGAAGATTTCGCCATTCGCACAAACTCTCCCGGTGATATTCAGAGTATCATGACATACAGAAAGGAAGGTTCACAAACCATTCGATCAGCTACAAATAAATTTAAATTTTCTGTCGATGTCAAAAACAGTAATAATTGGGCTGGTGTAGTATTCAATGCAAAAGACGAAAAGAATTACTACTATGTTGGATTAAATATCAACCCAACCAGCCTATTTGTAGTAGTTAATCGAGTTTATAACGGTGTAGACTCACCCCATGCGATGGATCCCGGGATTGTACTTAGTCAAGATAGGGATTCATACTTACGTTGTGAGATAGTTTCAACAACAGATAAACCTCATCAATTTACAGTGAATATATATGAATTAAAAACAACTGGTAATCCAAGCTTAAACACAGATGTAAGTGTAATCCAAAAACTTGCGTACACAAGGACTTTTAATGATAACCTAATCATGGATGGTGGATATGCGGGTATATATGGAAAAGTGGGAGGTGGTTATTTCAAAAGGTTTGTACTTGCAAAGAATTAAATATATTGTAAATAATTGATTAAGAGAAGGAGGAGGAAGTAAACCACACTTCCCCCTCTTTATACACTTGAATGACAAATTTCAAGCAAATAAAATAAAAACAAAAAAATGATACTTCAAAAGAAAATAACCCTTTCAGCGTTGATTTTTTTGTTTTCATTCTTGGTGAGTTGTACGGAAGAATCAGTCGATCAACGCAATGGAACTACAGGTATAATTAAATTTAGCTTTGGTACAGAGCCAGGTTTAGAACATTACCAATTTGTGATTCAACCAAATTCACAGGAAGATTCTAATAGTTATGTGATTCAAAATATTGACTCTTTACCGAAAGGAACTGATGTTACAAGTTTAAAAGCGAGCTTTCAATCCATAAATTCATTGGTTACTGTAAAAATTAACGGTATTGAACAGGTAAGTGGAGTAACAGAAAATAATTTCACTTATCCTGTAATGTACGAAGCTTATGCTGAAAATGGTAATATGAGAAAATATAAGGTAATTGTCAATGTGGCTGAAACCGATGTGGTAGCAGAGAAGTACATATTTATTAATCAATCAACGTTTTCAGAAGATGAAGTCAAGGAGATATCAAACTATTTTGGAGGGCAATTAAACAAAAAAGTTGCAGTAGGTTTGGGGGTAATCATTTCTTTACTCAATGATAAGTCAGAAAATATCACTAATAAACTTTGCTCTCAACTTATGCTCTCAGAAAAATATAATCTGCCGATATGCGTGAAGCTGGATACGGAAATTTGGTGGGAATACAGATCTGATCTTTGGAATTGGTGGGATCAGGAGAAGCCGGGTTATAATCAAGATAACAGAGATAACGTGGAATGGACAGATTGGAACCACGATTCCGCGATAAAAATTGGATGGCTCAATTGGGGAAGACAGATTAGAATGGTACCTTTTCCTAATCTAATGAGTCCAAAATATAAAGAAGCATGGCGTACAGAGCTCACAAAAAACATAAAAGTGATTAAAAACTGGTACGAGAAGTTGCCTTCTGAAAAAAAAGATTTGTTTGGAGGTATTGTACTAGGTTGGGAAAGTTCAATTGGGGTAAATGTTTTTCACTATCCCAACGGAAACAGTTATTTAGGCCAACCCGAGTCTAATGATCCTACTTACGGAAAGACAATGACTGAACTCCCATCTCGGGGTGTTCAGACAATTGGTTATGCATCGGTAAAATCAGCAGGGATAGCCAATTCCGGGATTTTAACAGAACAAATGCAAACAGAAGTGATTAGGCTTCATTTGGAAGATCTTACCAAAACAGCATTTGAGCTTGGTATTGAAAGAAAAATGATTTTTAGCCATTCAGGTGGATGGGTTGAAGGAGAAAGCCTTTTCACAGCTGCTATAAATGAATACTCATGTCCTGGTTGGTCTTTCTATAATTATGCATTCAATCCAAAAGATGATTTAACAGCCATGAATGCACTTTCTAAAAGTGATGCACCCTATTGGGGTGTGGTTGAATGGTTATTTCAGGGAGACAATACTATAAATAATTGGTATTTTGCTCTAAATAACTCTTTGGCTGGTAATTCCCGAATGGTTGTTATCTATAATTGGAATAATATTAACACAAATGATAATGCCCTAAGTGCAATTAAAGAGATAAACAAGTGATAATCTTCTCTATTATCAATATGGTTTACAACTCCTTAAAGATAGAATTAAAATTTCCGTATGAAAAAATATACTATCAGACTAGTTTTTTTTCTTTTAATGATACTTTGTTCTTGCGGCTCAAATAATAGTCCTGTAATCAAAGACAATCATTTTAATACTGCTACCCGTTTCATTGTTATATCAACTGATGAGATTTCTGATACAGTATTCAGTAATATATCCTTACGCTTGAAAAATAATGAACACTCAAAAATCAAAGTTGGCATATCCGCGATGATAAATTACCTGTCAGCCTCCCCATCAGAAGTGATGAAAAGATTGACAAGCCTACTTTCATTAGCAGATAAATACAATTTACCGGTTATGATTGAATTCGATGGAATTGACTGGCAGCAGGGATATCCTGAACTTTGGAATTGGTGGGATCCATCGAAACCCGGTTATAATCCTGACAATAGATACAATGTAGAATGGACTTCATGGGAACCGGATTCCGCAGTAAAACTGGGCTGGCGAAACTGGGGCAGACAGATAAGGGTACAACCAATGCCCAACCTGGCAAGCCCTGCCTATCGTGAGGCATGCATCAAACAGTTGAACATACTTATTCCTGTTGTCCTGGACTGGTGGAAAAAAAATGATTATAGTGAACGGTTTGTTGGTATACAAATGGAAAATGAAGTTTCAATTGGTGTAAACAATTTTTTTCTACCAAATGGGAATAGTTACATTGATAAACCTGAATCCGCAGACCCAAAACTAATATTGAATCATGATATCTGGCCTGGATTTGGGGCTAAACCTATTGGATATTCAGCTATAAAAACCCAAGGACTTGCCAGTAGTGGTCAACTAAAAGAGAGCGATTTAGCAAAGATTATTGACAAATATGTTCATGATTTATGTAAAGTGGCTAACAAGCTTGGTGTACCCCGTAATAAATTATTTACACATGCAGGAGGATGGAAAGAGGGTCAACTGTCCTATTATTCTGCTCTAAATGAATATTCATGTCCGGGGTGGAGTTTTTATGAGCATGCAGCTGATCCAATGAAAGATATAACGGCCATGGATGCTTTAAAAAAAAGTGATGCTCCATACTGGTGTAATGCTGAAACTTTTCTTTTTGAAGGTAAAACAGAAGAAGCATGGATTGAGTGTCTAAAAAATAATTTTAGATTTGAAAACCTGGAATATATGGTTATAAGAAACTATCGTGGTATGTCAGACAAAGATTATATATTCTCCGCTATTAATAAATTTCAGCTAGCTTATAAATAACATTCTAACAATATTCTGACGGATATAAATTATGATCAGGAGAGAAAAATATTTTCTCACAAATTCAAATTTCAAACAAATGTAATTTTTTAAAGTCAAATGTCACAATATGAAAAATCTTGTAATTAGTGCTTTGTTGATGGGTTTAAGTCTCAGTTGCCAGGGATGTAAGAGGCAGGGAGTCAACTCCAATGATTTTCCATCACAATATGTCATTGTCAATGGCATCGACGCGACTGAAGAGGCATTCAACGAGGTTGCCACTGTTTTCGGGAAGACAACAGATCGAGAGATTGCTGTAGGGGTAGGCTTCATCATCTCCTATTTCCGAATGAGCTCCGAGGAAGCCACCCAACAATTAAAGAGATATCTATCACTCTCTGAGCAATACGACCTGCCGGTTGTTGTTCAACTCGATGGAGAACAATGGTGGAGTAACCGGCCTGATCTATGGAACTGGTGGGACAAAGATAAACCCGGCTACAATCCTGCAAACAGGAGGAATGTGGAATGGACAGGTTGGACACCTGATTCCGCGGTAAAGATAGGTTGGCGCAACTGGGGCAGGCAATTGCGGGTGCTGCCCATGCCCAACCTGATGAGCCCGGATTACCGGGAGGCATGTCACAGGGAGATGAAGCAGCTGGTACCCATTGTACTGAACTGGTGGCAGGATCTCCCCGAAAATAAAAAGTATCTGCTGGTGGGCATCAAACTGGGGTGGGAGAGTGCTATCGGTGTCAATAACTGGTATTATCCCAACGGGAACAGTTACCTGGACAAACCGGAATCAGAAGATCCTACCTATGGATTAGTGAATGACTCAATTCCCAGCCGTGGTGTGGAATCGATCGGTTACGCAGCTGTCAGCACACTGGGGTTGGCTACCTCGGGAGAATTGAAAGAGCAGGATCTAACCCGAGTGATTCGTCTTCATCTGGAAGATCTGTGTCAGCTGTCATCTGAACTGGGAGTACCGAAAGATCGTCTATTCACTCACGCTGGTGGCTGGAGCCAGGGAGAAACGCTCTATTCAGCAGCGGTGAACAAGTTCTCATGCCCGGGATGGAGTTTCTATACTCATGCTTCCAACCCCGTGAATGACCGCACCGCCATGCAGGCACTTGCTCAAAGCGACGCTCCCCACTGGGGTGCCGTGGAATGGTTGTATATGGGTGAAAATACACAGGAAAAATGGAGTTCAGCAATACAAAATACACTCTCAGTGAATAATTTAAAATACATGTGTATATATAACTGGAGAGGAATTAAGGACAATGAACATGCAATATCAGCAATAAAGCAAATAGTAAGAAGATGAAAAACAAGATTATATTAGTGACCGTTATCCTCTGGGTATTCATATCCCTGAATATCGCGGCACAGAATAGAGGGCAGGACCTTGCAAGGTATGTAGACCCTTTCTGGGGTGCTGGTGAAGATTGGTGGACCGGTGGACATACCTTTGCCGGGGTGACCGTTCCTTTTGGGATGGTGAAGCTGGGGCCTGATTGCAATAAGAAAAACAACAATTCAGGTTACGATAGAAACGGCAAAGTGCATGGATTTAGTCACGTACATGTCTCGGGATCGGGTGGCAATCCTAAGTATGGCAATATCTTGGTCATGGCAACCGCAGGAGATATTAAAGTGACGGACTACGGCTCCGACAGGGGCAATGAAGCCTCAAAACCGGGTCTCTTCTCGGTGGATTACACCAGCTATGATATTCATGCCGAGTTCAGTGTCACTCACAGCGTGGGCATGCATCGCTACAGGTTTAACAAAGGGGGGAAATCCAATATCCTGTTCGATCTGGGAAGTTACCTGACATGGGTAGATGATGAGTGGACGCAGGAATTTGTAGGCTCAGAGATTCAGTTCATCTCTGACAGGGAACTCCAGGGCCACTCACGCATCAGAAAAGGATGGGGGAAAGGAGATGCCTACACGGTTTATTTCTATGCGATCACCGATACACCTGCCAGTGAGACGGGGACTTGGAAATCAGGGAAGATAAACAGGGGTTCTCAAAGTGAAGCTGACACGGGTGAACCCACCGGTGGATTCCTGACGTTCGACACCAAAAAGGGACAGGTTGTCCAAATGAAAGTGGGAATATCTTTCCTTGGCGCAGAAAAAGCAAGGGCAAATGTGTTGAATGAGGTGGATCACTGGGATTTTGACAAGGTGAGTAGTAAGGCGTATGGTCTCTGGAATAAAGAACTGAACAAAATAAAGGTGCAGCAGGAGAACAAGGAGTATAGGGAGATATTTTACTCTGCACTCTACCACGCCCTGATGCAACCCACCAACCGCACGGGTGAAAACCCGAAATGGACAAGCAACAAACCCTTTTATGATGATTTCTTCTGTATCTGGGATACCTTTAGGGCGACGCACCCCCTTTTCACGCTGATCGATGCTGATAGACAAACAGACATGGTGAACACCCTTTTGGAGATTTATCAGTATGAAGGTTACATGCCCGATGCGAGAAGCGGCTTCTCGACCGGTATCACACAAGGGGGGAGCAATGCCGATGTCTTGATCGCCGATGCTTTTGTGAAAGGATTGAAAGGTATCGATTACAACCTGGCACTTGAGGCCATGATCAAGAATGCGGAGGTACCCCCCGGTGGTGATGAAGATAAGTATGGACGTGCAGGGATTCCTGAATATACCACTCTGGGATATCTTGCACCCTATCGCAAGAGAGCTGGCAGCAGAACCATGGAATATGTATTCAATGATTATTGTATTTCACTGGTAGCGAAAGGATTGGGAGAGAAGCAGATAGCAGAGAAATACCTGAGACGCTCGAACAACTGGAAGAGCCTGTGGAATCCGACCATCGAGGATGAGGGAGCAAAAGGATTTATCATCCCCAGGAATATCGACGGCAGTTGGCAGTCGAACTGGGACCTGCACCACGTGGGAAGCCTGAACGACTGGCTCTATGAAGGAAATTCATGGGAGTATTCCCTCTATGTTCCCCACAATGTGGCAGAGCTGATTCATTATTGTGGCGGACCGGATCGTTTTGAACAACGTCTGGATACCTTCTTTACAAAAAAAACGGTCAGCACGAACCCCTATACCTCTGGTTATTACAATGTCAGCAACGAACCCAGCTTTTTGACCACACTGTTGTACAACTACATTGGGAAACCCTGGAAGTCGGCTGCGGTGACGCGCAAGATATTACATGAGAGCTTCAGAACAGGTATCGACGGGTTGCCCGGTAATGACGATTCAGGGAGCATGTCGGCATGGTACCTGTTTCATAGCATCGGTTTTTACCCGGTTGCAGGGACCGATATATACCTTATATCCTCCCCCACGAACCAGCGCTCGGAGATCTCCATCTCACCGGAGAAGAATATCACGATCATTGCCAAGAAGGCAAACAGTGAGAACCGGTATATTCAATCCTGCCGGTTTAACGGTAAACCATATAACAGGAGCTGGTTTCGCCACTCAGACATATCCAACGGAGCGGTTATCGAGTTTGAGATGGGAGATAAGCCCTCCACGTGGGCGAGCGATGGTGAATTGCCCCCTTCTATTTCTTACAAATATTGACAGATTTGCATCGCATCTGAAAAAAAGAGTACAAAGTATTTAAATTCAGACATTTTGAAAAGAAGGAACTTCATAAAGTCAAGTATCGCAGCGACTACGAGCATGTTTTTCATAGATTCTATGTTGGGGTGTATAAATCCTGAAATCGTAAGTAGTCCTCTGGAAAAATATAAGGAAGGGTTTCAGCATCCACCGGTTGAAGTTAGACTTTTTGTACGCTGGTGGTGGAACGGGAATCGGCTCGACAAAAAGGAGATACTGAGAGAACTGGACATTATGCAGGTGGCCGGAATCGGTGGGGTAGAAATCAACCCCATCGCATTCCCGCAGCATGCCGACCCGATGGGTTATGAAGCTTTGACCATCTTCGATGAGGAGTGGCTGGAGATGTTGCAAGTCGCCCTTGAGGGTGCAAAAGAGCGGGGTATGATCTGTGACATGATTGTTGGCTCGGGATGGCCTTTTGGAGGAGAGTTTCTTGAGAAGGATGACCAGACACAGATAGTCACTATTGAGACCATTGACCTGGAAGGTGAAAAGAGCTATCAGTTCAACGTGGCTGACCTCCTTGAGAAGGTGAACCTTAATATCCATTCCAGCTATGAACATCCTTTCAAGGAGATAATCATGGTTCGGCTGGCACCCAAAAGAATGGACAGGTTTCAGGAAGGTGAAGATATCACCGGTAATATGAAGGATGGGGTGATTCTGGTAAGTGTTCCAAAAGGAGATCATCTGCTCTACTGTGTCGTGAAATTGACCGGCTATATGGCTGTGATCAATGGTGCACCGGGTGCGGCAGGG
>Ga0209639_1001416_pt1 | contig 23944 bp, 26 predicted proteins | sample EPASupsiteHSE605_FD_187268 | JGI IMG/M metagenome (GOLD analysis project Ga0209639, IMG submission 187268) | Bioremediated contaminated groundwater from EPA Superfund site, New Mexico - Sample HSE6-05 (SPAdes) (version 2) | ecosystem: Environmental > Aquatic > Deep subsurface > Groundwater >...
ATCCCTTGGACTCCCTAATCTCTTGTTTCCACCCTCACTTAGAAGCACAAATAGCAAACATCGGGGTGGAATAATATAGAATCCGCTCTATTTCATCATGGACTAAATGACTAATCGTTTCCTCAACATCTATCTGTTGAAAACCACAGCTGGGAAAAGCCTGTTGATCCCACGATGGCCGTCTTTCATACGTCAAAGGAAGTTGGGCAATAGCCTCACTTTCTTCCCGTTGCTCCGGAGTAAGTTTATATCCTGATAGCCTTTTTCGATGGCCAGCCGGCGATACTTATCACATTGACGTTGAAGCTCCGGGTCACTCAAGCGCAAATTCCAGTTGGCATCAAACACCAATACCTTGCCCTTCGGTTTTAAGAGCCGGTACCATTCTTGGTATACTTCCAGCGGATTAGGCATCAGCCAGGTGACATTTCTCGATACAATCACATCAAAGCTCTCCTTGGGCAGATCAACCGCATGGGCATCTGCTTTGATAAAGCGAATCCTCTTGCCGGCTGCCTCAGCATTTTTACGAGCTTGATCCAACATATCTTGACACTTATCTACCGCAGTCACGGAATAATTCAGCCCTGCCAACAGAATTGCAAAGAAGCCCGGTCCTGTTCCCACGTCTAAGACCTGAAGATTTTCTCCTTGCCCGATATACTTCTGCAAGAGGGACTCCCAGGCATCTTTTTTCTGGCAAGCCATTTCCTTTTGGACAACTTCATTATAACTGTCAGCCCGCTTATCCCAATACTTTTCAATCCGATTTTCTAACATAGTTATCTCTCCTCTATTCTGCTTTAATCTACTCTACTTCACTTTACTTTACTTCATTGCACTCATGGCCGAAACATGGAGAACTCCATCACTACCCTGATGAATTGCAGCCTTCACTTTATACACTCTGCGCAGCATATCCCCAGTCAGTACTGCACTAGGCTGTCCGGTTGCATACACCTGGCCGTCAGACAAGACTGCGATTTCATCCGCAAAACGGGCTGCCATGTCCAGCTGATGCAGGGTCACCACCGTGGTCATATTTCGGGTGATGGTGAGTTTTTTAATGAGCTCTAACATTTCTAATTCTCGACTCAAATCCAAGCTGGTTGTCGGTTCATCCAAAAGCAAAATACCAGGTTCTCTTACCAAGGCCAGGGCAATAAACACCATTTGCCGTTGCCCGCCGCTCAACTCGCCAATATTTCTGGAAGCTAAGTCTTCTATGCCTAATTGCCTAAGTATTTTTAGTACAGAATTTACTTCGCCATCATTAACCTTCAGGGACAGAGAATGCACTTTCCCCAGCAGAACCACCTCAAAAACACTCAACACAGGCTTACCGCACCCCTCTTGCGAAAGGTAGCTGATCCGGTTGGCTATGTCCTGTGCTTTCAAAGTTTTTAGGTTCTTGCCATCCAAGAGAATATCCCCTTGCCCCCGCAGGATGCCGCTGATACATTTGAGCAGCGTAGACTTGCCTGTAGCGTTAGGACCAATAACCGCCGTCAGCTTTCCCGGACAAAAGGTAAGATTAATGTTTTTTAAGATTGGTTGCGAACCATAGCCAAAGGATAAATTGCTTATTTCCAACATTACCAATACTCTCTTTTCTGCGTCAGAATAAGGGAAAAGAAGAAAGGCACACCGATCAGGGAGGTGACAATCCCGATGGGGAAAATCGCCCCTGGAATAATCAGCTTACTGCCAATTGAAGCAACCGACAGCAGTAAGGCTCCGCCCAGAGCAGACAGGGGCAAAAAGAATCTCTGATCCTCCCCCACCAGCATTCTGGCGATATGAGGCCCAACCAAACCGATAAACCCGATTGTACCTACGAAACATACTGCTGACGAGTTAATAGTGAAATAAGTACAAAGGTTTTTAGCCTTAGCCTTTCAAATTTATCCCAGACTTTTAGCTTTCTCATCCCCCAACTTCAGGGCAGTGAGCTTCCAAGCATCTTTGACAATCATCGGAATGGCCAGCAGAAGGACTGCCGCAACTAATCCCACCTTGGCCCAGGTTGCCTTCATCAAGCTGCCAAAGAGCCAAAATACAATGGCCTGCAGGGCTTCGGGAGAGGCCATGTATTGGAGCAAAGCCAACAAGGCATGAAAGAGAAACATCAGCCCAATCCCGGCCAAGACCATGGTTTCAGCTGTCATCGCTCTGGCCCGGCCAATAAAGTAAATCAGCAGACAGGTTAAGAGCGCAAAACCGAAAGCACTGCCAGGGACCAGATAAGCCTCAGGTATTCGTATCAACTCTTTACTATCCACCTTCCTTTTAAAAATAAGAAAACCACGAAGTCGACTCAAACGAGCCAAACCTCCATGGTTTTTCAAGACCTTCAGGGCCTTGCTTTCAAAAGGTGCCACCAATAGCGATATTGGCGGCAAAAAGTAGAAGGAGAAGGAGAAGTATCAGAGTATGCTGAACTCTGCCTAGGAAATTCAACATACAAGATCCGCTGAAAACAGCTATGTTACCCCCAGACAAAACAAAACCCAAAAAAGCGCTTAAATAGCAACTTTTTTGGGTCCGTCCCAAAAATAAATATAGATAAGAGATCCTCACAAAAGTCTTCATGACTTTCCTTACGAGTATATATACCATACATTCTCTTTGTTAGTCAATAGATTATCGATATATGCTACATTATCATTTCCATTCTCATATATCGTCCAACTTGTCATTAAATCTGGATTTACTCCCTTTATTTTACTTATAGTGTCCGATAACAAACATTGATTCAACTCCTAGTTATCCTACTTCGTAGAAGCATCAAGTTCATGGCTCTTACAATTCTGATAATGGTCCATTTTAACCCGGGATATTCATCCAACGTTTCTCTTAAGTGACAGGAATTAATTCCGCCGGTTTTTGATAATGAGACTGATGGAGAAAAACGCCAATGCGGTTATTCCTTTGCAAATGCTCCGCTAAGTTTTCCCGCTGCAGCTTGATGATATCACTGTAATCCCCATAGTGAGTGAGTATTTGTTCCGCCAGCCCCTCAATCGGTTTTTCGGAGACGGGCATGACACAATACTCTCTAATGGAAGAGCCAAAATAAGCCCCATCTTGTGCCTGTTCATAGCTTTCCAAAGTATAGCTCCCGTCAGCGCCTTCTCGATAGATGATGGCCGCCGGAACAATCCCCCCTCCTTCTTCCGAAAGAACATTGTCATACAAGCGATAACTTTGGGCATAGGTTGTCACAAAAACCTTAAGTCTGCCGTCTTCCCGATAGCTGGCAAAGATATGGGGGGCCACAACGCAAAATCCCTGCCGCCCCTTATGCTTTTGAACTTCCGTCTGATAGACGAGCCGGGCAACGGGGTCATTCCCTTGATAAGCAAAGTCGGGCAAGCTGACTTCCTGACGAATCTGAAGCCGGCTGAACCATTCCTGGGGGGATAAAGTTTCATCGCTGACATTATTTCTTACCCCCAATAATTCCTTACCAAGCCTCATCAGGATTTGCCCCCGCAATCCCTCGGAATTTCCTGCTTCAAACTGGGCTAAAATATAGGGCAGGGCATTCTCACCCCCATATTTGATGATACTCTCATAAGCCATATCGTGAGCTTTGATATAATCATCCGGATTGGAGGACTGCCCGGGGGAGGACATGATTGTCTGCAAATTGTCTTCAATAAGTTGGGCGATTTCCTGCGATTCTTGAGAAGACTCTTTGGGAGATTCCTGGCGACTGCCAGTGGGCTTATGGGCAAAGGTTAGGGCTCCCTTATAGGATTCTTCCGTAATCTCCCTGATAAACAGGTAAGGCCGCTCACAATAATACTTGCCCTCTTTTTCGTAGAGATAATATGCTTCCTTGCCTATCTCAATAACACAGTAATCCTTTTCGTCAGGAATGTCCTGAACACTCTGCCGGTTGGTTTTCTTTCCTTCCAGCAGGGCCTGGACAACCACCTCCTGGATAAGGTAGCTGCGGGAACCCCACAGGCCATAGACCTGCTCGTATTGCTCCTGAGGAATGGTATAGCAGCGAAAATCCCCGTCACCGGCAAGCATAGCCAGCCCTTTTTCCGAATCATAAAAATTGAGCCGATACCCCTCTGGGCCATCATTCATATAGATGGTTAAAGTCGGGCTCAGTTCATAGGGAGAGCTGACCTGCTTTTCCGTCCAGCCGCCGGACACGCCGGCCAGCCATTCTCCAAACTCTTCCCCCGTTATAAGGGAGGCCCCCTGGCCGTGAACTCTGATGATGAGCTGGTCCTGAACTGCGGAAAACTTGGCCGTCTTGTTAATATTTAAATTTGCCAAAGCGGATTGAGAGCTTTCGGGATTGGAGATTAAGCCCAGGGAAAGGATCAAGATCCCTGCCGCCCCGGCGAGGATTCCCCAAAAAGTAGGCTGCTTATAGTTCAGGACATTTTTGATCCGGCTTTTGACGCTGCTTTCGCCAAAGGCCAGGGGGCTGCCGACGAACATCTTGTGACTGAGAGCCAGGGCTAAAAGAGAGCGGCTGTAATCCTGCTTGATTTCCTGGCCCATTTCCTTAAGAACCTGCTCGTCACAGGACATTTCCATATCTTTTGTCATCAGGATAAAACTCAGCCAGACCAGGGGATTAAACCAGTGAAGGCAGAGCAAAAAATAGGCCAGGGGTTTAATCAGATAATCATAGCGCCGAATATGTATTTCCTCATGCTTAAGAATGTAGCTTTTTTCCCCTTCAGAAAAACCCGGCGGCAAATAGATCTTAGGCTTAAGAAACCCTAACACAAAAGGAGACTGGATGGCGTGGCACTCCCAAATATTGTCTCTGACAAGAATCGCCTGGCTTACTTTTCCTTTCAGCAGTCCATAGGAAATCAGGCTATAAGCTAATAAACCGAGAAAGCCCAACACCCAGACCAGGGAAGCGGCAAAAAGAATAATCTGCATGGGGTCGGCACTGGCCATGGGGGTTGCCCCAGGCAGAGAGGAAGTAACGGCCCGGCTGACATAATCGACGCCTAAGTCGACTTGAGGTTGTGCCATCATACCAAGGCCGGCAGGAATATGTTCCATGGTATCCTTTTTCATAAAGCCAAAAAAACTCCAGGCAAAGGAGAAGGAAACCGGACTGATTAAGCGAAACAGCACCACTCCCCACAAGCAATAGGAGAAAATTTTTGAGGTTTTCCTTAAGAATAACCGGGCCAGTAAAACAAGGAGGATGGCATAGCCGGCGGTAATGCTCATGTTCAAAACAGCCAGGAATACATCCTGCAGGAATTGTTCCATAGCCTACTCCTCCTTGTAGCTGTCGATTAGCTTCTTAAGCTGATCAGCCTCTTGCCGGCTTAATTTTTTATCATTCATAAATGCCGTGATAAAGCCGGGCAAAGAGCCGCCAAAGGTGCGGTTAATAAACTGTTCGCTTTCAAACTTCTGTACTTGGGCTTGGGGGACAAGGACTGTGACCAGGGCATTTTCGTTTTTTAGAATGCCCCGCTCACAGAGCTTTTTCAGGACAGTATAGGTGGTGGACTTTTTCCAGCCCAGCTGCTGTTCGCAGAGAGCCACCAGCTCGCCGGAGCCAAGGGGTTCATTTTCCCAAACGATGGTTGCAAAACGGTATTCACTTTCGCAGAGTTTAAGCCGGTTCAGAGTTAACGCCTCCTTTGGGTCTATAATTATAGACTTTTTCTTTAGTCTATAATTATAGACCCGATTTGTCAATGAGAAGGCTTGGGCAAACAATCGCTTGGATTTAAAGAAGACAATCCCAGCAGGAGGAACTATTCAAGGCGAATTTTCTTATAGAGCCCAATCTAACCACAGATATTTCATTATGAATATAATGAAGAACACAAATGATAAGTTTAATCCTTCAGCCGAAATAGCCCTGATCAATTTAATAACCCCATAGGATAACTATTAACTGAAATTAGAAGACTTCGATATACCCTCTATTTAACTTGATAAGTTCAATAAAATTGTTTATACTTTGTATAAACAAAATTAAGGGAAGCGGTGACACAATGAAAGCAATGGCCCGAAAATGGGGAAATAGCATCGGCATAAGGATTCCGGCTTCAATGGCTAATTCAATAAAAATCAAAGACGGGACCCCAATTGATGTCGAACTTGATGGGGAAAAGATTATAATCACCCGAAAAGAATACGACTTAAAAGAATTGCTTGCGCAAATTCCTGATGATTATGAGCCGGAAGAGATTGATTGGGGAGAACCAGTGGGAGGGGAGATATGGTGAGCCAATACACGCCGGAACGCGGTGATATAGTATGGATTCAGTTAAATCCACAGGTTGGGCATGAGCAGCAAGGAACCAGACCGGCCTTGGTTTTATCCGCAAAGGAATATAACAGCAAGACCGGGATGGGGATCTTTTGCCCGATCACAAGCCGGTTGAAAGGATTCCCATTTGAAGTTAAACTTCCGGAAGAATTTGAAATCAGAGGTGTCGTTTTGTCCGATCAGATTAAGTCCCTGGACTGGAGAGGCAGAAACGCGAGTTTTATATGCAAAGTGCCGGAAGAAACGATTCAAGAGGTTATTCTTAAACTAGAAGCGATCATAAAATAAGCTGTGGGAATTAATAAGGATAGCATTTTGCGCAAGCAACTTCAGATAGACGAAAGCGTCTTCTGGAAAGACCTTCGAAAAGTGAATTTCTCCCGCTCATCTTCCTGAGTCCCCAGCAGGAGAAGGGCCTGGCAGCAGGTCAAATTCGTCGGCACCGACGAATTTGACCTGCGCCGTCAGCGCCGGAAGTAAATCCCCCAAAGCGCACCGGCTTGTTTTATTGCACAAAATGCTTTTAATCTCTTAGATCAGGTTCACATCAGCTCCACCGTAACATCTTCGCGTCTTTTTTCATGAAACACCATGCGCCACTCCACATCGTCCACCGGCTCAAAGTGCAGTGCGGAGCAGGCTACATGGAGCTTGCCTTGGCCGCTGCCGCCGAAAATGATGGCAGTCGGACTATCTGATCCGCCAATGATGCCGACGCAAATGCTGCCCGATGCCTGCGGCTCATTGGGATTGGTGCGCTTCTGCCGAGGTTGGTCGGAACGAACGCAATCAGTGACGGTGAATGCGCCATCAGGCAGATCCGGCGAGAGTGTATAGCTCATCACAGTATAGTGCATCGGGAACTCCTGATTTTGGCTGCCAAAATGCTCACGGGACATTTCCTTCCGCTCATATTCCTGCACGGTCAGCGCATGCTGTGCGCCGGTGGTCGGGTGTGTAAACTCGATGCGCTCACCGGGCGCTGGTACATGGAAGTGCGGTCCCGACATAGCGACAGGCTCCTGCATCAGTGTTACGCTGAGCGTCGTGATCTGCGGTTTGCGTTTCTTCCTCCAAGGAAAAGCAGAGCGCCGGATTGCCCAGCCATAGGCAGGATCAAGGCCATAATGCTGGGTCACGCTCTTGGCCTCAAGGCCGTTGCCCTCTGGGAAGCAGGGATTCCATGACACGCCGCAGCCATGAGAGCCTGAAAGGACAGTTCCGTTCAACACAACTTTCGGATTTATATTGATGGCCAGCGGATTTTCTGCGTCGATCTGCATCCGCTGTTCATCGGTAAAGTCGGTTCCATCGTTCTCAATAGAGAGATTCCACTTGTCCATAAAGGAACGGATGCGCTCAGCTGGAACCTGTATGCAAAAGTCCACGACCAAGCCTTTACTGCAGGTGTAAATCGCTGGGATATGCCAGACTTCATCGTCCCAGACAAACTGCCTATCGAGAGAAATTTCCTTGCCGGCTCTTTCACGTCCATGATGCCCCCAAAAGTTGCCGTCAAAGTAAACCTTCCATTCGGGTATCTTCGGCTCGACAGGAACCCACTCATAGTAATCTTCCGTATATTTGAGGCGACTGTAATCAAACTCGGCCTGCAGCTCTTTGATATAAGCAAAGGGCTGCTCCATAGGCGCGAGCAACAGCTTCTCCCGAGTGGCATCCAGCACAGCCTGCTGTTCACCGGTGAGAGGATTGTCCTGCAGGAAGGCGTCAAACTGCGCCTGATCCCATGAGTATACCTGCTCCAGTACCGCAGCATCGCCGCAGGCCAGCAGGAGCCGCAGGAAGTCCATAAAATCTCTTGCCACCGGATGCACATAGTTTCCCGGTGTATTCATCGGGCTGACGGTAAACACCATCTCGCCAAAGCCACGCACGAAGCAATAGTGGATACCATCCACACCGGCCCAGCCGATCACTTTCGCACCCTTGGGCGTGCAGAAGTAGTTGCTTTCGCTCTCGCCACGCTCCAAGCCAACGCGGGAGCCGTCAATATTCAGTTTTAGATATCTTTCATAAGTGGTTGCCATCATGACCTCGCATTCTATGTATTCGCTGACTAAGCGGGATTTATCGTAATGTAGGATTATATAAATAATGTGAAGTTGGACAAGGCCTAAAAACAGTGTTCTGAAACCAAAATAAATCCTTAAAGAAGGGCCTGGCAGCAGGTCAAATTCGTCGGCGCCGACGAATTTGACCTGCTGCCGTCATCGCCGGATAAGAGCGTCAGTCAATGGCTTTGGCTAACGTGGTAAGCTTATTAATCGTCTTCCAATTCCGCACAGTCGCTGATACACCAAGTTTATAAAGGTTGTTAGCAAGCTTTGAATTCCGAATACTATAATTGAATAAGAGAAATACGTCTCGTCCTATAATTTGATACTGGTCGTTTTCACCTCTGTAAGCGTCCAACAATGCAATCTTTTCTTGCAAGGGTACGTGGGTTAATAGTGCAACATATTGACTCTCTGCTTGAGTAGATGCCTTCGCTTCAGCTACTTCTTCCTCTGAAAATGGGCAATTAGAAACCAGTTGTTCCAACTCTGCCAGCGTTCTCAAAACAACCGTAACTGGAAATCCAAAAACCGCCTCAATTTCATGCTCAATTTTTCCCCGAAGAAATTCCTCTCCTTGGTTTGATTTGAATAATACATTGCCACTTTGTATATATGTCTGGACATCACAAAGCCCGATGGCTTCAAATACTTTTTTCAACTCAGCCATCTTTATAACATTCTTTCCACCTACGTTTATTCCTCGCAATAGTGCTATATAAACAGTCATAATTACAGGTTCCCCTTTGTCAGCAATCAAATGTAAAAGTGGTATAATGCCGTCCAACGCTAATCAGCGGAGCGGTATATTTAATAAAGGGTATAAGAAAAATGCGTAGTAACACCTTGGGGATTTCCAACGTATCATGCTACAATTCGTACTTACAGGATAAACCAAATTCCTATAGCAAGCACGGTGAAAATCACGCCTAGACTGAACATTACTATTCTAAAAAAGCATAAGCATTTTCGACTCCTCTACTACTGCATCATGGCCATATGGTTATTTGCAAGGTATTGCGAATTAAATTCAGCTACAATTCGATTACGACCATGATTAATCATATATTGCTTGCATCGAGAACCCTGATTTTGAGTTCAAATCATATACCCTAATAAAATACTTGTTCTTTTCAAAAGTATCCATTAACTCTCCATCAATCAAATACTTAGTTGGTTGGTTATCAGTAATGATACCGTAAAATACTCCGTAATTTCTCTCGAAGCCAGTCAACTCTTTCGGCAATACCGTGCTGGAGCTTTGCAGTAAACCAAAATATTTATATTTACCATTTTGCAGACGTTTGAATGCCGCTACCACAGTCTGTTGTCCAAAATTGGGGGCTAGTTGGTATGAGAAAAGCATTAAATGCAAGTCTTCAACATCTTTTTCTAACACAATAGTAAGATTCTTTGGTTGACCTTCAAAATAGTGTTGGTCAATATAATTTGTCAGTTCATTGTACGATAAATCTTTGCTCTTAGCGTAAGTGGAAAAGCCGTAATACCCAATGACCAGTGCGATACCAATTAATGCTAATGACAATTTCGTCTTATTCCTTACCATTGTATATCCCCCTTTATGAGAGTGTAATATTCACTTTAATTACTTGACTATTATTACACCGAAATTCAATTTTGAACACTCTCCTACTAATTACAAGACGGCACTGGAATGGACTTATTTCCTTTGCTAATTTGGACGAAAGTGGTTGTCCCGAATAGTATGGGGTTTACAGCTAGTAAAATTCCAGACGAGACAATTGTAGGATTAGAACAAAATGGCAATTCTACTTACTACACGGTAAAATCGAAGCCCATTGCTGACTATGTTTCAAAAGGCTCAAATTCTGACTTATTTTCACCAACTAAATCTGACAAAAAGCTGTCATCTGGCAATAAACCTTGATATCGCTTGCGTATTGGCTCAGCCAAATTTTGACAATCTGATATCTGCTGTGCTAATGTTGGTAGAGCTTTCTCCAGTTGTTCCTTTATCATCGTTTTATTTAAAGCAGCAATTTTATGTTCTTCTGATAACTTTTGTTCAAGTGTATTTTGCCGCCTTTTTTCAATGATTTTATATTGCTAACTGGATACTCAGATGCTTTCTGACTTTTCTAATTGTAGATATAAATTTTCCAACTCCAGCTGCGCAAGAGTAAGCTTCTTTTCCGAATCTACAGACATGGCTTTGGCCTTCTGTGCTATCTCGATAGCATCAGCAATCATAGCGCTGATGCTGACTAACATTCGCTCTATCCTTTTATCCTGTAGGTTAATGACTTCCCGCTCCATAACTCCTCCCGAATACATAGCAAAGATTTGGCAACATTTTAAGGGAATATCCCTTAAAAGTCAATAAGGGACATTCCCTTAAGGCATACTTATTCTGAGGTGATTTCTGTGTACGAGAGAATCCGCAATATGCGGGAAGATAGAGATATGACCCAATCTCAAATGGCAGAGTATCTGAGAATTCATCAGACAACCTACTCTGACTATGAGATTGGCAAACTAAATATACCGGTACAAGTTCTGGATAAAATAGCCGACCTGTTTGAAACCAGCATCGATTATTTGGTAAACCGCACAGATGTAGAGAAGCCCTATCCTCGCAAGAAATAGGTAATCTTCAGGAACAGAAATCAATTTACCATTGACCAAAGCCCGCAATGGTGCATTTTCAGCTTTTAGATCATTCCAAAGACTGCTTTGCAAGCGTTTTTCAATGTTGGTCATTTATCCAGGTTAAACCCAATGCAGACGACATCCTTGGAATTTCCTCCAACAGCTTTTCCTTCAAACTGTTTTTCCAACTCTTTTTTTAATGGCTTCTTACCTATATATCCCATAGCACCGCTAAGCATATTTTCTTTGTTGTAGTTTTTTGCCACTTTCATAGCACCTTTTGCGCTATCGCTAAATACGACTTCGAGCATATATTCACCACCTATTGCGATTAGTTTCTGCAAAAATTATCTATTTAATAGAGGCTTTAACTAGATAATCTAGGTTTTCACGTAATCCAATTGTAGTATAATTACTATCTTTTTCCTTAATTAAGGCTGTATTTTGCCATTTATCAGTTAAAGGAAAAACTACTTCTGTAAACTCAATCTTTTTCTTCTCGCCATAATTAATAGTAATGCTTTGAGGTTTATTATAAATAAACTCTACTGCATATCCCTTTACTTCTTTAAAGTCATCATCTGATAGTGCAGACTGTATTGATGACAGTCTTTTGGTATCCTAACCTCTACAAGTTCATTTATTCGCTCAAAGAGGGTTTGGTCAAATTTATCACCGTCTTTGTTATTTGTTTGTGATTTCCATTTGCATATATATTAATTTTATCTGGAGTATTTAAACTACCACTAAAGTTATCTCCACACCCTGATAGAGCAAGCCCCATAATGGCTCCAGGACTGAGAAAACATGTAAAGAAGAGACATAAGGATTTTTTAAAGTATTTAGATATTATTTCTGATATCATTACAAATCCGGATTATATAGGTGTAAATCCTAATGAACCAAATAGTGTAGAGCTAGTTAAGATTTATGATCATATAATACTCGTATCAGTAAATTTATCAATGGATACTGAAAAAAAGTATTTATACGTTTCGAGTTTATATGATATATCGAATGGCAAATTACTAAATAGAATAAACAGGATAGAATAAACAGCGGAAGATTAAAGAAGTTCGAGTAATTGACTTACTTAACGTATTTAGGTATAATTATTTCAAATAAAGCATAAGTTCATAAAGGATTGTTGAGGATCGGAAATGGCTCCCGACACGCTACAGTAATGTAGTTAACAGGTATGCAGGATACGCCACCCTGCCTACAATCCACAATATTAGTTAGACCTTCGAAAAATTGGAGGTCTTTTCCTATTCCAAATACTTTTATATCCACTTTCACTAAATATGAAGGATGAGAATTCTTGGGAAAGGATATTTCGGGTAACGTCCCGAGGGTTTGCGACGTCGGGTTACTACATTCATATTCTCTCCGATGTCGCGAAACCCTCTGTTATATGAAGTCCCCTGCTTCAACGCCCTTCTAAAAGATCATATTACTTTAGCTATAAATACTATTAAATATGAGAAAGGCAAAAGTAACAACAAAGATGCAAATGTGCCCATTGTTTTACTCCCAACCAAGCCTATTACACAAACCCTGAATTCTTCCTCAGTACGCTTCCCATCTATTACATCATCCGTCATTATTGATAATTCAGGATCTATAAAAATTGTCATTAATATTGTTGCAATTCCATTCACGATTGAAGAAAGTGTGATGCATGTTGCCCTTAAGCTTGGTTCTAAAATTCCGGCATATATTGGAGCTAGTGAACCCACAGTGATTAATGCAACAGTAATAAGATTATAAAAAAATATTCTCTTCGGATACTTTTTTTGAGTTAACTGTCTAACGTTTTCCTTTGACGGTACTGAAACACATTCTTTCATGTATCGTATTCCAGACTTAGAAAAGCTGTGTAAAATCAACTTTGATAAAGACCTGTCAATGGAAAATGACTTAACTCCCTTGTATAGAATTCGTTGAAATGTTGGAATTAGAAGAGCCCCAAAAATAGTTGCTACTCCGGAAATAAGAATTATTGCATTGAAAATTGTTAACAGATCACCCGATCCCGGGCTTCTTTCAACATATTTAGTTAGTATTGGAACCTGAAAGGTAACTGCAACCCTTGAAACCAACATCAAAATGTTGAAAAGTGCAAAAGATACAGCAATTTTTCCAGTCCTAACGCCAACTAGTCTTACTGAGTAAGCTAATGTTCCTATTAATGATATTATGAAGTTCAGTATAATAACCACGATTATTTGGGTATCCATATACGACTCCTTCACCTTAAATCTACTCCGATAAGGGGATTTCATATAACGTATATTTAACGAAATTCGTTAAAATATACTCTTAATGGATATTATACGAACTAGTTCGTATAATAAACCTTTATTTTTCTCCTTTAGCCTAAGACTGGTGCAATAATAAGTCTACTAAACCTAATTCCCCTTTTTGCCCAAATTCCGGCGAGAAAAGCCCTTTGGCTTTTGGAACAAAAATGTTCACTGTGGAGTATATCGGTTATTTAGAAAGGTGATTTATTTAGGTTTTCTAAAGCCAAATTAATCATCTTTCAAAATTTCTCTCTTCAATACTTTTTGCAGTTATGAATTAGCAAAAGAAGCTTCTATGAGCCAATAAAACTATTCCGATTTGATAATTTTCACATTCCCATTATAGACGTCCATGTGGCACTTTGTGCCACACCACAAATGAATGAAAACAAGTTGCCCTAATGATATAATTTCACTACGGCACAAGGTCGATTTGTCTTGGTGCGTTTGAGCCCGATATTATAGACTGATTAAGGCTTCATGCTTGCACCACAAATTGTTGCCATGAGCACGCAGGGTAGATTAATGCTTCACCGGAAGCCCGCCGTAATTTAAATCATTGGAGGTCTTTCAATGAATGTTATTTACGAGCGCTGTTATGGTATGGATATTCACAAGAACACGATCGCTGCCTGTCTAATTAAAGGCAGAAAGAAGGAGATTAAAACATTCAACACGATGACTTCATCTCTTTTAGGACGGATAATGTAGCCATTGGCGTTATACTCTTTCATAACTCTCCCACTCCCAGTTTTTCCGCAACTTACTTTGGCCACATAGGGCAACCCTGCAGTATTTTCTCTCATTATGTCATAGTGCTTGGACAAAATTTGGCGAACGGAGTCACAAAAACAAATAAGCCCACTCCTATATCGGAAAGGACCTTACGTATTCCACCTAACTTCTCTATCACAACCCTAGCCCAATGAAAGCTATGGAAATAAAGAAAAGCTCTGAGAGTATAATCTCTTTCTAGATACCGATCATGAGCTACGGGCCACTCTATAGTACTTAAACCTCTAGTCGCAATGCGTTGATCTGCACACTCTAAGACCCGATTTAACCATATTGACTATGTCCGTTTTTCAACACAAAACCATGTCGTGAAGTTTTCATGATTGGCATTCCAAATATCATGATCTACATATTGATTCCAGAAGCACTCTTGTTTCCACCGGAGTGTTTTTTGTCATTATGTTAAAGTAATTTACTCATTTATCCACATGTTGAAAATGGCACTGCTTTATCGTGTAAATAGCAGTTCAAAGGACTCACATTATGAAGCATATGCCTATTAATTTAATACGATCCTGGTTGAGACTGTCTTAAGTATCAGCAAAAAGCTAGGTCCGTCCTTTCATATCTTAAGTGTATTCATGACCTTGATGAATAGTATTTTTGAAAAGTGAAGGCGATTGAATTTGCAGTCAAATATGATGACGGCAAAGATCCTCGCGGGGTTCTTTTTGCAGACAGAGTCCTCATCGGTGTCTATCGAACCTCGAAAACGCCCTTCAGTATGTACTTAGCCCATAAAGGAATCAGCACGCAAATGTTCCGCTAATTCCTTTAGTCGATTTTCTTTAGAAAATTAATTGTCAATACGGCCAGAATGTCCTTTTACAGCTATTATCGGTAGGGTCAAAGCAGCATAAGACTGGAGGGATGAATAAAGCGCCAAAAATCATAGGGTTTGGCGCAAGCCCCAGATTATGCCAGCCTTAAGCAGATTCTTCAAGAATAAGAATATGCGCGAAGCATTATGAAAAGAATTGGCTGCCCAATGATTGACGCTACTGGCAACGTGGTTGAAGAAACTTCGAGCATACTGTTCAAACCATTTACAAGGGGGAGCGAAATTATGAACAAGTTTCGGTTTCTAATAAGTATTTTCTTATTATCCATTGCCTTAGTTTTGCTTTTCACTGAAAAAAGCCATATCGGAATACCTACAACCATAATTACTTCTGTTTGTACTTACTGGTTTTCCAGAGAAAGAGGTAGATAACAAGTGATCGTTTATCTGGACATGCTGTTATTTCGGAACAATAGGACCTTGTCAGCGGACCTTCGGACCCAAGGCGGTACCAGTGAATATAATGACGGTTATGACGAACAAATTACATTTGATAAAAAATTCTCGGGCCACCTAAACAAATTTTAATATTTCGGGGCATTCCCATTTCTATGGCTGCTCATTAATGAATGGTTTCCCTGATTTAATAATAATAAGGACTTCCAATTCATCTCATCCCAAAGTACCGACAGTAGCTATGTATTGAAGTGTCATGCTAAAATAATCTAATTTGTTGCTGCTTATTTGATTTTCCCTTTCTGTCCGTGATTTTTTTACCCTCTGCTATCGAACCGATAAGCATTTCACTATTTGGCTTATGGGAGTTATAACGCCGCAGAGTGGTAACCGGACTGTCATTAGCGTAACAATAAGCACAACCATTGGGGCAGGTGTTATAGGCGCCGATATCAATGCTTTCCATACAGCCGCAGCCGTAACGCTGGTTTTTATCGGGCGAAATATTTAAACTGCAGCCGCAAACTCTTTCAAGTACAGCTTTGTCAATGCAGCTTGCCTTTTGGATTCCATAAGGTGCTAGGTCTGTTTTTTCACAGCAGGCCTTTGCTGTAAGTCCGTAAGCCTTGACGGTTTCCCCGATAAAACCGGCAAGGTCAGCTTTCTCTTCATCAGTAATTTCACGAATAAACGGTGTTTTTAGTTTTCGATAGGTCTCCACAAAACTGATGGTCACGCTTGCGGTGAAAGGTGCAAGTTTTTGGCAAAGCCGTTCAAATTGTAATTTGTGATAATCAATAGTCAAACTATCGTTGAGCACAATCGGGTCATATCGCCACAAGACACGCTCTTTGCCGATTTGTTGGGAAAGCTCCATAAAGGTATCCTCAATAGTTACCTTATCACGCAGGCCTTGCTCTATAGTGCGGTCATAAGGTGTCAGCGTAAACTGAAAATAGTATTTGTATCCCATCTCATCCATGGGTTTGAGGTGAGGGAAAATATTTTTAGCATCCTTTGTCCAGAATACAAAGCAATCAACCAGCTCAGGATTAAGCGGCAGGCGTGAAATCTGGGCGGTGTTCCTCGGGTTTCTGGTAATTACAAATCCTGCTTTCAAGCGGTTTATAAACCATTCCGAATAGTAGCACGGAATATCGGTTCGTCGGGACGCTGAAACTATCATTAAGAATCACTCCCCTCAGGACCCTGTTGATTGATAATGTCTGACCCCTATGCGCCAGCATTTTAACTCCGGACAGCGGTGAATGCAGCATTAACGGCAAAACCCCCTCTATCATCCTTGCCTCCAAACACAACTCGTGAAAACGGATTGGCGACATGGGTAGATATCAACTTCGATAAATACCGCAAGGCAAATGAATAATAAAGACAGCTGTCAGGCTGCCCTTGAAATAATTAGTGTTGGTATTCTTCCTTGTCTTCATTTATCTTCTAAGGTCAATGCAGTCAATGTTTCTATAGCTAAAAGCACAGGCTGAAATAGTTTTTCGATCATCCATGAACTGTTCAAAATCCATACCACTTATATATTTAACGGCATCCCTGGCATAATTAATCGTTTTTTGTAAGATAATCCTATCCCTGCCTGTCATAAAGCAAGACCCCCTGGCGTTCAATTTCTTCGAAGATAGGTGAGCCATGTTTGATCTCTGAAAGCTCAATGAGATCAACTTGCTTTCCCAAGGCTTGAGTTATATCTTCCAATACTCCTTGACACTCCCCTTGGATAAATCCAGGGGATTCTAGGTTCATCATACCGACTTATGCCGTGTACTCCCCAAGCTTAAACCATGTGTCCCACGGCAAAGAAATTTATCCTGCCAGCCTTAATCCTTCTCTAAGGATATTTTTGGCGGCGTTTTCATCTCGATCATGATACAAGCCGCAAATTGGGCATATCCATTCTCGCAGGTTCAAGTTTTTTACATCCTTATTGCGATAACCACATGCAAAACATTGCTGACTGGATGGGAATGTTTTGCCGATGATCGATAATTCCCGTCCATACCATCTCGCTTTATAATCTAGCATTGACCGGAATTCAGACCAAGAAACGTCGGCTATCGACTTTGCTAGATTATGATTTTGAATCATGTTCTTAACCTGCAAATCTTCCAAACAGATCGTTTGATTTTCACGAATCAGTTTAGTTGTTAGCTTATGCAAAAAATCCTGACGGCAATTGCGAATAGTTTCATTGGCCTTAGCAACTTTTATTCTCGCTTTGTCTCGGTTGTGACTTCCTTTTTGTTTTTTAGATAACTTGCGTTGGAGCCGTTTCAGCTTACGTTCGTGTTTGCGATAGTGTTTAGGATTCCTAAAATGTTCACCGTCAGACGTGATGGCAAACTCCTTAATTCCTAAGTCAATCCCTACGGCTTGATCGACTCTTGGCAAAGGTTGAATCTCTACTTCGCAAAGAATTGAGATGAAATAGGTTCCACTAGGATTTCTGCGAATCGTGGCTGAAATGATCTTTCCGTCAACTTCTCTACTCTTCGCAAAACTTACCCATCCAAGTTTGGTGAGCTTAATCTTGCTATCACTTAGCTCAATACTAGATTTATTGGCGTTAGTTCTGTAGCTTTGCTTAGGATTCTTTTTACTTTTGAAGTTAGGAAACCCCTTTTTCTCTCTGAAGAACTTTTGATAGGCTTTATCCAAGTCTTTAAGAGTTTGCTGGAGGGCCATGGAATCGACTTCTTGAAGCCATTCGATTTGTTTCTTTAATTGTGTGAGTTCAAGACAGCAAGAATTAAAGTTCAGGGTTTTTCGTTCAGCCTCAAATAGTTTAATACGTGCATCAAGGAAGTGATTGTAGACGTATCGAGTACAACCTATCGTTTTGTTAATGAGTTCTATCTGTTCTTTGGTTGGATATAGCCGAAATCTAAAGGCTTTGTGCAAGGCATTAACTCCTCTCTGAAACCTTTTGACTTTCAATATACTGCTTAACAATAGCTAACGGCGCACCTCCAACAGTAGAGATAAAATACGAATTAGTCCATAACGTTGGCAATTTAGTGGTTAGCTCTTTAAACTCCTTTCTAAGTATTCTCGACGTTTTTCCTTTGATCGTTTTAATGACCTTATGGACACCAAATTGAGGATCTACTTCTATCAAAAGGTGGACGTGGTCGGGCATGATCTCCAGTTCTATTAGTTCGGATTGAAGTTCTTCGCATATCGCCCTTATCAACTCCTTTAAGCGAACTTCAATTTGACCAACCAAAACCTTTCTACGATACTTTGGACACCACACCACATGGTACTTGCATGAATAGACAATGTTGTTGTTAGATTTGTATTTTATATCCATATTTATATTATACTACACATGCCTATATAATACAATTAGAACCTAGAATTGCCTTATATCCCCATAGTTGAAACTAGGGGCTTTACGGCAACAAGTGATAATATCGCGCGATAGACCGGAACAGCGTCAAACACTGGCCGAAGTTTACTCTTAATCTCATCAACATTCATCAAAATCACTTCCTTTTCTTTCGCATTCATCTCTCTGAACCAGGGGTATGCTCATTGCCTGGTTTATCTTCCCCTCTGGCATAAGATCCAAAAAGGACAAACCACTCAACGCCATAGCTTTTAACTATATCCGAAACAATGGTTTTAATTTGATCAATGGAACAGCGTTGTGTCAGCAATGAACCGTCCTTTCTTTGGCTCATTAACCTACTTTATTAAGTTTATATCCTTTGCAAAATGATCTCATCCATAAACAAGATTTCTATGCTTAAAATTCGATCGGTGAAATGTACATCCATTCTATGGAAATAGTATATCACATCCGCCTCAAAAAAGATCATCTCTCCATATCTTCTATTACGTGCAGAAAGTTGATTATAACGGCCGAATAATTGCGCATGCTGATCTCCAAGCTCCTTAACACGATGATATATTTTTTAAAATTCCTGCTTAGTTGCAAAATATACAAATCATAGAATAATAAAACCGCTAAACAGCGGTTTTATTTATCATCAGGAATATATTCTATTAAATCCTCAATCTTGCACTGAAACACAGCGCAGATTTTATCAATTTGGTCGATTTCGATCCTTTTGGTCTCTTCATAATACATTTTGGATAGAGTTGCAGGTCTGATTCCGGTTAGACTGGATAAGGTTTTCTGATTCATTTTGTGTTTTCCAAGCAACTCTGACAGTTTAATTCTAACCATAACTCTGCACACTCCACTGGCTTTTGGCTTGATTGTATCAATAAGAATACTAAAAAAATACATTTCCAGGTCAATATAACTCCTGAAGTAAATTAATATACTTCAGGAGTAATTTAATGATATAATTACCTTAAGAGTAATTATATTTCTCTTAGGGTTACAGAAAGGGTGGTAAAAATGAAAAAGCCAAAAACATGTGGATTCATATGCTATGGGGTTTCCAGTTCTACTAACAGCTCCTACGAAAATCAGATTTTCTCCGGACCTTTGAAGACATTACTTAGTAATGAAGTAGAATCCGCAATCAAAGAAGGATATTCCCACTTTATCTGCAGCTTTTCCTTAGGATTTGATACCTGTTTTGTGGAAGCTGTAATTGTTTTGCGTGAGCGGTATCCGAAAATTGCCCTTGAGGCAGCCTTAGCTTATGAAAATCAGGCTGATCACTGGTCCGAGAAAGACCGGGACAGACATTTCCGTCTCCTTGCCATGTGCGATCGGGAAACCTTTATCAGTCGCAATTATGCCAAGAATTGTTACTTGAACCGCAATCGTTATATTGTAGAGCAATCTCAACGTTTAATCGCTGTTTGCGATGGCAGGTTTGGCGGAGCAATGCATGCTGTCAATTGGGCTAAGGCACGCAATGCAGAGGTGATCGTGATTAATCCAGCTACCTACAGAGTTATCAGAGAAAATATCTTGAAGTAACCGAAAGTTTTATCAGACTCAACGATTTACTTTCTTTTTGCTTCACCCTCCAATTTTGCCGCTTAAATCGCCATTGTTTCAGAGGCGATCTGGGTCAGCACCGTGCATTGCTAAGTCTTTCTTCGATACTACCTGGTTTGACGATATCCGCTTCACCCCGGAAGATTCGGGATCTGTGCCCTGACGAGACACTTCATCTCTTTGTGGGGAGAGGCGTAAAGGATATGGAATTCGAGTATGCCCCGGGCAGCACTCCTGTACAACTGGGGCAAGCTAAGCTGAGATCGGGTGTCTTAAGCAGAGCTTTTCAATCCAATATTCAGCCAAGTAAAGGGAGACCCCTAAAAACTTGTACCTTCTGATTGTTTAATTAAATTATGGAAAACTTGGCTTCCACAAAATCACTGCTTTCGCACTTGTTACCTCAGCAAAAGCGAAGGCGAGAGCTTCAACTGCCTTATACTATCCGCGATAAAAGCTTTATACTCCCTATAACATCTGATACGTATAAAGTATAAAGAAGCCAATCCCATATCATACGACGATGATATGGGATTGGCTTCTTCGTTGTATTACCTTAGCTGCACCCATCTCTTACAAGCTATCCAATTTTCTCCTCCGAACCCTTCCTGAAAAAATCAATCACTCAGCGGCTTGCCGGCCATTCCCTCTGAATATTCGATAAGGTGGGTGTTTACGAACTGAACACAGGAATCCATGCCAGGAAATGCTCCAAGCCCATCTTCACCTAGCTGTTACCAGTTTCGGCGCAACACTCGATATGGATGGTTGGTTAGACCTTGCCCAACAAGGACTTTCCCCTTACCAGAGGTATCAAACTTCTTGGCGTACTAACGGACGGGTGTTCCCGAAGTCTGGTTACTACGTTCATATTCTCTCAGATTTTGGGAACACCCGGTTATACGCCGTTGTCAACTTTCATGAATGCTTACTCTTCTATAGAACCGCCAGTTTTGCGTAAGTGTTGTCTAAATGTATATCGGCTATCTTCTCCTTGTTTGGCTAAATACTCATCAAAATTTAATTGATCATAAAGTTTAATACCCTTATTTATCATTTCCGCTTGGTTTCGTTCAGTTTGTGATATTTCCTCTGCAACAACTAAAACCTCATCTACCTTATATTGCGGAACGAATATTACTCCATCATCATCAGCAAAAACTGCATCATTCTTACCAATATTAATATTTTCAAATCTTGATTCACTCAACTCTTTTATTGAGTCCACCCTAACAGGGCCAGCTGGGTACGCTCCATAACTAAACACTGGGAAGCCGATACGGTAAAGTTCCTTTGTATCTCTATGGCAACCCCAAACTATAATCCCGGATAATCCCGTAGCTTTAGCTTCTAATACTGTCAGATCTCCGATACATCCTTCATCCATTCGGCCTTCATTATCAATTACCATGATATCCCCTTGACTTGCATCTTTCATAGCTTCCAAAAATACATCCACACTTCCAAAATGCTTAATAGGAAGAACCTTACCTGCTAAATAACTTCCGGAACAGATAGGCTTGATGCCTGATGATGCAATTCTCAAAGGAATATTTAATCTAACACATGCATCCGCAATAAGTGGAGTAGATAATCGTGAAAATATCTTCATGATATTTTGATTCATTCAAAAATCCCCCATTCATAAGACTGTCTCCATATACCTTTTAAACTAGCTCCGAAATTGACAATGGCGTATAACGTCCCGAGGGTTTGCGACGTCGGGTTACTACCAAAAATGTTTTCACCGATGTTGCAAACCCTTTGTTGTACTAAACCGCTGCGCGGTGGCTTTTTGGATGCCCTAATTTATTAAGTTTCATGATATCATCTTTTCAGTTTAATTCTATTAAATTTGAAAGGATGATTTTTTATGTCTCAGCATTCCCAAACTCTGTCATCTCATCTTCAAACTATGAAGTTCGAAATGGAACTACGGGGTTATTCTCCGCAAACTCAGAACCATTATCTCTGTCATCTTAGGCAACTTGAAACGTTCTCTAATAAGCCTGCAACTCTAGTCTCCACCGATGAACTCAAACAATTTCTTCATCATCGTATTAAATCTGGTATTAGTTACAGTAACATCAATATCTCTTGCAACGCTTTCAAGCTCTTTTTCAATAAGGTTCTCAGCTACAATTGGTCCGACGACATCATTATCCGTCCTAAACGGCCTAAAGCTCTTCCTCATGTTCTTTCTAAAGACGAGATTTTGTCGATCATTGATCAGGTGCTTAATCTAAAACACAAAACCATTCTCCTGACGACCTATTCTTCCGGCCTGCGAATTAGTGAAACGCTTAATCTCCGCATCTCTGATATTGATTCCAAGAATATGCTCATCCGAGTTAATCTCGGCAAAGGCAACAAGGATCGTTTGACAGTTCTATCTCATGAAAACCTCAATAGTCTCAGACTCTACTGGAAACGTTACAAACCCACTGGCCTGCTATTTCCTGGTCTTATTGATGGTAAACCCATGACCGCCACGGGTATTCAACATGTCTTTAAAATGGCTAAAGACAAAGTTGGTATTACAAAACCTGCAACGGTTCATACGCTTCGCCATTATGTAGAGTTCTACGTTATGTAGAGTGTTTTCATTTTTCGTCGGAGTTTCGGGCTTTTTTTATTGGATCACTCACCATAATACTTCATAATCATCCTAATCAATAACACCGAAAGTATAATTAGAACGGATGATTTACAGATTACTATGGATGCTATTCTGAAACTCCAAGGAGAGCAGGGATATGCGTAAAATACTTTCAAACGACATCAGAGTGTATACATGGCCTTCTCAAGTTTATGCAGGCTAAATAACTACACGACATTAACTGAGGACGCTGGCCTTGAACATGTGCTCAACAGTAGTGGAACAACTAATAAGTTGGCAGAATTCTTTATGTGAGTAAAAGTATTATGGGGAGCTCTCCATAATCGCCATAGCTTTGCAACTCATCTTCTTGAAGATAATGCTGACCTCCGTACGATTCAAATCCTTATGGGGCATAGCAATATTTCAACAACCTCTAACTATATCCACCTATCAACAAACCATCTTTCCTCTGTGAAAAGCCCTCTTGATGGGGGTGATTCCTTTGCCTGAGCTTCAAGATATTTTTAAACATGTTCGCCTTAAGCGCCTCTCTCCAGCTCAAGCCAAAGCCTTTCATATGATTCGACATTGCAGAACCTCTACTCTTGGTTCCCATGCCCAAGTTTGCACGGAATGTGGTGTTAAGGAGGTTTCCTTCAATTCCTGTCGTAACAGAAACTGTCCCAAATGCCAACATTCTGTTCAACAGGAATGGGTTGAGGCTCAGATGTCTAAGCTTTTACCGGTCGGCTACTTTCACGTCGTTTTTACGATCCCTCAGGAACTTAATACCCTCGTTTTGCAAAATCAGAAGCTTCTTTATGCCCTCTTGATTCGATCCGCAGGACATACGTTGATGGAACTTGCAAGAGACACTGAACATCTCGGGGCTACAATTGGCGTTACTTCAGTCCTTCATACGTGGGGACAGAATCTTTGCTTCCATCCCCACGTCCATTGTATCGTCCCTGGCGGGGGACTTTCCAATGATGGACTTCGCTTCGTCCATTCTCGTAAGAAGTTCTTTATTCCTGTTAAAGTTATTTCGAAGAAGTTCA
>Ga0209639_1001421_pt1 | contig 23908 bp, 19 predicted proteins | sample EPASupsiteHSE605_FD_187268 | JGI IMG/M metagenome (GOLD analysis project Ga0209639, IMG submission 187268) | Bioremediated contaminated groundwater from EPA Superfund site, New Mexico - Sample HSE6-05 (SPAdes) (version 2) | ecosystem: Environmental > Aquatic > Deep subsurface > Groundwater >...
TGCGGTTAACAACTTGAAACGAGTTTCACCATCACGAGTTAATCTTTTGCCATAAACAACCTGGTACCCCTCTTTCCACTTCAACAGCATTTGCTCAATAATCTCTGGCGGATCTTGAAGGTCCGCATCTATTACGATTACTGCTTCGCCATTAGAATAGTCACTCCCAGCAGTCACTGCCATTTGATGACCAAAATTACGTGAAAAAGAAATAATGCGAACACGCGCATCTTTAGACTGTAATTCCTTAAGAATAACTAAAGTACCATCACAACTTCCATCATTAACATAAACGATTTCAAAAGAGCATCCCAAACCTTCAAGTAACTTGATGAGCCTTCCATGCGTCTCAAATATAACTTCTTCTTCGTTGTAACAGGGAACAACAATTGAAAGAGTTGGATTCACTTCATTTATTAAATCCATTACTTATCCCGCCCTTATCTTTTCAACTAATGCAAAAAGATTGATCCCATAGCTGAGATCAATCCCTTAAATCACCATTACAAAAACATGTTACAAAACGTTAATGGGATAATTTTAAACACAACTTACATTCGATTCTCTTTGCCTTTGACTTAGTATTAGTTAAACACCGAGTATCGTCCAATTCTCCAGCCGAAAGCGCAAGCCGGCAAAAATATGTATCACCTAATTCCTTATAATTCATTAACCCAATCAAAGCTGCAGCCGCCTTATCCACTTCAACACATAATTTATGCTTTGCGTCCCCTATTTCAACCCAACCACAGGTAATGCCGATGCCACATCCTGCGGAAACCAGAAACGATACGGCATTACCATGCTCTATGGTAGTTCCCGCCAGAGGAAACGTCTCAACCCTTTTTCCGCCGTTGCAAGTCCGATACCAAAGTGTTGAACGGTCAAATCCATCCGGATTGAGAGTAATATTTCCCAAACGAAAGGCTCCCACAGGAATTGATTCCCATTCAAGGATATAGCTCAATGCTAGCAATGGGTAAGCAGATGATATCTTTACTCGCTTTATTATATTTCCCAGGTAAGTGGACACCACTCCCTGAATCACAACATCTCCAGTCTCATAAAGTATCTCTTCTATAGGCTCAACTGGATTCAGGTCAGTAACCTTCGGCTGTCCTAAGTTTTCAAGGATTGTATGACCGGAATACCAATCCGAGCCCAATGAAATATCGTCATAATACCCGTGCGGTAATGAACCACATAAGGACGGTCCTTCCAAATGACCTAACCATAATCCATCGATCGCAAGACCCCTCTGACAATTGAGCCGTACACGTACTGCTCCTGTTTCTACAGTTAAAAAACGGCCATTGCGTGTTATCTTGGGCGCATTTCCGGCTAATGCTGTAAGGCATTTGCGGAATTTCGGGTATTCCTTTTTAACAAAGGGTATTTGTCCACCAACTTTATCTTGAAAAGCGTTTAAGCGCTCACAATATTGCTTCCACCGCAAGTCGGTTATATGTGTTCGAAAATCACTACTCCACAGGTAACAAAGCTCACGCCACTCATCATCAGTAGTAGCAGGATTGGCTTCTAGAGCTTCATGGATTTGCCAGCAAGCAGTGTTAATGCCCAAATCATCACGGCCGGTAACCGCCCAGCGGGTAACATTGTACTTGCCCTGCTTTTTAACCGGAACCGGTTGTTCCGACGATTCCAGATGTAGTAGGTTGCCAGCTCCCGGCTTGTCTATCAAATTCAGTACCTGACCAGGACACACAAACCGGAAGCGGCCGTCTTTAATTAAGGTTTCAAAGAGCAGTCGTATACGCAACCACTCGCCATCTTCTTGCAAAGCAGACTCAGTATTGTAGCGTCCAGGCCGAAAGTCAAAGACCTCAACATCATTACCGTAAAGCGGAAAGGTGCGCTGGGTCTCCGCTACATGATTGTTCAAATAGGCCAGGTACTCGTTTAGTTCCATGTCGCCGTGGGCGTAGTGCTGAAACTTTTGAAAGACCATGGAATTGTTCCAGATGAGCGGTATTTTTTCACCGTGTTGCCCACAGGCAAACTGAGGTAGATAACGCCACTTAGGCTCCCAATCTGGATGATAATGGGCCGGATTGTCCCAATCCATGATCATGGCACGGTAACCTGCGTCAAGGTAGTGCTGCACCAAGCCTGCTGCGTATGCTTGCTCATTAACCAGAGCTATCTTGGGGCGAAATCCCAATAACCGCTCATATACTTCATGCCCCAGGCGCAGGTTCGCAGCATTAACTTCAGCCGGAACCAGCGGCCCAATAATCTGGGCATAGCCGCTGCCAATGAACTCTACAAGCCCAATGCGAACTAGTTCCTTTAATTCGTCTATCCAGGCTGGATCAAGCGAGGCAATAGTTTCCAGCGTGTAGCCAGATGCTTCGACCCCGATAGGCACACCAAGATCACCGGCCAAATGAAGCAATGGCCAATAACAACGACGCACTACTTCCGGACGTTGATTTTCCTCGATGGAAGAAAAACATAAGTTCAGGTGATAAATCATATAAAGCCAAAGCATCATGTAGCTACTCCTGTTTTACTATAAATTGAGCCTCTGCGCTTGCCACGACGTCAACAGCGCGAACAATCGCTTCTTCCCGATTCTCTCCGACAGTTATAACACAACCAGCTCGTCGAGTATGGTTAGTAACAGGTTCTAATATTTCTCCCGGCTGCACAAAAAACCTTATTCTATGAACGCCAGGCATACCGTTTAATTTATTTGTATCAGGAAGCCTTTCTACCCGGCCCAATTGTGGGAAAAAGTAGCGAATTGCAACACCCCGCTGATGTTGAGGCATTAACTCTTCTGGTATTACCGGCTCACCCAACGCCAGTTTAATCGCCGCACCAATAAAATCTACTCCTGTATGCAATGGAACTTGGTCAGTGCTGAACCAGCCTCCTGATAGTCGGGTAGCAATTTCGATAACCATGGGACCACTCTCACCAAGCACCATGTCTCCTTTAATAACTCCCGTTGTTACCCCTAAGGCTATACCGGTCTGTACGGCAAGTTCAGCTACCGCCCGCCGATTGTTATCAGATAGTATGGACGGCTGGGTACCACCGTTTTCTATAATGTATGGAGCAAAGCGGTTCAGAAACTCATAATTCCTATCGCAAAAGCCCAATGTATAGCCCTTTCCATTCAAAAGAACTGCCTCAGTGCTGATCTGGGGACCGGCAACGAATTCCTCAACCATTACCCGCCCTGTTGGCGAATTTTTTTGTGCTACTGCAAAAGCCCAGGTTAAATTCACTTCTTCGGTCAAACGCGCCACACCCCGCGCTCCTCGACTGTCAACCGGTTTAATTACCAGGTTGAAACCCCTTTGTTTGACAATTACTTTTAAATGCTCATCTGATGCGACAGAGCTAAACCAGGGCGTCGTCAGACCCTGCTCAACAAAGCGTTTTTTCATGGCAAGCTTATCACTTGCCAGCCTGGCCGTTTCTATTGGAATACCGGGCAAGCCCAGCCTGCCTGCTACGGTGGCAACCGTCAAGGGCACATCCGCGGCAATACAGATGACGCCATTTAAAGGGCGCACATTATAGTGATAACCCACCGCGGCAGCAACCGTTTCTGCAATATTATAGGTACTGGCAATAATTTGGTCGTCGGCATAGGAGAAGCCAGGTGCATCCGGGTTATAATCGCTCACGACCACATGTAAACCCATAGCTTTAGCACGAATTATACCAGGTACCGCTTCAATCCCACCGCTGATGATCAACAGGGTTTTAGGCATAAGGCCACATCCTATCCATAGTTTGACCGCCTAGTAGCATTGGAACAACATCTTCGGTTTCGTCGACAATACAATGGATCAAAGCTGGACTTTTGTCCGCCAGTACAATTCTCAGGGTTGGTTCTACTTCCTCCTTCGTTTTCAGGGTTACACTGGCAATTCCATAGGATCGTCCAATTGCAGCAAAATCCGGATTCCATTTATGACCACAAGCCGGGTCACTGTTCCAGTTCATTTTTTGGAATTGTGAAACCATACCTAAACGATGATTATCCATGATGATAATTTTAATAGGTAGTTGATATTCTGCTACTGTCGCAAGTTCTTGAATATTCATTTGGAGGGAACCATCCCCTACAAAACATAAGACCTTTGTCTCCGGGCGGGTCAATTGTGCGCCTATGGCAACGGGCAAATCATATCCCATGGCGCCATGTCCCCCAGAAGTTAACCACATACGTTTTGGAAAATCGAAGTCAAAGTGGCGGGCAACCCAATGTTGATGCGCTCCCACCCCGGAAACACAGACAAGGGGTTGTTTATGTGTCAGGCGGTTAGCGGTCTCTATGACATATTGTGGCTTAAGATTGTTGCATTTTTCGTATCCGAGTGAAAATTTATCGCGCCACATTTTTATTTGTTGCCGCCAGGCCGACCAATCCGGTAATTGACGGCAGGCGAGACTTGTATTAAGGGCAGTCAATGCTTTATTAGCATCTGCGTGGATATTTAGATTAGTCCTGACTCTGGAGTGAGCCAATTCACCTGGGTCAAGATCGATGCGAATCACCCTCCCGCGAGGGACAAAAGAGTCAAGGCATGAGCCGGTTTGTCGCACGTCTAAACGAGAACCGATGACTAAAAGCAAATCAGCATTGTGTATAGCCAGTGCAGCGTATTGATTTCCAGTATGGCCGTGGAAACCAAGGGCCAGTGGTGATGTTGTAGGATAAGCGCCCAGTCCTAACAAGCTTTGAGATACCGGAATTTGATATCGCTCCGCCAAAAAACGCAACTCCCTATGTGCCTGTGAGAGCAATACCCCCTGACCTGCCAGGATCACCGGACGACTCGAGGAAACAAGCCATTCAACGGCTTGCTCTACAAGTGAAGAATCAGGCTCAAGTGGGGAAGTGATTTTAAGCGAATTGATAGCATTTGTCCCCATAACTTCACAACGTTGAACATCCATCGGCAGGTCCACCAGCACTGGACCGGGGCGACCAGACATTGAGACCTGGAAAGCACGCTCCATTACATCCAGGATTTGAGACGGATCCGTTATCTGGAACTGTGCCTTTGTAACAGGTCGCAATAGCGCAATTGCGTCCACTTCTTGAAACCCACTCTGTCGAATAGGTTTCACCCCACGCAGGTCACTTGTACCCACCTGGCCAGTTAAAACAACCAGAGGGTATGAATCAAAATAAGCATCCGCTACCGGCGTAAGGACATTGGTTACACCAGGACCGGAGGTTACCATTACTACTTGAGTATGCCCGGTCAGACGAGCCGCTGCCAGTGCGGCATAGCCCGCTCCCTGCTCATGCCGGGCACAAAATACTTCAGTACCTTGCTTGACTACAGCGTCCAAAACCGGAGCAATAGTCCCCCCTGGATATATATGAATCCTCTTTAAGCCATGTCGGGCGATAACATTGGCAATAATATCGGCTCCTAGCATGTTCTCCCCCCCATCATTCAGCCAAGATAAAGGCCGCCATTAACATTAATAGTTTGGCCGGTAATATAGGAAGCTTGTTCTGAGGCTAAGAAAACCGCTACCTGCGCAACTTCATCAACCAAACCGGGACGATTCAACAAAATTTGTTTATTTTTTTCTTTACCAAGCTTTGATTCAATCTCTTGCTTTGTCATCTCAGTTTCAATTAAGCCAGGAGCTATACAATTAACACTAATGGCTGGAGCTCCAACACGGGCTAATGACTTTGTCAAGCAAATAACCCCTGCTTTACTAGCAGCATAGTGAACAGCAAGTGGCCCACCTAATTGACCACCTGATGAAGAAATATTAATTATCCGTCCACCACCCTGTCGCTGCATCACAGAAAAAACTTCTTGTGAACATATGAAAGTCCCTTTTAGGTTAACATCCATAATACTATCCCAGTCTTCATCCGAAATCTCCAGGAATGGCTTCTGCTGAAGGATACCCGCGTTATTAACGAGAATATCAATCCGTCCAAAGGTTTTCAAAGCAAACTGTACCAAATGTTGCACATTTGCGCGATTGGAGATTTCCACCTGCGCAACAAGCGCCTGCCGGCCTAGTGAACGTATTTGTTCAGCCACATTTTCAGCACAAGCCGCCCGTTGGCTATAGGTCATGATTATGTCAGCTCCCAAACGGGCAAAGGCAAGCGCAATTGCTTGCCCTATGCCACGGCTAGCGCCGGTTATTAAAGCTGCCTTGCCGTCTAAAAGGCGATCTGCTTTCATATGCTTCTTCCTTCTAACTTTGCCAATCGTTTTGCAACTCTAAACCTCTTGTATAAAATACCAACATTGTCTCCTCCACGTGATAGAGAGGAATTTCATTGGATAAATCATTAAGATAACGAGTCAGGTCTGGATGATGCGGGTTGCCATAATCATGCCAAACCATACAGGCGGACTCATTAGTGGTCAACATCAGCATGGCGTTTTGAGTATCTTTCTTTACATAATTGACGTTGTGATTTCCATCAACAAGTACGAAATTGATCTGTCCAGCAAACTTAGCAAAGTCAAACAACATTGAGTCATCTAACAACTGTTTGATTCGGGCTGCATATTCAGGGTCCTCAAAAGGTCGTTTAGAAGCAACAGCCTCTTCGGCAAGTATTTTGTCTCTCCCTTCAAATACCACGCCATCCATTTTTTCCAAGTCCAGGGTGAAGATTTTGCCGTCAGGGTCTCCCATATTTGCAGCCAATATGCGTGTTGTCTCACCATGGAATGTGCCAAACTCAAACACATTCCGTGGCTTTGTAAGCTTTAACAAAGCGACCAGTATCGAAGTCTCAAGCGTGGTCATTGCCCAACCACTCGTCGGCAGCCACATGAGAAACTTCCGTTCTTGCGGATTAACCAAATTTAGAACTTGATGCGGCCTGATGTGAAACATAAGTTCCCCCCCCTATCAAATTATGACATCAATATACTCGAACATGTTCGTATAATTTGATTATGCTTGAAATTGGCAACCCAAGCTGTTGTGCTGCCTGTGCAATTGATTCTTGACTGCCATAACTCGAGATTAATACCTGGACTCCAGATAAATCTACTTTATTTAATACAGAGGGCCCGTAAATCGGAATCCCACGCCAGGTCTTACCCTGTTTCTTTAAGTCGCTATCAACAACGATATAATTGCGGTAACGGTTGGTATGAAAGAAAGAGGTTGTATGATAAAGGAATTCCGTATGTGCCCCGCCTCCCCAAATTACACACTTGGTAACATCATTGAGTTTCCCTAATATCGGGTCCACCTCAATCAATGCCTGGTACCATGCTGAAAGGTACTTAAAAAGTAAGTTTATATCCAAGTGATTGCCCGTGATAGTGGTTATCTCATTACACGGTTCCGCTACTACCCTGTATCCGTTATAATCCGGATTTTCGTGCTGTTCAACAATATGCCAGCCCGCTCGCGCCAGGCAATTGTACAAACTGTGCCGACTGAAGTGCGTCATATGCTGGACCGAGAAGAATCCATTAATATCATTTGTAATGCCATTCTCAAGTATTGGTACTTCGATCACCAGGCGTGTGCCAGCGTGAGCCATGGAGCGCAGTTTGCGCAAAGCAGCCACAGGCCTGGGCAAGTGTTCCAGGACATGGAACATTATTATGGTGTCTGGGTTCCCTGAGAACTGAAAAGTTTCAAAATCTCCCAGGACAAACTCAACGCCTATCGATCCATACTGTCGACGTCCTTTTTCTATCGCAACCTGATCGATATCAACCCCCACCCGCCTGACATCCTGAGGAAGTGAGGCTAAAAAGCGTCCATCGTAGCAACCAACATCCAAGATCGACATTTCTGTTCTCAAAAGGTTTCTAACTGTCAACCATTCAATCTGTTCAGAAGGTCTTCCCTCCGAAGAACCGTATGACTTTCCGGCTTCCTCAAATAGGACCTGAAAACCATAATTAGAATAGCAAGGATTCAAATAGAGCGCAAAACATTCAAGACATTGATTAACTTTAATATCAATTCGCTTGGGCGCTACATCAGAGTCTGAGAAGAATTGAAAATCGTCTATTTTCATTACCCCACGAGATCGAATTGCCCCACAGATCGGGCAAGGACGATGGAAGCTCAAAGCAGGAATAGTGAAATTTCCAATAAACGAGTCAACGGTGTTCCAGTCTAAATTAATATTCATTTTTACGTCATCCTAACTAAAAGCAGAAATAATAATATTAGAAATACGCTTGGCGCCCCAACAATCAATTTGCTGTTTTGCTTGCTTAGCCATTTGAGATCGCAGTAACCGCTCATTAATTAAAAAGCGGACTGCCTTAGTCAAACTAGCCACGGTTACCAACCTATGTTGGCCTAGATTCATTGCAATATCAGCTTCTGCGAACACTTCGGCTGACTCTTCATGATCTTGCGTCAAGCATAGATGTATTGCCGGCACACCCATCACTGCCAACTCATAAACCGTAACACCAAAAGAGGCCACTGCCAGATCTGCCTGGGCCATGAGACCGGGAATGTCTTGTACATTAAGACGCACATCGAATTGACGACGCATTTTTGCAAGTAAAACTTCCAACTCAGTTTTATGACAGAAGCCTGGTCCTAATAAAACGATTGAGTCAAAGTCTTCGTCTATAAGTTCAAGAGCTTTTACGGCCATGAGGGTCAACCCCGCAGGATCGCTACCGCCCATGGTCACCAGCACTAGAGGATGTTCACGAAGCGCTCTTGGTGGTTGTTTGGCAAATTCCTGCCGCAAGACAACCCATTCCCAACCTACAAACAACTGACCGCTAAATCCTGTCCAGTCCATCTTCTGCACTTGGGGTACCGGCGGGTAGAAGGCCAGATCAGCGGCCAGACGGCGTTCGCTGGGGTCATCTAAGGTCACGATTAGGATGCCACTGTCACGCAGCTTCTGTACAGCTTCCCGTGGCAGGTCATCTCTCACATCAAGAACCAACACCTGGGCAGCGCTAACGCTAACTACTTTTCTTAGCCATCTGATCTGCTCAGTCTCCATACCATCCCTTTGCTCCCAAACCGGGTACCCTCTCTCTCGCACCATTGACGCACCCAGTAGACTCTGGCGCATAGCAAAAGCGACCTGGCAGTTATGTGTTTGATGTAGCTCATCAGCCAGAGCCAGACATCGCACTACGTGCCCAAGTCCAATCTCCTGTGAACCATCACAACGGAACAGAATTGAATGACCTCTATTCATGGCACATCCCAATAAGACGGATTTAGTAAATATTCTTCCGCAAGCGCCAGCTTGGGTGTCTGGGCCAGCACTTCTGCAGGTAGTGGGCCTGCCGCAACGGCCTCCAATACCTTTATTAGCTCAGGCAGTGTGCGAATTCCCGCTAACACCGTTGCAACCTGCGGGGTTGACAGGCAATAACGTAACGCGACCTGGGGCAAGGCTTCCCATGACCCAGTGAGGGTGGTTTTGGCTCGTTCCGCTGCATAACGTAACGGCGCCAACTCCTGCGGCAGCCACTGCGCTTTGGGGGTGAGAGCTCCTTTTAAAAAAACTGAACGGGTGATAATACCCACATTAGCATGTTCAGCAGCAGGAAAGACACGCCTCGCCATACGTTGATCCAACATATTGTAGGCCACCTGGAGCATATCAAAACAGCCGGACTTAATCACTTCCAGCGCAGCGTCTTCCCCATATACTGATGCGCCTATAAAACGTAATTTGCCCTGCTTTTGAGCCTGCAACAGTATTTCTAAAATTTCTCCACGGTTGATTACTTCAGTCGTGGCATTATGAATTTGTACAATATCAAGGAAATCTCTTTGCATAGCAAGCAGGCTATTTTCAATTGAATTCAATAGTGTTTGTTTAAGTTTGGCGCCATCGAGTAATTTACCATCTGAATCCGCAGGAACCGAAACTTTAGTTGCAATATGACAATTATTTCGTCGCCCGATAGCTTGTCCTATTAAGCGTTCACTCTCACCATAAACCGGTGCAGTATCAAAAAGATTGATACCTGCGTCAGACGATTGATGTAAAAGGCGTATTGCTTCCAATTTGGTTGGCCTGCCATAATCGCCCGGCGCATTAATACCGTAATCCATTCCTAAAGCAGTTGTACCTAATGCTACGGGAGAGACCAAAATACCCGTCTTGCCAAGTGTTTGATATTTCAATTTTAGTTACTTCCCTGCTTCTTTTTTAAGCCAAACGATAAAAGCCGCGCCTTGCCTGTGGCCCCTTGAGACGACTGACTGCATCATCATTTGAAATTGCATTAGCCAAGGTTGTAAACGCCCCGTTTACTGTCTTCATATATTCATTTATATGACTCTGCTGATGGGCGAAAGAAGGCTTAAATTGGTTATAAGCCAGATAGCCTTTTTCCAGCATTATCTGGGTAAAAAGCGTAGTTAATATTGATTCGTCAGTATGTTCTATATTGAAATGATTTAGGCTGGGAAGACCACTGGTATGCAATTTAAGCCCAGCAGCACTTGCTGCTTGTAACCAAACTCCCTCAACCATATTACCTATTTTTACCAAGTGCTCAGAAACATTTTCTCGTCGATATTTCTTTATTGTCGCCAAGGCAGCGACAGGGCCAATACGCTCTGTCCAGTTAGTGCTGCTGATAAATGTCGATTGAGCAGCTTGCATGACTGCTTCCCTGCCGATCACGGCTGCCATTGGATAGCCGTTAGCCATCGCTTTTGCAAAGACTGCAATATCCGGGTTAACACCCATTAAGAGATGGATGCCACCTGCTGTCATGCGAAAGCCGGTAGTAACTTCATCAAATATTAACACAGCGCCAATCTTGCTTGCGATATCCCGTACCTCTTCCATGAAACCGGGCTCAGGTATTTGCCCCCTCTGTGGTTCCATTACAATAGCAGCCAGGTCATTGCGGTAAACATCAACAATCGACTTTAGTTGCTCCAGGTGGTTATAATGAAAAGGCAAGGCGGTGCCTGTTAGTCCCCGTGGTACGCCAACAGGTTCGAGACCAGGCATGAGCTGTCCATCCAGAGCGTTTTGCTCACCCAGATTGGCAGCTAAATACCAGTCGGTCCAACCGTGATAACCACAAAATGCTATTTTGTCACGCCGGGTGTGTGCACGGGCAATGCGTACCGCTACAGACATAGCCTCGCCGCCGGCGCGGGCATAACGCACCATCTGAGCCCACGGGTGCAGTTCACATAACAATTCTGCCAATTCCACTTCTTCCGGCGCGTTAAGAGTACACATTACACCGTTATCAATAGCATTTTTCACAGCATTGTCCACATCACGATCGGCATAACCAAGTATGCAGGCGCCTACCCCCATAATACTCATATCTATATAAGTATTGCCATCCAGATCGACAACCTCAACACCCTGCGCACTGGCATAATAGGAAGGCCACAGCCCCGGTAAAAACATCTCAGGCCGTTTTGATAGCAATTGTGTACCACCAGGTATGATATTTTTGGCCTTTTGATATAATTCCTGTCCTCTCATACACATTGCCCCCCAAATACTATCTATTGCTAAATTTCATAGCGGTATTAATGTTATTATGGAAATTATTAATCTTAGACAGGGCTGGATTACTAGCTAAGTATTTTATGACATCTGTAAAAACAAACGCCTTTTCTTTTCGAAAAAGCGCCTCGTATATGCGGGTTATTAACGTGAAATCCTCCTCATAGTCTACTGTTAAACGATAATGCGAATAATCATTTTTACTATTTAGAGAGCCACACTTAAAAAGTTGCTTATTACTCCAAATATAGGAGGTTACGTGCTCACGATCCAGCATAGCCTTTGCTTCTTGCCAGGCATACTGCAAAGCGGCAAAGCTAAAACACTCAGCATCCAGACCATCGGGATATTTCCCACACGTTAAAGCATCTGCTCCCGCACCGCAAGCTACGCCGACATGATCGTAACGGTTGGTTTCATATAGTTCCAATAATTTCTTCACAATCCCGGGATCAACCAGAGGGCAATCACCTGTAATCCGAATAATGGGGTCAGCAGCGTACTTCACAGCAGCCTGATAAAAGCGGTCGAGCACATCGCTTTCACTGCCGGCAAAGAAGTTAATACCACTTTCCTTACAAAAGATACGGATTGGTTCATCTCCGGGTAGGTTTGTCGTAGCTATTACAACATCTTTAATTCCAGAAACCAAACGGATCCTATTCACTATGTGCCACAACATCGGCCGACCGAGAATGGGCTTCATAACCTTACCTGGCATACGCTTCGAGCCCATGCGAGCTTGAATTATTATTATTGGTTTCACAAATTCATCACTCCCAATTATGACGCACATGTAATAAAGGCCGTAATCCATCACTGGGATCTGCCCGCCAAGCACGGTCTGATATTTCATTTGGCGCCGGCAGCTTCAGACCGCTGCCGTCAGCTTGCCAGCCTAAACGAACTGTCTCAATTACCGGTTTAATCATACTTGGCAGCCAACAATGGCCAGTACGAAACTCTGTACCGGCGCCATCAAGGTCGAGATGAAATTCAACCACTGCTGCGCCCCAATGGTGCACAGCCCGGTAAATAACACCTGAGTTGGCGCTATGATCAGACCAACCAACCAAACAGTTGAAATTTTTTCGCAAGGTCTCGATAGCAGCAAGATTACACTCTGCTGACGGTGTGGGATACCCGGATATGCAATGCAACAAAGTCAAGTCACGGCAACCAGCATTATGCAATATATTTACAGCTTTTTGTACTTCATCTAATAAAGCCATGCCGGTTGAGAGAATTACAGGCTTGCCGGTCTTAGCACACGCCTTCAAGAGATCCTCCCATAGCAATTCATATGAAGCTATTTTGTAAAAGTCCACATAGGGAAACAGCTCATCAACTGCTTGTAAATAGAAGGGTGTACAGGAGAACTGAATACCCAACTCTAAGCAACTTTGTGCAAGTATGGGAATAAAATCCTTTGGCAACTCCCAGGCTGTCCGGTCGCGATGAATTTTGCTTTTTGCAAGAATCTCAGGAGAAAAAAGTTCATTAATCTTAAAGAGTTGGAATTTAACGGCATCACAACCGATTTCAACTGCTTGATTAATAAAGGCTAAACAACGTCTAAGATCCTGATTGTGGTTGCTGGAAACTTCAGCAATAAATTTAACCATCGTAGAAATTTGTCCTCCAGTGAACTAGTCCAGCTAAAGCTGGACATCGAGACTTCGGTGGGGGACACTACCTCCACCGAAGCAGAAAAGTAGAACTCCAACTTATGGAAGTGGGAGTTTTGGAATTAGATAAAAGCTGTGTCAACAAATACTCTCTGCTAATTATTATGTATCCACTGAACAAAGCTTTTTAGGCCGGTAGTAATATCAGTTTTGGGCTCATATCCCAACAATCGGTTGGCCTTTTCTATGCAAGCATATGTTCGCTGAACATCCCCGGGCTGCTCAGGCAAACGTTGTAATCTAGCCTCAACCCCAAGGGCCTCTTCCAGTGCTTGAATTAAATCGCTGAGCGTAACTGTGCAGTTGTTGCCGAGATTGAAAACTTCATAGTTAGTTTTATTATATTTTATGGCAGCACGTATCCCCTGAACGATATCATCAATGTAGGTATAATCCCGGCAGGTTAAACCGTCTCCGTATACCGGGAGTGGTTTTCCTTCTAACATTAAGCGGGCAAACTTGTGGATGGCCAGATCGGGTCGCTGGCGGGGGCCAAAGACAGTAAAAAAACGTAACGCTATAAAGCGAATGCCATAGAGATTACTATATACATGACCTATCAGTTCCCCGGCTATTTTGGTTGCCGCATAGGGACTAACAGGCAAAAGCATATGGTTATCTTCCCGCCAGGGCACATCAGGGTTCAGTCCATAGACACTGCTGGATGAAGCAAATATAAACTGTTTTATTCCCCTTTCCTTAGCCAACTCCAGTATGTTTTGTGTGCCTTGCACGTTAACTTGTTGACAAGTTACAGGGTCCTGAATGCTAGGACGAACTCCTGCTTTAGCAGCAAGGTGTATCACCACCTGGTACTCTTCTGCAAGAGCAGTTCTAATAGCAGGCAAATCCCGAATGTCTGCCCGCACCAGACGATAGTTGGGTTGGCTAAGCTGAGTTCTAATATTTCGTTCCTTAAATGTTATGTCATAGAAGGAATCAAAATTGTCAACTACAGTTACTTGCCACCCCTCAGTCAAAAGCTGTTCAACAAGGTGACTTCCAATAAATCCGGCGCCGCCTGTAACAAGCGCATGGCATCTATTATAAGAACCCACTTTTATCTCCCTGTACCCATGTATAAAAACCCAGCCTTTTCCGCATCCTCACGACGATAAATATTTCGCGCATCCAGCATGACCGCCGAACGCATATACCCTGCTAGTTGTTTCAGATTTAATTTCCGATAAACAGCCCATTCCGTAGCTATCACTACAGCGTCACACCCCTCTACAACAGAGTAGGGATCTTCAGTAAAAACCACATCTAGTCCTTGCAAAGCTTTTCCCGCACTTAAAACGGCAACCGGATCATGAGCTCTGACCTGCGCTCCAAATTGCAAAAGTGTATGGATGACATCAATAGCCGGAGCTTCGCGCAGGTCATCAGTTTCAGGCTTAAAGGTAAGACCCAGGATAGCGATTGTCCGCCCACGGAGGACTTTAAGCGCATTTTGGAGTTTTTCGATAACTAGCTGCCGCTGCCGCATATTTACTCGACGTGCAGCTTCAATAATCGGCATGCTATAACCATACTCTGCAGCCAATGCCAGAATAGCAGCAGTATCTTTTGGGAAACAGCTTCCTCCCCAGCCCAGTCCGGACTGAAGGTAACGCGAACCAATACGAGGATCCATACCGATACCCCTGGCCACCTCAGTAACATCCGACCCTACTTTTTCGCAAAGACCGGAAATTTCATTTATATAACTTATTTTTAAGGCTAAAAAAGCGTTAGCCGCATATTTGATCATCTCTGCACTAACAGGATCAGTTGTTATTAGTGGTGGTAGTTTATAACCATCAGGTCTGCTAATACAAAATAAAGGTTTAAAGGTTTGTTCCAGAATTGGTCTATAAAGCAAACGCAAAGACTCCACTGCCGCCTGTTGCTCCGCTCCCACAATAATGCGATCAGGATAAAATGTATCCCGCAAGGCCATTCCCTCTCGTAGAAATTCCGGGTTGGATACAATATTTACTGTACAGGCTACTTCACGCTTGCTCAGGACTCGGCTTACGATATGCGCTATCCGGTAATTAGTTCCTATGGGCACAGTGGACTTGATCACCAAAGTATAGCTATGCCCGTCAATCAAGCTTTCGGCTATATCACAAGCGACCGTCTCTACATTACTGGAGTCTGCGTTACCATTGGGCTTTTGAGGCGTACCTACAGAGATAATGATGAGATCAGCATTTGCGACTACCTGATTGCTATTTATTGTAAAAAGAATGTTATTTTTGACTTCGCAAAGTAAATACTCAAGACCAGTCTCGTGAATAGGACTTCCACCATTTTGTAAAATATTAATCTTTTCAGAATCCTTATCTACACCTGCTACGTCGTGACCAAGGTAGGCCAGTGACAATGCAGTTGTAAGACCTACATAACCAGTACCTATAATGGCAACTCGCATATAATTCTCCTTTACACACAAAAAGAACAGATTAATATTTTTTATGTGTCCCAATCACTTTTTTAACCGTCATGATAGTTTTTTCAAACTGCTCTTCAGTCATAGCAGGATATAATGGAAGACTTAAGCATCTGTCGAAATATTTTTCCGCCTTTGGACAAAGCCCTTTTTTAAAACCAAGCTTCTGATAATATGGATGGTAATAGACGGGAATATAATGAACCTGTACTCCAATCCCACATCGGCGCAATTTTGAAAATATTTCTTTCCTGTGAACTGCTATATCTGAATGTAACAAGGCAACACATAAGTGCCATGCACTTTTTCTATCCGCCTTTTCAGCAAGTAACTGTATAGCATCAAAGTTCGCAAATGCTTCTCTATACCAAGCCATTAGCTTTCTGCGCCTAGCAATAAATTTGTCAAGTTTTTTCATTTGAGATAGTCCTAACGCACATTGAATATCAGTTAATCTGTAATTATAGCCCATCTGCTGCATTTCATAATGCCATTCACCAGGACAGCTATATAATTGCTCTGGTACCTTTGTTATGCCATGTTCACGAAACATCCTCAAACGCTTATATAATTCTTTACTATTAGTTACAACAGCGCCACCTTCACCGGTTGTAATATTCTTGACCGGATGAAAGCTAAAAACAGTTGCATCAGCAAACCCACCTATTTTTTTACCCTTGTACTCTGCACCCAGTGAGTGGCAAGAATCCTGGACAATGCTGACTCCATACTCTTTGCAAGCTAGAACAATATTATCAATGTCTACGGGCTGTCCTGCAAAATCAACTGGTGCAATAAGCTTTACACTTGGTCCCAACATTTCATTCAACTGGTTAGTATCTATATTAGCTGTTTCTTGCTCTATGTCACAAAATTTAACACTAGCTCCGCAATACAAGGCTGCATTTGTCGTGGCTGCAAAAGTAATAGGTGACGATATTACAGTATCCCCAGTACCTATGCCTATTGAAAAATAAGCCGCATGAAGTGCGGCTGTTCCGTTTGAATACACTACGGCATATTTAACACCAACGTATGAAGCTAACGCTTCCTCAAACTCGGCAATTTTTGGCCCTTGCGTCAGCCAATCAGACCTCATGACCTTAATAACTTCATTAATATCATCATCCGAGATAGACTGACGCCCATATGGGATATATTGCATTATTGGTCCCCCTATTTTTCCCTAATTAGATATTTCATATCTTCCATAGATAACCATACATCATTTTCAGAACTATTATATGAATAACCTTCAGGAAGTTGGGTTCCTTCTTGCCAAGATACTCCTTCCCATGTCTTAAATTCCGGAAGAATAACAAAATAATCCCCTGCATCAAGTGTATGTCTGGATTCATCAGAAGAAATCAGAACTTCACTCAATTTCTCTCCTGGACGTATTTCAGTTATTTTAATATTGCATTGTGGGCATATTGTCTTGGCCAGGTCAATAACCATCATGCTTGATATCTTAGGTATAAATATTTCTCCACCATGCATATTTTTTAAACATTTAAGAACAAAACTAACAGCATTTTCAAGTGTTATCCAAAATCTTGTCATCCTCTCATCAGTAACTGTAAGTTCACCACACTTTGACTGTTTGAGAAATAATGGAATAACACTGCCTCTGCTACCAACAACATTACCATATCGGACAACTGAAAACCTTGTTCTTCCACCAGCATATGAATTACCAGCTATTATAAGCTTTTCCATGCATAGTTTTGTTGCGCCATACAAATTAACTGGATTAACTGCTTTATCTGTGCTCAATGCAACGACTTTTTCCACTCCACATTCTATTGCAGCATTAATTATATTTTGGGTGCCAATTACGTTAGTTCTTACAGCCTCAAATGGATTATATTCTGCAGTTGGCACTTGTTTAAGAGCTGCAGTATGTATAACGTAGTTTACGCCATGCATTGCTCTCATTAAGCGTTCTTTTTCCCTAATATCACCAATGAAAAAACGTATCGATGGAAACAATTCAGCACTATATACTTGTTGCATGTCAAATTGCTTCAATTCATCTCGACTAAATATTATTAACTTCTTTGGTGACATGTTATTTAGTATATAATCCACAACTTTCCTTCCAAAAGAACCAGTGCCACCAGTTATTAAAATATTCTTATCTTTTAACATGTTTTCCTCCTAGGTTTCTTTTGCTCAACCAATACATTAATAAATGCAATTAATATTTGTGCGACAATCCATCCAATGCCAATTCCAACCAAGCCGTATCCTTTATTTAGCAAGACTGAAAGACTTAATGTTATAAAACATACAACAAGTGATTGTCCTATTAATAAATCCAATCTACGTTTTACACGATATTTAACAAGTTTTAGATTATTATACATAACAAGAAAAGCAGAAAGATTAAGAATAACCAATAGCGGATAAGAATGTTCAACATAAAAACACCCAAATAAATTCAATATATATTTACTAGTAAATAAGCTAATAATTATTGCACTTATTGTAAATATTGCCGATTCTCTTTTTGTTGTATTGTAACTATCATCCAACTCCATTATATTTCTTGAGCCTTCTGCAAATAATGACGTTGCAAATGAACTTGGAATTACAAATAAAAAAGAGGATAATGTCCATGCTATATAAAAATATGCACTACTTTCACTTCCCATCATATTCAAAACTATTATAGGAAGTACTAGCCCAGGAGCTGCCAATAAAATATTTGCTACATAATTGCCTAGCGCATATATAGCAATATTTTTTGCTATATATGCGCTAGGCCAAGTAATCACATTCTTAATATTTTTAACCACATAAAACAGAGCACTAATTAGTGATGCAAATACACCAACACATGCTGCAATATATAAAACAAAACCAGAATTGTGAAATAACAGTGATACTATTAATCTGGTAATATGATAAATAATTGTTCTGCCAAATATATTTTTAGGTTTATTTAAGGCAATAAATACTTGGTCAATGACTGAAACAATTGAAAATGCTATGCATGAAAAAATAAAGATAACACATGGAATGAATTTACTTAACTCACTGCTAAGTACAGGAGACCATATTATAATTCCTGATATAAATATTATTGAACATAATATAGTCATTAATGTAACAACCGAAACAGAAGTTACTATTAATGTATTTTTTTTCTCATCATACAACGGCATGTATTTTATTATGGCTTCACTAATACCAATATTTGAAATTGATACAATTAAAATTGCACTAGAAAATAATGTTGAACCACTTCCAATTATACTTGGATTAGTAATTCTTGAAACTATTAACCAATATAAAAAACCGAATCCGGCATTTGCAATACTGTTAATTATTAACCAATATGCAGTATTACTTGTTTTGGTGTTATTGATGAGTTTCTTTATATTGCATATTTCTATATTCATTGCTTTAACATATCAGATATTACATTAACAATACTGTGAGAAGATTTTCCGGTATACATATTGGAAACATTATCTTCTATAAATATAGCTTGTTTTTTGAATAATGTCTCACGAGTATTCTTATCGTACATTGCCATATTAATAGATTCCCAAAGCATATTTTTATTATCTACATAAATTAAGCTACCGCTCTTTATAAATCCTAATCCATCAATATCACTATAATAAGAACCATAATAATATAATGATATTACAGGTTTTTTAAAGGCCATTGCTTCAAGCAATGCAGTCGAATTTACACCAATTACCAAATCAGATTCGTTCAAAATATCGTATAGATGTAATTCATTATTAATTACCGGAACATTAAATACATTCAACTCATTCAATATTGAAATATAATCTTCTGCTTTTTGTCTCGGATGAACTTTTATGAATGCGAAAAAATTATTAAACTTTTTTACTTCGTTAAATATTGATATAAGCCATTCTTTTAATTGATTTACTGTCCAGACACAATCTTCCAAAACAGCGTTCTCTAATATAACAATTATTTTGGCGCTATCATTTATATTGAAATATTTTCTAATTAAATCGCTTTTAGAATTAGCAATTTCTTTAATTTTATCAAATCTAGGATTGCCTGTTACTTCTATACTGGTTTCATTTATACCCCTTGATATTAATAGCTTTTTATATTCTAATCCAATTGAACATATTTTACTGCATCCGCTGTAGCCCATACTATAACCATACTTTAGCGTATAATAGGCACATTTTATAAACTTCACATAAAATTTCGATTCATGTATAACTTTAAAGTTTAATTTTATTTGATTTTTTGAAAATATTTTTTTCCAATCTCTAATTACGTCAATTTTTCTTCTTTGGTGCTTAAATACAAAACCGTGTGGTATAAGAATAGATTTAATACTCATATCATTAGCAGCATAAATAAAGCTTCTTGCTATCACTGATGTGTCATTACCGAATATTAATATTTTTGGATGTTCAATGCGTAATATGTTATTAACATTATAAGTTTCATAATAATTAAAGTCACATATTTTTATTTTATTATCAAATATATTTTGATAATCTTTATAATTTACCACAAACAATACTGCGTTCCAATCTATGTGTAAATGATTAATTGTATTTATCACAGGAACAAATGTTGGTAAATCATTCTGATCAGTAGCAATAAACATAATTATTTTATTGTTCATAATAACATCCTGAATATCTGTAATATTTTACATAATTACTATCATAAAACAATGTGGCATAAGTGTTATTATTTACACTTGTTATTGTTTTATTAAAGAAATCGGGACTATATATCAATTGACTTTGTAACAAGCCATTCACCTTAATTGAGTCTTCAAATGACTTATTCAACCATATATATATTATTTTACTTGAGCTTGTGAGATTCCAAATCGGAGAAATGCTTTCATATTTATAATTCCCATATCGATAACTAGAAAGATTATTACCACCACAAGCAATAGTTCCCTCTTTTGTTTTTTCAAAAAACAGTTCAGCAGCGCATATTTCTGCATTATTGACATAATATAAAATTTCATTACCATAGTGATTAATAAAGTGCAATGAAGGTGAAACAATTAAAAATATAATTATAAATAGCTTAAAAAATTTTGACTGAAGCATCATAACACTAAGAATTGTCAAGGGAAATAAACTATATAAATATACCCTTTGTCTCATTTCACCACTATATTCAAACATTAGTAATAAAGGCAGCATACTTATAATCATTACAATGCTCAAAATGACAATTTTTTTGTTTTGTTTTTTCCATCCCATAATAATGCCAACAAATGCAAAACAAATTAATATTAAAATCGTTAACAATCTTATTCTTTGAATTATAATTAATGGACTATTTTGACTTACAACAGGAACAATTCTATCCGCAACTTTAAAATTGTATAACTCTTTTGCAAATTGCGGCAATCTCATATCTATTTGTTGAACTGCACCTGATATTAACCAGGCCAATACAAAAACACTAAACATTACAATTAAATGAACCCATATTTTGTGATTTTTGCAATTAAATTCTTTGCAATGATTAATTATATAATTTAAAAAAATACTAACTAATATTATAGCAACTGCCGATATGAAATGTGTAATAACTAATGCGCTATATATTATTAATAAAATTATTGATTCAGAATTTGTGCGGTTACGATCAAGACACATACCAAAACATCCTATTAAGACAACAAAGTATACATATCCTAAATTTGATGGGGTAAAGTAATTTAAATCCAGGAAATTAAAAATAACAAAAATCAGCAAACCAACCCATATTTCTTTAAAATAATTATTATTGAATTTTTTTAAATAAATCTTAAGTGAGAATAGAACAAAAACATACAATAATAATCCAGTTATAATTGGTGTAAAAGACAAAATTGTATTTGCCTGCGCACCTGTTATTTTTTGAATACCATTCTCGACTATAAATAATCCCGGCCAACTATGATACCATAAATCATTATTTGGCTTTAGATTACCATATTTTTCAATATAATCTGATTGTTTATACAAACCAAATGAATGTGTATTTCTTGGTGTGCCTTCAAATATCAATGGGGTTGAAATAGTTAATAAAACAAAAACAAGAGACATAAATACCAACCAAAATGCATTTCTATTTTTTTTCTTAGCGTTAAATATGTACAGTATTATTGACAATATAATCATACTATAAGAAATTATATATAGTATGTTAAATGAATTAATTAAACCCAACTCACCAATGTAAAATTTTGAGTATTTTAGTCCTAAACCCCATAATCCTATCCCACAAAAAAAGATTATTTTACTTATATAAATATAAATGCAATTGCGATGTGATTTATCTATGTTATTTTTTGTATCAAACATAAATTAATAGTCCTTTAATAGATTATTAAAATTCAATTATTTTATAATTATTATTATAGAAATTTTAATATATATAAAATCTAATTTATTAGTTAATGTTTCTTTTTGTATTGCATAAACCATTCAATAAAAACAGTTTTAAAAATTAGCCAACCATCACGCCTATAAGTGAGGTTAGATTTACCATGTTTTCTTGGGATCTCATGTGCTGGTACTTCTGCAATACTAAGTCCATTCCTTTTCGCCTTAATCATAAGTTCCGCTTCTAATTCAAAGTAGTTAGCTCTAATGTTTAACTCCAGAAATTTAATTTTATTTATAATAAATACCCCGTAACAAAGATCGCTAAAATTTGTTCTCCACAAAATATTAGCAACAGTAGTAGTTATTTTGTTCATTATTGCACGGTCCAGCGAATCATCCTCACTTTTCCACTTTCTCAAATACCTTGTACCCTTTACTAAATCATATCCCTCTCTAATTTTTCCAATATAAAGTGGAATCTCTTCTGGACGTTGCGAACCATCTGCATCCAGAACCATGAAGTAATCACCAACAGCGGCATTTGCACCACATTTTGTTGCATTGCCTTTTCCCCGGCCATTTTGCTGAATAATTTTTATATTGGGCATAACTCTAAGCGCCACATCTATAGTGCCATCATTTGAACCTCCATCAACGAGTATTACCTCCTCGATTTCTTTAATATTTTGGATTCGACTTAGAAGATATGGAAGGTTAGCTGCCTCGTTTAAGGCTGGAATAATTAATGAAATCCGATATACACCAGATACTTTCGAACACTTATCACAAAGTGCATTATATGAATACAATACTGATTGATTCAAAATATTTCGCATATTTATAATAAGACCCACCTGTCAATCTATGTTTATCAGCTAATTCTTAAATGTTATTATGCATCGATAACCTACTCGCAATAACCAATATATTATAGTTAACAACCATTATATTAAAAGAAGAATCCTAAGACATTTATCTTAGAATCCTTCATTTCATTATTAAATCCATGAAGTTTAGCGTTAGCTTCTATTTGCCAACTTTTCCACACGATGCAAGTCTACCTCGACCATCATTTTTACCAACTGCTCAAAGTTAATATCTGGTTTCCATCCCAAGACAGATTGAGCTTTTGATGAATCACCAAGCAATAACACTACATCGACAGGCCGCATGAATTCTGGATCCAATACCACGTAATCATGCCAGTCTAATCCAGCATATTTAAAAGCCAGTGCCACAAAATCCCTTACTGAATGAGTGCTTCCGGTAGCGATAACATAATCATCCTGTTCCGTTTGCTGGAGCATCAACCACATCGCTTTAACATAGTCTCCCGCATAACCCCAGTCGCGTTTAGCATCCAGATTGCCAAGACGTAATTCTTCCTGTAATCCAAATTTGATCCGGGCAACCCCATCAGTTATTTTACGTGTGACAAATTCCAGTCCACGTAAAGGTGACTCGTGATTAAATAAGATCCCCGAACAAGCGAACATACCGTAGGATTCACGATAGTTTACAGTCATCCAGTGAGCATAAACTTTAGCTGCCGCATAGGGACTACGTGGGTAAAATAAAGTTTTTTCATTTTGCGGCACAGCCTGAACTTTTCCAAACATCTCACTAGAAGAAGCCTGATAAAATTTAATCCCGGGGTTTACAGTGCGGATGGCTTCCAACAACCGGGTCACCCCCAAGCCAGTTATCTCCGCGGTTACTACAGGCTGTTCAAAGGAAGCGGCAACAAAACTCTGGGCTGCTAAATTATAAATTTCATCAGGTTTAGCCTTTTCCAGCACACGGATGATACTACCTGTGTCAAGAAGATCTAACTGTATCAAATCTACCTGTTCTCTAATGCCCAAGTATTCCAGACGGTCAAGGTTTACCGTACTTGTTCTCCTGAAGGTACCGTAAACCCTGTATTCTTTTGATAAAAGAAACTCTG
>Ga0209639_1001423_pt1 | contig 23885 bp, 18 predicted proteins | sample EPASupsiteHSE605_FD_187268 | JGI IMG/M metagenome (GOLD analysis project Ga0209639, IMG submission 187268) | Bioremediated contaminated groundwater from EPA Superfund site, New Mexico - Sample HSE6-05 (SPAdes) (version 2) | ecosystem: Environmental > Aquatic > Deep subsurface > Groundwater >...
ATCCTCAAGTTCACATTCCGGACCTTGGCTCCAATTTAACAGGACAAATATGATGTTGGTGTCCAATATAATCAGAAATTCGGAACGAGGGTCCGGAGTAAGAAATTAGAGGTACTTTCATGCCAAATAAGTGTATAAATTTATATCAAGGAGGGATGAATGCATTATACATTTCTCAGCTAGTCTCAAACGAATATTTGACCCACGGAAAGCACGGAAGACACGGAATTAAGAAAGCATGGGCACAGTTCTTCTGTGCTTTCCGTGTTTTCCGTGGTTTTCGTGTCTTGATTGGGTTTTTCCGTGTCCGCCTGTACTTTCTGTGGTAATAGAACATCTAGTAACTTTGATGTGAACGTTGCGTTCGAAACTGTATTTATTTCCAAATTATGTATCTGTTTTGGAATCGATACACTAGTATCGTAAAAACCTAATTATCGAACATATTATTTGGTAGCTTCCATCAGCTGATATGGTTTTGACCTTAAATTGATGATCCACAATTAAGTTTTCGTGACACTAGTTAATAAGCCTGTGACGATTGGTAAGGCGAAGGGATCGGTGAAAGGATCCATGCAGAAAACCTTTGAAAATGAATAAGGAAATGAAAATATAAATCGGGAACCCGAAGATTTCATACTGGACTGCTTTTGTTACATCCTCATTTCTATTGAATTTTTGCAAATAAACCGGGATAAACTATTCCAGCTTTTAAGTATCTCTTGTTGGCTCCGTTATAAGTCTCGGAAAAATTTTTGTACCTATGCATCAGGTGAGATTACAGGGGCTGGGCAGAGGCACTAAAAAACAATACCCAAACCCTCTTTTGGTTAGAGAAAACTGCTCTTATGGAAGGCCTGAAGGCCCGTTTGAGAAAACACCATAGAAAATAATACTTTACCGAGATTCTATTTACCGTTTAGAGAGAAATTAAAGAATAAATTATATAAATAGAGTCTAGAAAAGCTTCATTACTAAATTAATTCCTTAAATTTCCTGTTTTTAGCTAAGTATGCTTTTATTATTAAATGCCAATGAGGGGGTTGACTGCTTCCAATGCCTCTTGAGCAACTGGCAGATCAAATGCCCCGTATCTGATAGGTGCTCAATTTGGCCGATTACTGAAAGAACACCTGGAAAACAGGAACCTCGCCATCAGAAAATCAGGAACCCTTCACTTGGGAATCAGGTGTTCCTCATTGTAAAAAGAGAAAAAGGGATGCAGTCAATGAAACAACGAAAAACCCTACACTCCAGAAAATGAGGCACTATGCATCTCGCTGGTGCCTCAAAAACATATCGAAACCACATCGCATCGGTCTAATTGGACCACACAACAGGGTCTGATTAGGCCAAATTATACCCAACAGGCAATATAAATTGCGTAAGTACTAGCTATACTATCACCCTGATTATTCATTCAAGAATCTTCAGACCACATCACAAAACCGTTTATGGGAACGATAGAAACTATGAACCAAAAGAAGACCAAACTCAAGCTACCTTGAAAAGGTTCAGCTCATATATGACTAACTTTTTAGAGGCTATGTATGACACTCACTGAAATTATAGAAACAGTTAAAACGAAGTTTGATCCCTCAAAAATTATGAACTCGCTTGAAAAAGCGGCGGATTTCTACGATGAATCAGATAATGGTTCCGAGGGAAATGATTCAGGGGAGGATCTAAAAAACAATCCATACAACAATTCAGTCAGTGACTCTGTTAAAAGTTCTAGCGCAGTAAGGATCTCTAAAAATGAAGAAGATCCCCTTATCAAACTGACCGGTGTCTGGAAAATTTACCAGATGGGAGAAGTTGAGTTTGCAGCCCTCAAGGGAATAAACCTGGAAATCTACGAGGGGGAGTTTCTGGTTGTTCTCGGGCCCAGCGGAAGCGGGAAAAGCACACTTATGAACCTTCTGGGCTGCCTGGATATACCCTCAAAAGGAACGGTTTGCCTGAATTCAAAAGACATATCAGAACTTGATGAATCAGAGCTTGCCCTCATCAGAGGACAGATGATCGGCTTCATATTCCAGAGTTTCAACCTCATTCCAACTCTCAGTACGGAAGAAAACGTGCTCTTACCTATGGAATTCCAGGAAGAGGATAGACAAATATCCCGAAAAAAAGCAGCATATCTGCTTGATATTGTCGGACTTTCGGACAAGAAAAAGAACCTGCCTTCTCAGCTCTCTGGCGGGCAGAGGCAGAGAGTTGCAATAGCCCGCTCCCTGGCTGTGAACCCGCCTATTATCCTTGCAGATGAGCCTACAGGAAACCTGGACACCAAGACCGGGGATTATATTCTGGACTTTCTGGATGGACTGCACGAGAGGGAAGGTAAGACAATCATTATTGTGACCCATGACCTTGACCTGGTAAAGTACGCAACAAGAGTTGTGTACATCAGGGATGGCGAGATAGAAAAAATCGAAAAACGCACGAAAAATGAACCTGAGGAATTAAAATGAAAAAGTTCTCTTTGCTAACACTTTTACTGCTATTTTCAGCATTTATATACCTGGGGGCCGGAACAGCACTTGGCTCAAACGGAAATATAAACTCTACATCCGTGCAGGTAAATCTAACCAATCAGAACCCTGATTCTGCTCGCCCTGGAGAGCCTGTTGAACTCACTGTCAGCGTGCAGAACATAGGAACAAAGGACCTGAGCGATATTACTGTCACAGTCAATCCGGAATACCCTTTCACCAAGGTTTCTGGAGAAACTCTTGAAAAAGAGGTCTCCTATCTGAACGCACGGCAGGATGACGATGATGGAGCTGTCCTTAAATTCAAACTCATGACAGATTCCAATGCTTCCGAAGGCACATACGATATAGACATCACCACCACTTCAAAAAGTGGCTCTGGATCCTCAGCAACTACATACACCACTACAAAAACAATCCAGCTCGAGGTAAGGGGTAAAGAATACGCTCAAATAGTGACCATAAACAAGGCGAATATTGACATAGCAAAGGAAGAACCTCTCGAGTTCATCATAACGAATACCGGAACTTCCCCTCTGAAAAATATGGTAGTCTCCTGGAAAGACCCTGACGGAGTTATCCTCCCGGTATACTCGGACAACACAAAGTACATCAAGTACCTGGAAGCCGGGGATTCCGTAACCGTTGCTTACTCTGTAATGGCAGACGTAAACGCCGACCCGGGGCTCTACACTCTGGATGTAAACCTCAGCTTTGAAGACTACGAATCCAATGAAAAAAGCATTCAAACCACAGCAGGAGTCTTCGTAGGTGGAGAAACCGACTTTGATGTTTCCTTTTCGGAAAGCGATGCGGGAGAGATTTCTCTTTCAGTTGCAAACGTGGGCAACAACATTGCATATTCGGTGAAAGTATCGGTTCCGGACCAGGACGGTTACAGGGTATCAGGAAGTTCTTCAACGATTGTCGGGAATCTTGAGAAAGGAGACTATACCATCGCTTCCTTTGATGTTGCGAGCACACAGGTTGCCGGAGGAGCTGAAGAAGGTACAGGAGCACCAGGTACCGCCAGAGCGAGTGCTGAAGGAGAAAATGTAACTTCTGCTTCCGTGGATTCTAATCCACTAAAAGTCCAGATTGAGTATACGGATGCAAAAGGAGAAAGAATAACGGTTGATAAGGATGTAGAACTCGAGATGACTGCCGGAAATATGACTGCACAGGGAACAGGACGGCCAGGTAGCAGCAGTAGTCTCAGTTCATACCTGCCCTACATCGTGTTAATAGTGCTTGCAGGAGGAGCATTCGTGTACCGGAAGAAAATACAGGAAAAAATACAGGCAAGGAAAGAGAAAAAATCCGGCAGCAAAAAACCTGCAGTCCAGAAGACCTGAAAAAAGCAGCATCAATAGAGAACGGAAGGATGCAAGATGAGAAACTCAACCTACCTGAAAATGGGCCTGAACATGCTTGTGCACAGTAAACTCAGAAGCTGGCTGACCATTATCGGGATAGTTATAGGAATCGGATCTGTTGTTGGCATCCTCTCCCTCGGAGACGCCATGCAGGAACAGGTGCAGAGCAGGCTCGCCGAGATGGATCTGACAAAAATAACCATAAGCCCTGGGTATACCAAAGCGTCATCCAACATGCCTGGGCCGCCTGGAAGTGGAGGAGGCGGTACGACTACAGATGTCGAACTAACGGATGACGACATTGAGGCACTCCAGGGCCTGGATGGTATACAATACATCGCTGGCCAGATTTCAGGCAGCGAACCAGTGATTTATGCAGCGCAAAATGCAACTCTCTCGATCACCGGTGTGGACCCTCAGGTCTGGAAGTACATGACGACACTGAAGACGCAATCCGGAAGGTTGCTCGAGCCATCTGATAAGTATGTAGCAGTCATAGGAAGCGGCGTTGCCAGTGGAGTTTATGATCAGGACATAGGGGTCAACCAGGTAATAACAATAAATGGTAAAGCAGTGCGTGTTGTCGGAATCCTTGCAGAGGAAGGCGAGGGTGGGGACAGAAGCATTTACATGCCAATCGATGGGGCAGTAAACCTGCTTGATGACGCAGAAGAAGGCGTTTATGATACCATCACGGTAAAAGCCAAGAGTGAAGATCTGGTGGACGGACTGATGGAAGATATCGTGGATAAACTCATGGTCTCAAGACACATTGTCCGGGAAGATGACAGGGACTTTTCCGTGACAGCTTCAAAGTCCATGGCAGAGTCTGTTACCGAAATGACAAGTTCGATGACTCTCTTTCTCGGAGCCATTGCAGCCGTCTCCCTGCTTGTAGGAGCCGTGGGTATTGCAAACACTATGTTTACCTCTGTTCTGGAAAAGACAAAGGAAATCGGGACTATGAAAGCCATTGGAGCGAAAAACCGGGATATCCTCATGATTTTCCTCTTTAACTCCGCAATGGTAGGTCTTGTTGGCGGCATCCTCGGAGTTATGCTGGGAGCTTGTGTTTCAACTCTTTTCCCACTACTGGGTTTGCGTATGATGGGGGGAGGGAGCGATTCAAGCATATATCTTGCTCCTGATCTGATGTTTTTCGGGCTTGTCCTGGCAGTCATGATAGGTGTGATCTCAGGAGTGGTCCCTGCATACAGGGCCTCGAAATTGAAGCCAGTAGATGCATTGAGGTACGAATAAACGGAAAAGAAAGGAAATCAACCCTTTCTTAATTTCCTGCTTCATTGGAAGAGGTAGAGGTGGGATAAAATGAATTTGATTGACGTGGCAGTTCTTTCTGAAAAAAGAAGGGATATGCTCTTGCTCATAGAAAAGGAACCAAGGAGCCTTGAAGAAATCGAAAGCTTACTTGACATCGGTTCTGCTTCTATAAAACATCATATAAAAAAACTTGTTAATTCCAGACTCCTGGTAGAAGAAAAGGGAAAGTATGAATTGTCAGAGATGGCAACACCGGTAATCAAGAATCTGAAGGAATTGCTGGACTCTCTGACGTTCTTTGAAAAAAATATGGATTATTGGACGAGTCATGATTTGACTCCGATACCCAATTTTTTAATGAAGAGACTAGGAGAACTGGGCAGACTCGAATTTATTGAACGTGATAATGCATATATGTTCGAAATCCCGGGAATAATTCTGGAAAAGATCAGGGAATCAAAAGAAGTCTTTACTTTTTTCTCCTGCTTGCATCCGGAAGTTCCATATATATATCCAGAGCTTGCAGAAAAAGGGCTAAAGCTCTCTCTATGTGTGACAGAGCCGATAACTGAAAGATTATTCAGAGATAGTCCAGATGAAACAAAAAGGTTGCTAAAAGCTGAAAATTCAAAATTATTTTACTGCCGAAAGGATGTGAATTTACCGATTCTGGTAGTGACGGATCGGTTTATGACAATCGAACTTTTCCGGAATAATGGAAGGCTGAGTAACCAGCTAATTATATGCTCAGGAAAAGGAGCTTTACATTGGGGAAAAGAACTTTATATGTATTATGAGGAAGCTTCAGAACCTGTAACTTTGAAACTGGAACATGAAGACTCATTGAGTTATGAACAGTCAAGTTCAGTGTGAGGAAATGAAAACGATGGCAAAAAAGACAGGTAGGGGATCGAGATGAGAAAAATTAGTATAATCTTGCTGACTGTCCTTATACTGGCGACATTTGTCTGTACTGGGGAGAGCGTTGAAAGCGGCGCTAGCGGAAACATCTCTGAGTACGAGAATATTTCAGGTAGGCTATTCATTGAAACCCTTAATCCGGAAGTTCAGTGTTTCAGTTTAATAAGTACTATTGAAAGTAAAATCAATCAGGTTCAAAGCTGGAATTCGAAATTCACCCAGTCTGGAGAGGGAAACAGAAACATGCCGCAAAACTTCCAGCCGACTTTCAAAAGAGGAAGGCCTGAGCAATTACCCCCGGCTTTCACCAGAAATGAACCTGTAGAAAATGGGATTCCGGACAGGAAATTCAATAGTTTTCTGGAAGAACAAACTTTACGGCAGGAAAACAAATCATATTACCAATCTTATGTTACTCCGTATGCAGATGCAATAAGCTCTTACCTTGAAGAAAACGACCTTGATGATAAATACGAAATCTATGAGGCTGCTCTTTTGTGGACATGGGTATCCGATGAGACACTGAACGGCATAGAGGAAAAGTGGCTTACACCAACGGAGTTTCTGGAAAAAACTCCAACTTACTCCGGTAACCCAGATTATGGAGAACCTGTCAGTGATTGTGAAGAACAGGCAAACACTCTTGCGTCTCTCCTGATTGCATCCGAAGAATATGATGAAAGTACCGTGCGTGTGGCTGTAGGAAAAGTTGATTTCGGAAATGTCAGTGGCGGGCATGCCTGGGTAGAGGTTTATGAAGATGGAGAATGGTTCCCACTGGACCCGACAGATGGACCTTACTACGATGATGAAAGCTGCGAGCTTGTGTCTGCCGATACATCGGAAATAGATTATGACAAGTACCTCAGTAGCACATATCCTGCTGTGGAAGTCTGGTACTATTACAACAATGAGTACTTTATGGACACAGGAACACAGAATGGAGATGCGCCAGTGTCCTGGAACAAAGAGCCTGAAAGTTATAAGTAAACCTGAATGACAGGCTAAGGTATTTCCAATCTGTGTAAAACCTGTGAATTGTTTCCAATCTGTGAAAAGGCTGTCAACCGGAAAGGTGGGTAGAAACACATCCAGATTTTCTTTCCGTCCGTTAAAGGGATCAAAAACCAGAAGCTGCTTCCCTCCCCGGTTTTTACTTTTGAAAAGTCATGGTATCGTTTATCAGACTAAGTAATCGTTTCCTACTTTTTAAATTATTTTCTACGTATTATAGCTGTTATTTTCATTCAAGTCGCCGTACTTCTGCTCATAAAAAAGTCAGATAACTCGATGGTTGAATTCAGGGGTTTTCAATTACGTGGTCATATTTGTATGAAATTAGCCTATTGTGCGGTCGCAATTTTAGAAATATTATAAATAAGAAACAGATGCTTTTTATTACTTTCTACGGGAAAGATGAATAAGTTTAGAGCGGTCTGTTCTCCCCACTTTCCCGCAAAAACATACATAATGTTTGACGATAAGGCATGTTATCTAACCTTTCTGCTAACTATTTGGTAAAAAAATTAAAAATGTATCGCAAAATTTTTATAGAAACTCTTTTTAAAAGACGAAAACTCATCAAAATTATTATTAAAAATTCTAACCTGCTTTTTGATTCTTCATGCTTGACAAAAAAAGAAGGCATGGTGCATACATGTAAATATAACTTAAAAAAAATATATGCAACACACTTACTCTAAATGAAAGAGGTTTTAGGTTGATCATTAAGAAAATACCTATGAGTGCGTATGAAAGCTTCCATAAGATGTTTAGCGGGAGTAACAAAAATACTTTTAACATCTGCAGAGAATGCGGGGGAGCATGCGAGCATAATAAGATCGGAACCCTACTGCCCGGAGAAAAAGAGTATATGGCAAAGAAAATGGGTATAAGCGTTCCTGAATTTGAAATTCTTTATCTGGATATTCTGAGAATGAGTGACGGAACTTTACTAAATGTATTAAAATTAGGGGAGTTATGTCCCTTTTTAAATGAAGAAAGTGAAGAATGTGAATGTCGAAATTTTAAGCCAATATTCTGTAAAATATATCCTGTTGTTTTTACGATTGAAGCTGATAAAATTAATTTTATAATTGACGACTGGTGTAAATTGTCGAGAAAGAAAGCCTGCAGGATTTATTTTGAAACCGTTATACCTCTTTTATCAAGCCTTCCAATTCCTGTGGAATGGTTCAGGCATGTGGCTAGCTACGATAACCTCTGCTTTGATTATGATCAACTGAAAAAACACAGGAATGGGGAAAAAAAGTATGCGGTTTTTTCGCTGGAAGAGCTGTTGAATTTGCAGAAAACTGAGGTGGAAACTGGCAGATTATGTATTGATTTTGGTCAAAAAGTTGAAGAACCTGCGTTTTGACCTCATGCAAAAAACAATCTTATACGAAAAACGGTCTTCTTATTTGAGTGTTAAAGGGAGTTTAAGTTTCTTATCCGAATAAACAAAAAAATAACCCCAAGTGTAGGGGAATATTTTACAAAAGATGTTAATTAGGGTCACATCTTTTCATTACCTGAAGCTTCGATATTCTCTTCCTGCTTAACAATTGAAGACTTTAACTATTCGACCTCTCATATTTTCTGATTTAACTCGGTATCTCCATTTTTTTCTTCATCTCCATCTATCGGAATCGTGAAAGCGAAGGTGCTTCCCTCTCCCGGATTGCTCCTGAACCAGACATACCCGCCATGCAGGTGGACAATCTGCTTAACTAACGAAAGACCGAGCCCTGTCCCCTGAAATTTTTTGGAAGGAAACGAATCCACCTGACTAAAGGGTTTGAAAAGTTTGTTCTGATCCTCAGTTTTAATACCGATTCCGGTGTCCTTAACTGTTATTTCTACAAGGTCTCCTTTTCTTCTTGCCCCTATCTTTACAAGACTGTTTTCATAGGAGAACTTAATAGCATTATCCACAAGGTTGTACATTATCTGAGCAAACCTGGCTTCGTCAGCACGGATGCTTGTAAGCTTGCTATCAATATCGATTTCAATTCGAATATTTTTCCTGTCTGCGATGGGAGACAGGAGGTTTTGTATCATATTAAGCTTAGTAGCAAGTTCAAACTCTTTATAATCAAGCTCAAGTTTTCCAGCTTCTACTTTAGAAAGGTCCAGAATATCATTGATTAGATTCAGGAGATGCTTCCCGCTTCGCGAAATATTTCCTGCTGCTCTTAGCTGCTTTTCAGTAAGTTCCCCATATGCCTGTTCATACAGCAGGTCGGAGAACCCTATTATTGAGTTTAGTGGAGTTCTCAGTTCGTGGCTCATATTTGCCAGGAACTCGCTCTTGGTACGGTTTGCAACTTCTGCAATTTGTTTTTCCTGAAGAAGTTTTTCTGCTGCTTTCCTTTCAGTGATCTCTCTGCAGGTCACCAGAATCCCTATAATTTTTCCATCCTCTTCGGTTACCGGAATCGACTGTACAAACCAGACCCTACCGTCCTTTGAAGTAAATTCTCCCGACTTTTTGTTCCCTGTTACAAAGGTCTTTTCAAGCTGAGGGTACTCAGATAAAGGTTTACTTATAGGAACGGATTTTATGCATCTGCCCACTGCTTCTTGAAGGCCCATTTCCATATACTCGAGGGCAGCCTTGTTTGCCCAGATGATATTAAGGTCAGGATTTATGAAAACAACCTGCTCGTTCAGAGAGTCTAGAAGGACTTTCTTTTCTCGTTCCTGGGCTTTTAATTCCTGCTCTACCAAATAAATTTCATTTAGCATCCCATTTATTTCCCTTGAAAGACGATAAAGTTCATCGTTATCTTTAAGAGATAATCTTTTGGAAAGATCTTTTTCTGACCGGACTTTTGTAACAAAATCGTCGATTCCGACTAATCTTGAAATGAATAACCTGTCAAGCGCAAATTTAACCCCGACTCCTGTCATAAGTCCGGTCAGCAAAAGGAAAAAATACATATAGTTCAGGGTTCTTTCGCCATGTGAATAGAGGTCTCTTGGGAAATCCGCTCTCATAATAATGGCAGGGTTACCTGAAATGTCTTCTAATTCAAAATAGCCTGCTATTCTCTCTTTACCAAAGGGTTCGACAATCGGCCTATCCGGGGTCTTGGAAAAATTAGTAAGCTTGGTCTTAAAATCAGGAGGCATGTCTCTATCGACTCTGTACATCAAAAGAGAAGAGCGTGTAACTGTTTTGAAAGAATCGAGGAGAGTACTGTCAAAGTACCTTCCGAAAATTAAAGTGCCTCCTACAGGCCCTTGATACTTTGTCGTAAGGATGGGATGGCAGGAAATAAACATGGGGTCTTCATCAAGCAAAACAAAACCGCGTATTGTGTCATTTTCTGATTTTGTGAGAAGAGCACCATTTTCTACCAGTTTAAGAAGATCTTCCGGAACCGGCTTTTCTTCTCCAGTATTTATATCTACCGATTTTGCGTAGACTATAGATCCGGAATTATTTACAAAAATCATCACATTAACTCTGAGGCCGGCAAGAGTCTGATTCTGAATGTTTACATCTATAAACTGCTGGTTTCCATCCTTGATAAACCTGTAAGTGTCATTCCAGCATGACCAATCCTGGACTATATAATCAAGATACCCCTGTTCAGTCGAAACGGCGTTTTGTACCCTTTCTACATTCTCCAATGTGTCCGCCTGTTCAAGCTCCAAAAAGTTGGAAAGCTGCATATTATGGGTAAAAGTAAATGCAGCAGTAAGAACGGCAAAAATTAAAAGGGTTATTATAAGAACCTTTTTGCTAATATCTATTGTGGACACCCCTAGGCGACTTAAAGATTAAGAGGAGCTTGAGAGTAATATATTATTTAATATTAAAAAGGATAGAAAGTATATAAGATTAAGTAGACATTGTAAATAAATTCAAATGCGAGCTCCCCTTTTCTTCCTAATTGACCCCCCAGAATTTTATAGAAAAAATTAGAATGAATTTAAATGATCATTAGTAAAAATTTAAAATAATTTTAGGATTGTTCTTCAAGGACTATTCTTCAGTTACACCATCTCGGGCAGCAAAGTAAGAATGTTCTGCAACCTCCACACTTCCCTTGAGATCTTTAATTTTCATACCAAAAGTGCAGGCAAATTCCTGAACATTCTTATGGAATTCTGGATTATTCTCAATTCCCGCATCTATTTTTGCAGCCAGGCAATAAAGCGGATTTTTCAGGAAACTGTTGTTGAAATCCCGACTCCCGCCTTCATTTTCCAGCCTCTTCCAGCTCGAAGCCCACATCGGAGTCAAATAAATCGTCCCCATGCCTCTGAACTCTATCATAGCTCTGGCATAAGCTTCATTTCCCCCGAGAGATAAACTGATGCAATCTTCTATGATTTCCCCATTTTTGTCCTTTAGAAAAAAAAGAGGACACCTAAGGTCTGCAAAGTCCTCTCTCAGTTTTCCGAGTGTATGCCCACAGGTACCATAAAAAATCAGGATCTTATCCGAAAAGGGAGCCATTTCCCGGATGTTTTTGTACACCTCAGCTTTCAATATTTCAAGATCGGCATGCAAACCCAGGCTGAGAAGATTTACGACAACGTCTACCTTTTTCTCTTCCCTGAGCTTTCTTTTCTCGAGCCTTTTTTTGAAGAAGGGAAATAATGAAAGAAACTTTACAGGTACTCTTAAATCAAGGTTGCCTCCGTCTTTAAGAAGCATTGGAACTCTATCCAGAAAAACTGTTCTGGGAGTACAGTTTTTTGACTTGAGCTTGCGAAGGAAGCCTGAATTGTCCCGGTTTTCCACAACTATTAGCTGCTTGAGTTCGCGGTCTTTTGATAGTACATATACAAGCTCGTCTTCGAGCATTCCGCAGGCAATGATACTCAATACAGGCATATTTCAGATATCCTTCCTCTTAAGATAGTCACTTCTGATTAAGGTAGTCACTTATGATTAAGGTAGTCACTTCTGATTAAGGTAGTCACTTCTGATTAAGGTAGTCGCTTCTGATTAAGGTAGTCACTTCTGATTAAGGTAGTCGCTTCTGATTAAGGTAGTCACTTATGATTAAGGTAGTCACTTCTGATTAAGGTAGTCACTTCTGATTAAGGTAGTCACTTCTGATTAAGGTAGTCGCTTCTGATTAAGGTAGTCACTTCTGATTAAGGTAGTCACTTCCGATGTCCTTTCTGCAATATGGCAGGTGTCCAAAGTTTAGGTAGATTTACCGATAACGGTAGATTTATCCAGAACGATATAATAATTTGCTTTTTCACCGATAAACAGCATCAGCTAGATCAGAAAGAGAATTTGAAAAAGGGAAATAATGAACTGCAAAAGAGAAGAAGTGTTGATAGAAAAAATGAATAACTTGCTTCTCTTCAAAGATTTTCCCATTTCTCTCTATACTTAATACATTTTCAGAGTTTTGATTTCGCATTGTTTTACTTAAAGCACACATTTTTATTAGTATACATTTAGATAATATTAATATTGTATTCAGCAATTTATTTATTATTTGAGTTTTTGGGGAGCTTTTTAGGGAGTTTTTTATCGGGAGTGACTCCGTAATATTTTGTCCTTGCCGCTCCCCAGATACAGCCATTCTTCCCGAAAATTTTTAGTTCAATGTTCTGGATAGCCTTACAAATTTTATTCCCTTTTCTTGCACCCTTGCAAACTATGCAGAACTTTTCACAAAAAACGGGGGGATTAACCTTAGTTTCAGCCATTTCCACACTCACATCCCTGAGATTATTCTTTCGATGCTGATGCTTCCTGGTGCCCGTCCGGATAAAGTACTCTTGGTATAACTATAATCTCAGCTTCTATCATCTCAGCTTCTATCATCTCAGCTTCTATCATCTCAGCTTCTATCATCTCAGCTTCTATCATCTCAGCTTCTATCAGAGCAATTTCTTTCCTGCACCCGGGCCGGGAGCACACTGGAAGACCTCGCTAATCTTGACTTCTATAAGGTTCTTTGCAGGAAGTCCGGGCTTTGCCGCATGCACAATTGCCTTCATTTTATCAAACTTCTCTCCGGAACCGATAATTTCCGCTTTACCCTTTATCTGGAAGCAGCCGCCTGTTTCCGGCCCCCATACATAGACTGCAACATTCGGATTTTCTTCCAGGTTTGCCAGGGATTTGACCATGAAATTGTCTGCAATCCAGATTGTTTCATCATCTACGAGCTGACAGAACCCAATCGGTACTACATTGGGAATTCCATCCTTTGAGGCCGTAGCCACAGGAAAGATCTTTACCTTTGAAAAGGCAGTTTTCATCTCTTCACTTAATTTTACCATGGTAATCATCATCAAGATGGTTGCAGTATAAATTTATATATTTTAGCGTCAGAATTGTGTATCGAAGATTTTGTTTGTGTATTTTAATGACCTTTCTTGACAAAAACCCTCTTGAAGATTCATTTCGAAAAAAGAAAGGAGAATGGCAAACTTTCAGAAGATTGGGGAGCTTGGATCGGAAATCCTGAAAAAATTGATTCAAAAACGAAAAAGTTATTAACTGGAAGAGCTGCTGGACGAATACAGATTTAATTCCCAACCAACCTGATATGAGCCTTATACTTGGCTTACTGTCGTGCCGGCCTTAAAAACGTCACTACGACGGACATCGAGACCAGCAAAGAGTTATCCACGTAAGAGACAAAGAATCTAAAAAAGAGAGATTTGAAAAATAAAAAATGCCGTTTTTAGTTAGGCCTGAAATGTTCACTCTTATAAATCAACCTTTTCTCTATGAGAAATCAACCTTTTCTCTATGCCCGAACTCGACACTGTAATCAAGATAATAGACAACTTCAGGCTCGATTTTTATCATGACAATATCCGGGTCAGGAGGCATGTCTGCAGCAATGGGAAATTTCGCAACCATTATTTCCCCAATTTCACGCAGTTCCTTTTCTTCTGTAATTATCGATGCTCTGCCTTCCACCTGAAGCGCCTGCATATCAAACCAATCGGGGTCGTCCTCGTCAACAGTGTACGCCACATGCGAATTGTGCATAATGTTCTGGACTTTTCGGGTATTCTTATTGGTTGCCAGATATACAACTGCGTCTTCAGATACGTATGCCAATGTATGGGCCATAGGATTACCCTCCGGGCTCACAGTTGCAAGGTTCAGGTAATAATGATTTGCAAGGTATTCGTAGATTTTATCTTTAAGCTTTTCTGCCATGATCCCCACCAAAATTTGTAACTCCAGCTAAAACCCCTTTTAATTGGAGTATACGCTAAATCTATCAGGACGCTGGAGATATCCTAAAAGTTCTTCCAATTCTGTGCTGTGAAAAGGGAAAAGCTCCATCCACATTTAATGTCTTTTCCCATACAGTTTATAGTAACAAAATTTATAAATCTTACTTATAATTTGGGAATCTGAAAAGCAGTATTTTCCGCGCTGCAAAAAAGATTCACGGTCTTGAACATTAATAGCAAAGACTAATAGATAATATTTTAAAGAAAGGATAGTTTAAAGAAAGGGCCTCATCTGATAAGATGTCTTTTCCTTCTGAAGGAATATCAACGCTGCTACCGCAAGATTTTCCCCCACACCAGGTCAGAAAGGCAGTGAATTTCGATCGAGATGAAAAGCCCTGATAAAGTCGATGTTACAACCCAGACAGGAAGCCCTCCTGCAAGATTTAAGAGGGAAAACAACGGATAAAGCAGAATGACAGAGGTCAGGGTAAGGATTACGGGCCCGAACACAGGATGATGCAAAACTCCTCTATGTCCGAAGAAAAACTGGTAAGGAACCCAGATAACCTTAAGCATGCCCCAGCGATTGTACGGACCACTTTTTATGTCAAGATCCGGACTTAAGAAAAAAGTGCCGAATAGATAGGCCAGAGAAAAAACAATTATCCTCCTGTTTTCCAGATAACTGGCAGGAAAAGGAAGCAAAGGCCTTTTCAGGAGAGAGAAGAGGCTTAATAGAATTATAAACAATACAATTATATTGATCCTATCGTGTGTTCTTCCAGAAGGCACTTTTTTTGCACCTGCTTCCGTTTTTCAAATGAAACAAATATTTTTTCAAGTTCTTCCGAAATCGATCTCAAAAAAGGGTCGAAAAAAGCAAAAACAAGTCCTACTTAAGATTTTCGCTTTTTTACACATTCTTTCAGCTTTTCTTCCAGGCGAATCCTGGAGATAAACACTCCGAATTGAGTAGCAATAGTTTCAATGACTGTACGCACACTATCCGAAAGCTCATACTCAAGCCTTGAAGCCAGGTAAAAGGAGGCAATAACTTTTTTGCCTGATTTTACGGGAATAATTGCTGTAGCCCTCAGGTTTTCCTGCCTGAGTGCTTCGTCCCTGGAAGTTAGGAGAAGGTCTATGCTTTGCTTGTAAACAGGCTGCCCTATCATGACAAGTTTGGCATTTGGAGAATTAACACTGTAATAAGAAGCATGCTCGACAAATGTAGGAGAAAGGCCGCGGTGAATGGCAAGACTCAAGTCTCCTGTCTCTTCGTCAACAAGATAGATGCCTCCGGCATTGATTTCATCTATCTGAAGACAGGAATCCAGCAATATTTCAAGAGTTTCGTCAAGGCAACTGGAAGTGCTAAGAGCTATGCCCAGGTCTCTCTGGATATAAAGCAACTTCTCTTTCCTTTTTCTTTCGGTAATATCCAGAACAATGCCTTTGAGGTACTTGACAACTCCATTTTCATCGGCTTCAATAAAAGTTCTTTCTTCAACCCAGCGCACTTCCCCTGCTTTTGTCAGGACACGGTATTCCTGGGAAAAGTCCACGTAATCTTCCTCAATTCGTCTGGAAAGTTCTCTTTCAACTCTTTCCAGGTCATCAGGGTGGACAATATTGCCATATAGAAGTTTACCAGATGTGAATTCTTCTACCGTATACCCAAACTGCTTTATGTTCTCGGATACGAAATCTGCAGGCCAATACTTTTCGGGCCTCCAAAGAAAAACGGTAGCAGGAACCTTATTTATTACTGAGATCAGTTCCTTTGCCATCTCAAGAGCATTGCATAAAGCTATCTCGTTTAGATATTTGCAGGGCTTTTGCCTGTTATGATTTCCGTTCTTAGCCGGATTCGAAGCCGCTTTAGCCATCTTATTCTCCGTTAATGAAAACTTTTACAGGGAGCTATGAGAAAATTTCCCCTATTTAGAGTTTTTGCTGTAATTACATAGAAATACACAATAAATTAAAAAGCTTACGATTGAGAATCTGGAAGTATCAGAATGTAGCGACTCAAAATAAAAAAATATTCTTAAGTGTAATCACAGGAAGTAAGCAAAAAAAGAGAAAAACAATGGGAAAAATATATAAATAGAAATGCAATTTGCTGCTTATAAGGCATATATTACCTGAAGTTTCTTTGATAATTTATTTAAAATTAAGATTCACATAAAAATAATTTTGGATTTCGATCAGTTTACAGAACGAAATTCCGGTTTTTAGAAAAGCTATTCTTTTACCTGCTGGAAGATTCCCCTGCATCCGAATCTGATCCCCAAGATCAATTTGACATGTCACCCTTGATATATTTTTAAATACATCTGCTTACAAAATGAAGAAGAGGAGATTTTGATAACATGGATGATCTTCAGGGAGTATTAAAAGGACAAAAAATTGCTTATTTTTCTATGGAAATAGGGCTTCGCAGCGAAATACCTACCTACGCTGGAGGACTGGGAGTACTTGCAGGAGATACTATCCGTTCGGCTGCGGACCTGAATGTCCCACTGGTAGCGGTAACACTTGTGAGCAATAAGGGATATTTCAGGCAGATTCTTGATCCTTCAGGAAATCAGATAGAACACACTGAAGAGTGGAATCCTGCACGTTTCATGACTCTTCTCGCAGAAAATGTAAATGTGAAAATCCAGAACAGAGACGTTAAACTCAGGGCCTGGCTGTATAACTGCAAAAGCCTCACAGGAGGCTGCGTGCCCATGATTTTTCTCGATACTGATGTCGAAGGGAACGAATGGGAAGACCGCAGGATTACGGATTTTCTTTACGGAGGAGATCAACGCTACAGGCTCAAGCAGGAAATAGTACTGGGAATCGGGGGAGTAAGGATGCTTGAAGCACTTGGCTTCAAGGTCAGAAAGTATCATATGAACGAAGGACATTCAAGCCTGCTGGCCCTGGAACTTATGAGACGCAATGGTACGGACTCAACGAAAGTAAAGGACCTCTGCATTTTTACCACCCATACTCCCGTAGAAGCAGGACATGATAAATTTGATTACGGGCTTGTAGAAGACCTGATCCGGGATAAAAACGATGTTGATACCCTCAGGAAATTCGGAGGAGTAGACCGCTTTAATACAAGCCTTTTTGCCCTGAACCTGTCTAACTATGTAAACGGAGTCACAAAACGGCACAGCCTGATTTCAAGCGAACTTTTTCCCGGCTACAAAATCCAGGCAATCACAAACGGTATCCATTCCTATACATGGACTTCTCCCTATTTCAGGCAGCTTTATGACCGCTACCTTCCTGGCTGGGCAAATGAGCCTGAACTTCTGGTGAGAATAGGAGGAATCCCGGACAACGAAATCTGGGAAGCACACTGGAGTGCAAAAAAAGCCCTGATCGATGAGGTGAACAGAAGGACAGGGGTGGGTATGGACTACGAGACTCTCACAATAGGCTTTGCAAGGCGCATGACAGCATACAAACGCGCAACATTAATCCTCTCCGACTTTGAGAAGCTCAGGAAAATAAACAGGAGAGGTAAAATTCAGCTTATTTTTGCAGGCAAAGCCCATCCAAATGATGGAGCTGGAAAACAGATTATCAAAGACATTTTCAAGAATATAGAAATACTTAAGGACGAAATAAAAATTGTTTTTCTGGAAAACTATGATATGGACCTGGCCGCAAAAATGGTTTCCGGGGTTGATCTCTGGCTGAACACTCCCACCCGTCCCTACGAAGCATCCGGTACAAGCGGCATGAAGGCTGCTCATAATGGAGTCGTGAATTTCAGCGTGCTTGACGGCTGGTGGATTGAAGGATGGATAGAAGGGGTGACTGGTTGGTCAATAGGACCTCAGCCCGAAGAACATCTTTCCGGGGAAGAGGCAAGGCTCTCTGAACTTGATGACCTTTACAACAAACTCTACTACATTATTGTCCCTATGTACTATGACCGCAGGGACGAGTGGTTCAGGTTGATCAACAACTCCATAGGCATGGTAGCCTACTATTTCAACAGTCACAGGATGATGCGGCGTTACGTTACGCATGCTTATCTTTGATCGCAGATAAAACTGAACACTGTTTTTTTAAAGAGAATAGCAGGGGATATTATGAGCACGGAAAAGAAGAAAACTGCAAGCAAAGGTGAGTTGTTTAAGGAAGCAGGCTGGGTAATTCTGGGAGGCCTCCTGCCTGCCTGGAGCCGAACATACCAGCAGAACTTCAATGACATGGAAATAAAATTTGCTCAGCTTGGGATAAGAACTCTTCTGCCCGAAAATTTCTACTTTTCCCAGGGTATATACTACGATTTTATCCAGATTCTTTCTGCTCCGAGCCACGAGAAGATGGTGGCATACTCTGTCTGGTTTGCTGCTCAGGGCTGGGGACATTTCAGCCCGATGCCAGTAATGGAATACACGTCTGAAAGTACAGGGCAAATACCTAAGGAAAAAGATGTTACAATAGTTCCAAACATGGATATCGAAAATCCTGCAGGCTGGTATATTCTCGGAACTTTCGACAGGGACTGGTATTTGAATCTTGGCGAAAACCTTGAAAAAGCCCGACAGAAACGACTGGGCTTCTGCATCCGCGACGTGACTCCGCTATATTTTACCCAGGGGTCCCGCTTTTCCTGTGTCCAGCTCCTGGAAGCCAGCTCCGCAGGAAAGATTATGGAATATACAGCCTGGTTTGCAGCCGAAGGGTTCGGATGCCTTGTGTCCACTCCTTATATGGATACGACAATGGTGCAGCAAGCGCTCTTTGACGCTGCCCGAAACCCCTGAGAAAAGGCAAAAAGAAAGAGAGGGAAGAAGGAAGAGAGGGGAGTATGACTGCAGAGAAGGAAAGAACCGGAAATTTTGATTTTGAGTATGTGATTATAGGGGCAGGAGCTGCCGGGTGTTATACTGCATGGAGGCTGACTACGGAGGGCGACGTCCCTTCAAGTGCAATAGCTGTCTACGAGATGAACAGCCGCATAGGAGGAAGGATTTATTCGGAAACCCTGCCCGGGCTTGGAGGAGTCAGGCCTGCCGAACTAGGAGCAATGCGCTTTTTGAATTCACAGCCAATAATTACTAACCTTGTAAAACATCTCAACTTCGAGATTGTAACCTTTGAGGTAGATTCGAAGAACAACATCTATTTTCTCAGGGACCGACACCTCAGAGTGGCTGACTTCTTTGACCCGGAAAAAGTTCCCTATGACCTCAAGTTCAATGAAAGGGGAATGCTTCCCGGAGACCTAATGATCTATGCCTTAAACAGCCTTGTACCAGATGCAGCCTACCTTAGTCTGGAAGAGTGGATGGAGGTTAAGAAGAATTTCAAGGTGGACGGGGAAAACCTCTACAATCTGGGATTCTGGAATCTGGTACAGAGGGTAATCTCTCAGGAAGGACACCATTTTGTCCAGGATGCCTACGGATACGATACAACAGTCCTTAACTGGAATGCAGCAGACGCAATCCCGTGGTTTGTCTGGGATTTTCCTGCGGGCGTAAAATTCATTTCTATCAGGGAAGGACTTCAGGCTTTACTTGAAAAAATGCTGGGAGAAGCGCAGAAAAAGGGAGCGCATTTCGAAAAAGAGGCCCGGATGATAAAATGGGAATTTCTCGAAGAAAGAAAGGACAGCGGTTTCAGGCTGCACTTCGAAAACGAAAATCAAAAACCTGTGACCACAAAAAACCTGATCCTTGCCCTTCCCAGACGCGCCATAGAACTCCTGGACATGCCTGCCCTTTCTCTTGAGATGAGAAAAGCTCTTGCCTCAGTCACACCCCAACCGCTCTTTAAGCTTTTCCAGGGCTACTCGTGCCCCTGGTACCGCCCATTAGGTCTGAAGGCCGGAAGGACAATTACCGACCTTCCCCTGAGACAGGTTTACTACTGGGGTTCAAACTATGACAGGTTCAGGAAAATAGATTTCGAGGCAGAGACCGGGGGAAGGAAAAACTCTCCGGAAAATTCCATGATTATGGTCAGCTACTCGGACGGGTCAAGAAACAACTTCTGGGGCTCCTTCCTGGAACAGATCAGCGAAAAACAGGAAGGTCTCATTGAAAACCTGGAACCTTTAAGAGGAAAAGTTTCAAATTTCATTTCCGAAGTAGAAGAGGAACTAAGGGCAATTCACGATCTGACCTATATCCCGAAACCCTATACTCTTGCTTACGCGAATTGGGATAAAGATCCCTTTGCAGGAGGATGGCACACCTGGAAAGTTGGGGTTAAGTCCTGGGAACTTTCCCAAAAGATCCGAAGACCTTACCCCGGTTACAGCGTCTTCATCTGCGGAGAGGCCTATTCTGACCTGCAGGGCTGGATAGAAGGAGCTTTCCTTTCGGCAGAACAGCTGCTCGAAAAAGAATTCGGGCTTTCCAGACCTGAGTGGCTGCCTGAAGATAAAAAGCTATTAGGGATTGATGTAGTATAAGAGAAACTGAAAAATAATTTGCGGAGTTAATTGATAGTTTCCGGATTCTGAAACCGGTCTGGAAACTCAGTTTTTTCTGGAATCTAGCTTTCTAACTCTCTGGCGAGCGGTTTCAGCTTTCGTTTTAAGCCCCTTATTTTCCCACAGATCAGCTGCAATTTTAAAAGCGTTTTCTGCACCCTTCGGATTGCCAAGCCTCAGGAAAACTCGGCCCTTTTCGTACCAGGCTTCAGGAAAATCCGGTTTCTGACGGGTTGCCTTTTCGAAAGCATGCAGAGCTTCTTTTTCAAGACCCATTTCAAAGAGCACTTTTCCCCTGAACTGCCAAGCTTCAGCGTTTTCAGGCTTTACTTCAAGAGCTTTTTCAAAAGCCCCCCTGGCTTGCTCAAGCCTTCCGAGCTTTAAATAGAGTTTTCCTTTTTCGAATAAGGTACCTGCATCACAGGGATTTACTGCAAGGGCTTTTTCGGATTCCTTCAGGTTCTCCTCGCACTGGCGAATCCTGGCAAGCACGGCATCCTTCCCTTCCCAGGCGTTTTTTTGTATGGGGTTCAGGGAAATTGACCTCTCGAAAGCTTCAAGGGCTGACCGAAAACGTTCGAGTCTCATAAGTGCAAATCCCGTATTAGTCCAGAGCCCTGCATGACAGGAATTCATTTTAGAGGCTTTGTCAAACGTTTCAAGAGCCTCTTCGTAGCGTTTAAGTTTTAGTAGGGCATTTCCTTTATGAAATATGGCTGCAAAATGCTGAGGGTTTTCGGAGAGCACCTGATCAAAAATCTCAATTGCAAGCCTGAGCCTTCCCTGCCTGTAAAGAGCAACTCCATCTTCATAAAGGCCCCCTGCCTCCGCGATTTCCGGACTTTGTTCTTCCCTAGCTTCCCCTTCGGTGCTATCCTTCCGAAGCCCGGTTTCAGAGAGATACCTGAAATCTGCAGAGCTTTCCGGGCCAGGTCTGGCATCAATGTATATGAATTCCTCTTTTGGCACGAAGGATTTGCAGATCCAGCCTGGTTCAGCCTTCCGGTTCGTAATAACGCAGTACCCATTTACATACTTGGAACAGATCTCACAGCAGTAAATGTACCTTTCCAGCCGGTACCGGATCTGGTCAAGCTCGGTAGTCACCAGCCCCTGGTTCAGCCTTGTTTTGAAGGTTTCGTATGGGATATTTTTAATTTTGATGTAGACTGTCGACGGAGCAGGGGGATCCCATTCAGGGAGGTTTTCATTTTGCTTTCTGCACATCTTGGTTTTCATGGAGGATCTGTCTCTCACTGTATGGAATTGTGTATCGAACTGCACCTCACTGGGAGAAAGTGTATAAAGTAATATAATCAACTGTATTGATATAGTTAAACTGTGTAGTCGAAATTCCACCAGTCACTTTTCTCGCTTTCCTGACCATCCTGACCCACAGCCCACACACGCCAGCGACCAGGGCCTTCAGCCGGAAACTCAAAGGAATAACTGGTTGTGCTTATACCGGATATCACCTGGAACCCGGTTGACTCTGAAAGCCACGAACCAGAACTTGAATCATAAGTGTCGATTTCTACCGTATAGCTTGACGCGCCTGAAACAGCTGTCCACTTGAGCATAGCACCGGACGTAGAATTGTCGAATATCGTTCCGTCTGCTGGTGAGATCTGTTTTGGCGTAGAAATCGGTTCAGGAGATGCCGATGTAGAAGACTCCTGTACATACACAACTTTGGTAGCATCCACACTCCCTAATTCATTTGTGGCTGTCAGAGTGTAAGTTGTGTTTTTATCGGGAAATATACGCTGGCTGCCAGTTAAACTTACAGTTCCTATTCCGGGTTCTATGGAAACTTTAGTAGCCGAAGTAACACTCCAGGTTAAAATGGAACTTTCTCCTTTCTCAACAATATCCGGATTTGCATTAAAAGAACCTATAGATGGCAGATTTTCTTGAGATGACTGATTCTCTTCCGTGGATGTCTGATTCTCTTCTGCAGATGTCGAATCTTCTTCCGTAGATGTAGGAGTCGCTTCCGCAGATGTTGGATCTTCTTCCGGAGCTGTCAGATTCTCTTCAACCGTAACGGTGCAGTAAGCTACGTCTTCTTTATCGCTATTGGAAGCTGTAAGTTTGTATGTGGTAGTTTTGGCAGGAGATACAGACGCTGTCCCTGCGGGCTCTGAAATTCCAACATCAGGCTCAATAGAAACATTTGAAACCCCGGCAATGTGCCAGTTCAGGATTGCACTTTCTCCTGCTTTGATGGAATCAGGACTTGCATCAAACGAGCTGATGAGAAGAGGCTCTTGAGGCCCTTCTTTTTGAGACCCTCCTTTAACCGTAACCGTGCACAAAGCTACTTTTTCCTCTCCGTCATCAGTTGCTATCAGTTTGTAAGTTGTGGTTTCGGAAGGGGATACGGAAAGCGACCCGTTCGAATTTATGGCTCCTATGTCAGGCTCTATGGTAACATTGTCAGCTCCGGAGACTTCCCAGCTTAAAACGGAAGATTCTCCTGGCTCGACAAGTTCAGGGCCCGCATCAAAACTATTGATTTCCAGCACAGCTGCAGGAAACAGGGCTTTAAGAGCAATGGCTATACCCAGTATGGTACCAATTAATTTTATAACCTCTGGCAATGAGTTCCATAAAGACTTAAATTGATCCCATGTTGATTTTTGACCGTCCTTTTTATCCATAACCAGACTCCGTACAACCTGTAAATTAAAACAGAATAACCAGTTTTATATCAGGCTGAAAAACCGATATAGATTTCAGGAAAAAATTTACCTGAACAGTTAATTTACGCAGCATATAATTTACACAGCATAATTCTTTTGATTAAAGCTGAAATATATCCAGTGGTTTAATAGTAAGATATATATTAATTTTGGCATATAATTTCAAGAAATTACAAAACAGTTCCTTAATAAATAAAGCGGTTCAGGCAGTTGAATTGAGAAAAACCCGATAGTCAATATGACAGATTCCAGATTAACAGTTAGGACTTACGCACTTGAAATGCCGAAAAGTTAATTTCATTTAAAATATAATTATCATTTATTAATTCTCCAAAAACGTATGGAGTTATGGACATAAATCCACCCAAGTGTACCGACATTAACTACATTGATTTTCTCATTGCGGCTTCTAATGTTTTTAGTTGCACTGAAGCTGCTAGATGTTATCCAAATGTAG
>Ga0209639_1001425_pt1 | contig 23856 bp, 23 predicted proteins | sample EPASupsiteHSE605_FD_187268 | JGI IMG/M metagenome (GOLD analysis project Ga0209639, IMG submission 187268) | Bioremediated contaminated groundwater from EPA Superfund site, New Mexico - Sample HSE6-05 (SPAdes) (version 2) | ecosystem: Environmental > Aquatic > Deep subsurface > Groundwater >...
GATCCTCAAGATGCTGTTTCTTTAATTTATTTCTCACTAAAACAATTAGCGCATCGCCAGTTACGCGATGCGAAACCTCACCACTTACTTTAAAACCAATTGAAATTAAAACAGCTTTTGCCATATAATACATTGAATAGTAAGAAGAAACAATGACCCACAATGGAGAAAAATCTTTTTTATTTAGAAAATCAGCTACACTTAAACTTTCTAAAGCATTATCGTGCAACGCATCGATTAGATTCTGGTCAGGGACTGCTTTTTTAATTAGTCCTTCATTTAAATCTTTTCTAAAATTCGATTCCGCTATTTTTATTCGTTCTGGGTCTAACATGCCCTAACATCCTATAATAATCTTCTATCCCAACCAATATAATGTTTCTATCCAATAATTCCGAAACTACGCTAAACTCATTGGTTTTGGCCATATTCATAAATTGATCGAAAGATAATGTTGTAGGGTGAATATTTAATGGTAACAAATTTATTGTCCTTTCAAATTCCTTCTCACGATTTATTTCAGAGATTATCATTAAGTCTATATCAGAATGTTTAGATACTGTTCCTTTAGCGTAAGATCCAAAAATTAAAGCAATAAATGGAAAATTTAGGTTATATAACTTTTTATTTAGAATTTTTAGATCAGTATTTTTTTCAAGAAGGTCCCTAGTACGCTCATATTCTGCTTGGAATATAAGAGGGTGGACTTTTTTATTTAGAGAACATCTATAAGAAGAACCAATCTTTTCAAGAGTTACCAGATCATCTAGCTCTAATTTCTTAATGATGTTATAAACATTAGCATAGGGTATTTTTACTCTGTTGGCTATTTGACGAATGCTACTCCCCTGTCCGAATGTTACCAAATCTTTTACTATTTCGATCTTATTGTCTTTCATGAGAAACCCCTGTTATAGTAAATATGATATAATATTATATCAAAGTTACTATAATGTTATAGCAAATATACTATAATAGCTAAGAATGCTATGATCTAATACGCCAAACAAAAAGATAGGGTACTTCATAAGAAATGTCTTGTTTTGACATAAAATAGTATTTAAAATCATCAACTATTTAATACATTTGAAACACATAACCTCGTAAGATTTGTAATTGTAAAAGGGCACTGAAATATATTGATAAATTTCTGGAGTTAGATCTGATTTTGAACTTTACAAAAAAGAGTGAACAGAGTTACTTTCTATTCCCCTGCCCTATATGATTGACCAGTTTGCCTGGGCTGAGCGTATTCATTCTCTTGGTGTTGCAACGCGCCCCATACCTAGAAAAACGTCAGCCAATGGTCTGATCCATTCAGGAAAAATAAAAAAAGTATTTAAGTTATATCACGCCGTCCGTATCCCACAATACCAATGGATATCAGAAATACTGCGACTAACACTACCAATACTAGTGACCATCCTACTGTATCCCCTAACAACATGTTGGGTACGTGGGTAAATGGAGAAATATCCAGTACCCACTGATTTACATCCAGGAAATCTGCAAGTAAATTAATTATCAAAAACAATCCCATAACTAACCACGTTAAAGAGGTTAATCGAGGCACCAGACCAAATAGTGCCACCGCTATTCCCACCACCACCCAGATTGCAGGCGTGTAAACTAGGGCAGCACTTACAAAACGAATAATATCCTGTTCCACTCCTGAGATTATACCATAAGTAAGACTGTAACTTAAACTAAATGCTATCAGCACCAATACCGGGCCAACTAATGCAAAAAACAGGTTACTCAAGACCCATCGGGTCCTGCTGACTGAGTTTGTGATCAAAAATTCAGAATGCTTTTTTACTTCCTCAGAACGTAATTTTAATGCTGCTAAAATTCCATAAATGGCAAATACCTGACCTAATAACAACAGCATCATGGTTATATAACTATCCAGCGGATCAGCAGCACCTCCTAGCTGAGTGAGAATATTCATGAACTGGGGATTGTCAGTAAATAAATTGGTTACTGTCTGAGCATTATATCCCAAAAGAACCCCCATTAAGGTGAATATTATTATCCAGAAGAAAAGCATTCCCCTTTGAAGTCTCCATGCCAGGCCCAGAGAATTTGTGAGAGTTGATGACGCCCTTGCAGGGCCCTCTCTTTGTGGTAGAATTCCTGCCCCTACATCCCGCTGGGAAGAGAGATAATATGCCAAAAAAAGTAGGCCCAATATAAAAATAGTGAATAAACCAAAAATCCACCATTCTTCACCAGCAAAAGCACTGATATGATGAACCCACCCTATTGGCGAAAACCAGGACAGCCAAACTGTTTGCCCATCATCCCACCCAACCATACGGATCAAGAAAAAAGCTATTAAAACAGTTATAGTGATGTAGCGCGCGTCACTGGAACTTTCAGTTAACTGCACTGCAACACCAGTGATAGCTGCCAAAAGACAGCCAAAAAGTGCCATAGCCAAGCCAGTAGCCACTGAACCTTCCCATGAGAGTCCAAGACCTATGAAAGAAATGACAATTATGGTTCCCAAGAGAATATTAGCTCCGCAAGTGGTTATTAATGCCGAAGTCAGCAAAGCCTGTCTGCCAACTGCAGCAGAATTAAGAAGTTCTAGGCGACCTTTTCTTTCCTCACTACGCGTGTGGCGGATCATGAGAAAAATACTCATCAAAGCCACGAGAATTGGACCGATAACAGCACTACGCCATGCCACCAACCCTCCAACTGAAGAGTCCAGTATAGAACCCAAAAATGCAACAGAAGCCGGGTTACTGCTAATCTGTAAAACCAGACCCTCCCTTAAAACAGCATCAGAATAGGTATAAACAAAAATGGCTGCAATACTAATAAATACTAAAACCAGGAACAAGATAAGAACGGGTAAAATTATGCGGTCACGGCGTAGTATTAACCTGATTAACGACATCGTGCCGGAATAGTCAGCCTTTTTTATATGCATATAATCATCCCCTGGGGGTTTCTTTATTTTCGGTGTATTCCAAACCATAATAACTTATAAAAAGATCCTCAAGAGTAGGGGGAACGCTTATAAGAGATTGCACACCAAATTGAGTCAGATATCTCAGCAGGGAATCAATTTTTTCCGCATCCACACTGAATTGGGTATGATTGCCTTTTTGGGTAAGATTATGCACCCACTTCATGTTTTCTAGGCCGGTGATAGGTTTATGAGTATCTACGGTGATATTAGTACGTGTGAGGTGTCTTAATTCATCAAATGTCCCGTTTTCAATAATCTGTCCCTCCCGAATTATGCAAATTCGATCACAAAGGGCTTCCACCTCAGACAGGATATGGCTGGACAGTAAAACTGTTTTACCCTCCTTTTTAAGCTCGTTAACACTCTCCCTGAAGACCATTTCCATAAGAGGATCAAGACCGATGGTTGGTTCATCGAAAATATACAATTCAACATCTGAGACCAATGCAGCTATAAGAGCCACTTTTTGACGGTTCCCTGTAGAATAAGCACCACATTTCTTTCTAGGATCTAGTTTAAAACGTTCCAAGAGTTTGTCCCTACGTTCACGTTCAAAACCTCCTCGCAACTTACCTAACATGTCAATTACTTCACCACCGGTGAGTCCTGGCCAGAGATTCACTTCCCCTGGCACATATGCCAGTCTACGGTGAAGTCTGACCGCATCATGCCAGGGATCTCCCCCGAGAAGGCGGATATTTCCTGAGTCCTTGCGAAGCATTCCTAATAATATACGTAGGGTAGTTGTCTTTCCAGCACCATTAGGACCGATAAAACCAAACACTTCTCCCTGTTTAACGTTAAAATCCACTTCATTAAGTGCTAAAAAATTGCCATAGTACTTGGTTAGTTTTTCTATATCAATTACCGACATCAACAAACATCCCCCTCTAAATTGGAACATGATAAGTTTATAATTTCTATTCTCTTCATTACATTAGCCATTTTCTCCGTACATATACGGAAATGGACGAAATTATAATAACAAGACTCTACAATTATATTAATATGCAAGAATTAACCTGCAAAATCTTCTGGAACCCAATCTTTTCCAAATGGAATAGGGCAAATTTGAAAAATATCAAGCAGATTGAGATATTAGAAGTTCTAAAGGAAAACCGGGATAAAGGACAGAATGTGGGTATATGTAAAATAGTTATGGAAGAAGATCAGCCACTTAGCCACATCAAATTCTCAAAATATTATGAAATACTGGATATAATTGAGAAAAATAATTGTGAATATACCTGTATGGTTCGAGTATCCACACCCCCATATTTTTTAAAGTTTTTAGAATTGATGGACTTGGATATCATATGGCAGGGCCCCATAATCATGAACAAAGACTACATGTCCTTTAAATGCATAGGGTCTGCTTCAAGTCTGGATAAAGTCATTAAATTGTTTAAACTGATGGGCACCATAACCCAAATTTCATATAATGATGCGGTATATAACCATAAAAACAACAGGATGTTATCCTCTTTAACTCAAAAAGAACTAGTAGTTCTACAAATAGCCATGGAAAGTGGATATTATGAATATCCACGTAAAATAAATGGAACAGAACTGGCTCGTAAAATTAAATCCAGTAAATCCACGGTCATAGAACATCTGAGAAAGGCTGAAAATAAAGTTATGATATCTGCTTTAAAACGGGATTGAAAACCAATATAATTTGTTATGATTATTCCTTTTAATCACAATTCACGATTATATGATTTTTATATTATGTAATCCATAGATATGGGGCTGAAAATAAGATGATAAATTGGAAATATTGTAGTATCGGGGCAGCTTTGGTTGTATATTTGGAATATTTTTAGGAATGTTTGAATATGGTTCTTTATAAGGTATGTTTATTCCAGGGGTTATCGTGGGATATCTTGTAAACAACGGACATAAGGATGGAGCTAAAAATGGAATTATTGCCGGATTGATAGGTGGATTTATACTGGGAATTTTGACCTATATTATCATTGATTTTAATCTACCCCCATTTCCCAAAGTAGTATATTACATTTTCGCGTTTGCGCTTTTCACTGCGGCTACTTCAGCAATTTTAGTAGGTGGAATCATTGGGTCCCTAATAAAGGAAAAAATATAATTTATTTATTTATATTTATTCAAAAAGGTTGACACCGCATATTTGATATTTTTAAGGGTTCCAAGTGTTTTGACACCTTTAAACTTGAGTTCTTTCACTTTGGTGTTAGTCTTTACTTCATCCCACCTAAAACAAGCAGTTTCTTGGTGAACTCTACATTTTTATGATTTATATCTTAATACCAAATTGGAATAGGGCATACTATTTTTTAGTATAATAAGATATAACATAATATATTATTTAATTCTAAGAAAAGAATATGCTGATATTGTTTTCAAAACCAATCTAACACTAGTAAATAAATGATCTTGAAATTAGCGTCAGGGTCACTATTCATAAAAAATGTGATTATTAAATTATTAATTGGGGATCATCTTCTTAATTCCCGTACAAAATTTTTAAAAGGGAGTCAAGTGCTTCTTCTAAACCTTTATTTTCTTTTGCCACTGTTGGAATTATTGGAATGATTTTATCAACTTTCATGATTTCTCTTATTTTTTCAGGGGGCAGTGCTCCTGGCAAGTCCTGTTTATTTGCAACAATTATTTTTGGAATGGCTTCGGCTTGGGTTTTGTTTATCATCTCTTTTGCCCTTGCAAATGTTTGAGGGGCGGTTGAGTCCACTAATATAAAAGCTCCAACAGCTTCTTTGGCTAGCAAGTCCAACATCAAGTCGAAACGCTCCTGACCTGGAGTTCCGAATACATCTGCAACAAAACCCTCATAATCAATATGACCAATATCCATGGCAATGGTGGTTGGAAACTTTTCCAAGGCCATTCTATCAACTGAAACCGACTTTATTGATATACCTTTGACAAAACTAGATTTTCCAGCATTGTAAGGGCCTGTAACAAGAATTTTTGGAATGTATATCTTCACGCCACCCGGCTGCAGCACAAAAAACAGAACTCTCTTGTTTGAAGGTTCAGTCCACGATGCCCTAGTAACCATGAACCCCTCACCAATGATAACCCTCTCTTCTATACTAATTAAACTAACAACGCAATTAACAGAATTTTTAATTGCATCAATGAGTTTTTGGTCATAGTCCCATTTGGTGAATATGTACAATAAAATAGTATTTTTTTCCCTAGCACGTTCATTCCATTTACCTAGTATTTCGATGATTTTATCTTCTTCAAGATAATCTATAAGTGTAGATAAATTATTTATAACTCCCACACCATCGGCAACATCATCAATGGCTTTGAGCATAATTCCTTCAATCTGGGAAAAATCATCAATAGAATATTTACCCATGGAGGGTACTCCAATGAATTTTGAGGTTCCATCTATGAAAAAGGTCTTTTCTTCTTCAAGATACTTTTCAAGGTCCCATCCATACATGTTGAATTCATATATTATATTGTGGGGTTCAGCAACATTGGTGAAAATAAAACCCTTATCACCATCATCTATCATTCCGTTAAAAATTTGATACCCAAAAGCTTCGCATTCAACTCCAGGAACTGCACAAAATAATATGGATGATCCTGCTGGAATTCCGCCACTAAGGAAATCATCAAGTTGGGGAATGTGAGTTTTCTTCATGATCACATTCCACCCATGATCTGGTTGACCTGATCTGCAATTGATTCCATCTCAAAGAATATGAGTCCCAGTTGAGCTTCTGTTTCTGTCAAAACTGTTAAAATGGCTTTGGAGCCGGCAGGTATTAATACAATGGTTCCTTTTTCAGTTTTAACAGAAATTTGGCTAACTGTACCAGTTGTCATCTGCCCTGATGCAGCTTCTGCTGCTCCCATAATGGTAGAACACAGGGCTGAGAATATCCTGGCATCGACATCGGGAGGGGTTCTGGAGTTAATTAGAAGTCCCTCTTTAGAAACTATTCCACTTGCTTTAATCTGTCCAACCTGCATGAGACCAGTAAGCGCATCATCCAATAATTCTTTCTTAGTTTTAACCATTTTAAACCCCCTACTTAAAATTAACTATCATCTGAACATGTAATATTCACTGCTTACTTATGTCTAGTAATATTTCATTTGAGATTCTCGCGAATTTCTCGACAATTGAACGATATTTTTCTTCGCTTTCTTTAATTGCCTGCTGTGCCTTTTCACGTTCAATGATTTCTTCTTTTAACTTGGTGTTGGCCTGGCGTAAATCGACTGTACGTTCTTTAACTCGTTTTTCCAAATCGGCGTGGGCTTTTTGTAACTTTTCTTCTGTTTTCCCCACCATAATCACATGGGAGGTGGTATTGGCAAGATCTTCAAGTAAGTTCTCTTCATCTGGAATTATGGGTTGCTGCTTAAATAATCCCATAACACCTATTGGTCCATTATCTGGGGAAAGAAGCCTGTAACCTGCAAAAGAAACTAGATCAAGACTTTTAGCCCATTCATGATGATGAACTTGAGGATCATGGGTTACATCATTGGTGATAAAGTTAGGGTACTCACTGGAAGCCACCTTCCCTATTTTATAGGCACCAAAGGGAACTCTTCGATGATCGCCATCTATGTGAGTATAACGTCCAGAGCTGGCCATGAGATGAAGGCAGCGATTTCGGTCACGGCAAACGTGCGGCCCTTCCGTCACATCTGCGTGTATGCAGCCTTTTTCACACAAATCTCCCGTCCTAATCATCCAGATTCTGGCGAAGTCTGCACCAAAAATATCAACGAGTCCGTCTGTAATCAATTTGAGTTTTTCGTCAAGTTTACGAGTAGCAATAAGTTCTACCTTCAAAGAACTAGACTTTGAAATCAACCTTTCCATCTCTTCATTTTTGGTTTTGGATTTTTCCAGCTCAGCGAGCCTTATTCGCAGCACATCTATTTCTTTTATAAGTTGTTCCTCAGTCTTATTTTCCTTCTTCATTTCAATATTCCCCCTTTTTTAAAAAAAAAATCATAGATAATACAAAATTTTCACCTGTCAATCGTTTTAAGAGCAAAATATAATAGATCAGTAGAATTCCTAAAGGAAAAAGCAGTGCTATGGATCACTGCGACCATATTTAAAACATCCATTTAAAAAATGTCTCCCACTTTTTTTAATAATATTAAATATTGATTTTCAAATAATAAAATCTTCCTTTTAAAAAAAGGTTAGTTAACTTTTTTGCCTTGGTTTTTAGGTTGGATTAACCCCAGCACTTACTCGTAGGAGTGATAACTGTTATGGTATTCCAGTTTTTTGTATGACGATGGTTAAATTACTCAATAGGTTTGTTCATTTCTTGTAGTATTTCATTTGAAACTGTTAGAACTTTTCCCACTATGGTACGATATTTTTCCTCAGTTTTTTTCCGTATTTCTTCCTCTCTTTTACGATCAGTTATGTCTCTCATTATTGCTGAGAAATATGTTGTGTTCCCGGATTCCCATGCTGATAGGGACATTTCAAATGGGAATTCAGTACCATCCTTTTTTAAACCAATCGTTTCCACGGTTTTACCAAGAAGACCATGTTTCCCACTGGTTCTATACTGCTCCAGTGAACCAAGATAATTTCCCCTAAATCGTTCAGGCATCAGCATTGTCAAAGATTCACCCTGCATTTCCTCTGATGAGTACCCAAACATTGAATTAAGAGTAGAGTTAAAAGACAATATTTTCCCGTGAACATCTGATGTAACTATTCCATCTGTTAGATTCTCTGCAAAAGCTTTGAAACGGTCTCACTTTTTTTAAGTGCGATTTCGTCCTGTTTAGTTTTGGTAATATCACGAATTGACTCAATCGCCCCGGTAATATTACCTTTGATGTCATATAAAGGCACGGCCTTAACCCACATAACAATATTTTTACCCTTTATTTCCACGTCAGACTGGGCTAAAAGAGCTTTTCCCTCTTTCTTAACAAACTGATAGAGATCCTGAATTTCCTTATCAGGCTCTCGTACCAAATCAATTAATATAGGTCTTTTTTCCCCGTAAAATGGCATTGCATACTCATAATTCCCTTTCCCCATCATGTCTTCTGCTTTAAACCCGGTCATTTCTTCAATTGCTTTATTCCAAACAATAACCTTTCCTTCGGCATCAATTACTAATGTTGAATCAGGTAAAAAATCAATGATTTCAGTCAAACGTTGCTGTGATTCTATTAACTCCTCTTTAAGCTCTTTTTCAGTATTGGTTAACATGAAAAAAACCCCTCTTCCTATTTCATTTATATCCCCAAGATCAAGGAAATTTCTAAGATATAATTTATTGTTATTATTTTATTTGTTTTTTTGGGGTTGTAAAGTTATTGGGGGTTGGGCAGTTTCATTGAAATTTTTTTTAACTCAAATATGTTTTTGTTTGCTGAAAGAACAATAATTAACCAATTTGAAATATTGATGAACATTCCAACACCCATTAACTTTAAGTCCCTTAATACCAAAGATTTACATATTATCACGAATGACAATTAATGATAATTGTAATAAATTTGCCATATTAAAGTTGATTTTGAAAGTGCTTTAAAATCTGTAAAATATTATGGGAAATAAAGAAAAACAAACTAATTTTTTCATATTTTTGACGTGGATATGTGCAAAATAAGAAAAAAATAATTAACAGTTATAAAATTAATAAAAGAAAGGATTTTATTTATAGGATCAATATTTAACAAAACTAGAATCTTTTAATGATTAAAATAAATATTATTATTAGTTAAAAAGAATAAATAGTAGGAGATATGTCTCCAAAAAATTTGACATTAATTATCAGCAACCGATCCTATTGGTTAGTTATCACAGAATATCGATGGAACCATAGAAAAAAAGAGTAACATTTTAGACAGAACCATTTTATTTTTAGGATCCTTATTTAATAGAATTAAAAACTGTTATGAGTTAAATTAAACTGTAATATCAGTTAAAAATTAAAAATATGAGGATATAATCCTCCAAATAACTGGACTTTATCCGTACAAAACCTATATAATCCTTATTCAATATAATCACCAAATAATTTACATTGAATAAATTAATAATTAAATTGTAGTAACATGTTATATTAAAGTAGTTTAATCAGGAATTTAGGATATACCTATGCGCTTTTTGCCCATATAACCTTTTTGGTAAAGAATATTCAATTAAAAAAGTGCAAATATCACATTAATTGGAGAAATATTGTATATTAAACGTTAGTTAGAAAAAGGTGAATATTACTTGATAGGAATAAGCGCTGATTTTGATCCAGTTCACAATGGACATGCCTCCCTAATTGGGAAGGCCAGGGAAATAGCTGATGAAAAAGGCGATGAGGTGGTAATCTACCTTAATAAAGGTTACAGTGCCAATCACGCCCCATTTTTCACCAGTTTCGAGGGAAGGAGTAGAATGGCTCTGGAAGCAGGGGCTGACCGGATAGTACCAATTGAAGGTTTGCACCACCGGCTGACAATGTCCTACACCGTCCCCATAAGAATAGCCCGGATGATCCAGGATGGGGTCACTGACTATGTGGACGCTGCAGAAGTTAACCCATCCCAGATAAAAAAGTACGCTGCCAGATTCATTAAAAGAGGAATATTCAGTGGAATTCCCCGTAATCTACCTAACAGGAATGTTATCAGGTGGTATGCGGTAAACGAGTTTTTGTATCAGCGTTTCAAGCGTAAAATGGAATTTCATTTCATACCTGAAGGTAAAGTAAATGGAGAGAAGATTTCAGGCAGGCAGATACGCAGTGAAATCCTGGAAAACAATCTCCACATACCAGGTAGTGTGAAAAGACTGCTCCCCAAATCCACAGTACACATACTGGAGGAGGAAATTGATAAAGGTACTGTTCCTGAAACCAGGAATATGGATGTTCTCCTGAAACGTTTGAACACCACCTCCCGGCATCATCTTTTGAATACTGCCCATTTAAATGCTGATGCTGTGGAGCATATCATTCAGGGTAGATGGTACCAGGCCGAGAATCAGGTGTGGGCATCCTTGCGTCAGGCAGGTTACGGTCCTGTTTTAAGCAGACTGGCTTTGAGCTGTGTGGAGGAGGATGTGACACGTAGAGAAATCTACGAGCTGATTAAGGATTATGAGAAACAGGGGATTATCCCTCCTGATCAGACTGTGGAAAGGGTTATTGAAAGGGATTGGTTTGTGGCTAGCATGGTTGAAACGGATTTAACCAGTTCCGAGGCCCATGAAAAGTTCCTTAACGGTGCCCGGACAAAGGATAAACCATTATACTCATTTGATGCCGGTCTTCACCTGCGGAGCTTTGAACTTCCCAAGCTGGAGGAAGGATTAAAAGCATACCTCTATGTGGATAAACGGGGTGTTTTAGCCTGTGAGTTGAAAACACCGGAAGGAAAGGTGAAAAGTCCACTAAAACTACCCGGGAAGATGGCCACTTACCTGCGCTTGCTGGTGGATTCCCAGATTATCCCACTAGAGGGAGAACTGGTTAAGAAGAAAAGAGGATGGAGAATCAGGTTAAATGTGGGATAAAAATAAGTAGAAATTGACGTGAGTATAAAAAATTAGTATATATTTGGGGAGTTAATACCCCTATTGGGAGTTAATCACCAGGATTCTCCTGGTCATGATGGACTTCGTGGTGTTCTACCACTGGACAGGACCAGTCTGGGCAGAATGTCATGACCATTTTACCAGCGTCCGTGACTATGTAAAGCCTCCAGCAGTTGTTTTCATAGGCGTGGAAAGAGCAATCCATCACCTTTTTACCCTTAAGTTTTTCCAACTGTTCCTGGCATTCTTTAGCATGTTCTTCTTTAGTCATGAGCATCAAATCCATTTTTGAAAGATTTAAAGAAGCTATAAAGATGGTATCTGTTTAAAATTTCACTGGATCCCTGCTTTTTGTGTGTATAATAATTATACTCAAAATCCTATTTATTTATTACTGTTAATTGTAGGATTACTGTGAACTATTGGGATTTATCTCCCTTAGACCCTTTTTTATCAACTTTCCGGAACACGTCCCGGTAATCTGCAGGTTTTTTTGACATGTCCCCGATTTTATCCGGAAGCGTGTGGAAAAACTCACAGGTTGCACGGGTAATCAGGGGATCCTCATATTCAGTTAGGAATTTCACCACTTCATCCATTTCCTGGGCACGTCTTTGGGAATGATATGCACTGCTGGTGAGTCGTGAGTTTGCAGATGCAGGAAAATGTGATCCTTCGCTCTGTGTTAAATAGCGCAGTAGGGTTTCATCAACTCCCATCTGGTATGCAGCATAAAATGCTTCAAAAAGAAGTGCGGAAACACCCTTGGTGTATGCACTACGCAACATCTTCAACCCCGATGCCTGACCAGGCTCAGGACCAATTACTTCAATATTCATACCGTACTGGTTCAACTCCGCAAAGTCTTCAGCAAACTCACCTGATGCAATGATAGGAGTCTCTAAACCGTTCTTTATTCCACCCATTATAGCCGCATCAACGGTTTTTCCATTAGGAATATAGCTGAAAGCTTCTTTAACTGTACCTGGAGAGATGTTATTCAAATCCACGTATACTCCTTCAAAACCCCCACCTACATTTTTGGCCACACTGACAGCTTCGGCAGGAACCACAGCAGATAATAGAATGTCAGATGACTCAACAAGCTCGGTTAAATTATCAAATATGTTAACACCAGTTGAGTTTGCAAGTTCCACTGATCTATGGCTTCTTCCCACAAGGCAGGTTGAAACTTCCAATCCCCGTGCCAGCAATCCTTCAGATAAGGTTGATGCAACTTCCCCAAATCCCAGAAAACCTAGTTTGATTTGATTTTTTTGTGCCATTTTTTCCGATTTATTTATACATTCTTTTTATTGATTTATACTTGGATAGATTACTTTACTAATTACTTTTGATTTTATTTTTTTCGTACTAATTATCGACTTCCATACAATTTTTGTTTTTAGGACAAACCAAACATTAATAACTTTTCTTATATTGTAAATTCATCAACTTCTGAATATATGAAGATAATCAAAATAGTTATATAACTCCTCATTAGAAATAATTCTAGAAGATAGACATATTTTACTTAATTAACAATTTTGGAAAAACCAAGGACATTTGAGGGGGAGATGTAAATGGAAAAAAATAGTAAATTAAAGCTTTTTATTAGTTATTCACATCAAGACAATGAAGAAAAACCATTTATTGACGAATTTAAAAGCCATATCTCCCCACTAAAGGATAATGGATTAATAGAAGATTGGTATGATCGTGAAATTTTCCCAGGAGAAAATTTTGAGATTAAAATAGATAATAATTTAGAAGACGCTGACATCGTATGTCTTTTTTTATCTGCAAATTTTCTTTCGTCTGAGTACTGCATGAAAGAAAAAGTTAAAGCATTAGAACTAAGAAAAAAGAAAGAAATTTCAATTATTCCTATTGTTCTGACTAATTGCGGATGGAAAGATGATCAAGATATTTCTAAATTGTTGGCTTTACCAGAAGACGGAAAAGCTGTGTCAAGTTTTCAAGATCGAAATGAAGCATGGCATGATACTTATAATGGATTAAAAAGAATTATCGGAAAAGAAATAAAAATTAGACACATTAAAATAGATGAAAAATTCGGAAAATTTTTGCAGGATACAGAGATATTTAAAAAGGCCCATTCTCAAAAAGAGAGAGTTTATTTGGATGATATAGTAATATATCCAGAATTAGATAAATACAATTCATTTAGAGAAAAAAAAGGAACTGTAAGCTCACAAGAATTATTAAAAAATCTTTTAGATTATCCAAAAATTGTTATTGCTGGTGAAGACCAATCTGGCAAGACAACTCTTTGCAAATTAATATTCATGGAACTAATTAAAAAGAATTTTATTCCAGTTTATATCTGTTCAAAAAAGAATCCTTTCAAGCAGGATGTGGAAAAGACCATATCACGTTCATTTTATCAGGAATATGATGGAATTAATATTAAAGAAATTGATAATGAGCGGATAATTCCAATAATAGATGATTTCCATTTTGAAAAGAAAAAAGAAAAGTACATTAAAGCTTTGTCAAAATATCCTCGTTGTATTATCACTGTTGATGAAGTTTTTAGTATCAACATTAAAGATGAAAACATTATTAGTTCATTTGCCCATTTTGAACTAAAAGAACTTAAACCAACATTGAGGAATGAATTAATAGAAAAATGGGCAAATTTAACAGATAAACAAATTGATAATTACAAAAATATTGATAAACGAACAGAAATGATAGAACACACTATCGGGAGAACTATTGGTAGAGGAATCATGCCCGCATATCCCTTTTATATTCTATCAGTCATATTCACAACAGAAACCTCCACAATGCCACTAAATCAGGAAATCACATCTCAAGGGTACTGTTATCAAGCATTTATAACATTTTATTTGAGTAAACAAGGTGTCACAAATGATGAAATTGATATTTACATGAATTTCTTAAAAGAATTAGCATTTTATGTTTACAAAGAAAAGAAGCCTGAATTATCTATTGATGATTTTAAAAGTTTTATGAAATTCTATCTGGAGAAATATAATCTTCCAATAGAACCAAATATCTTGTTAGAAAACTTAAACCAAATTGTTTCTGCAGACAGCCTTAATAACTTCTCATTTAAATATAATTACCTCTACTATTTCTTCGTGGCGGAATATCTAGCGGAACATATAGAAGATGAGGACATAAAGCAAGAAATAAACCATATTATGAAAAATCTTCATGTCAATGAAAACGCATATATAGCGGTTTTCATCGCTCATCATTCCAGAAATACAAAAATCTTAAATGAAATTAAAAATAGCGCATTATCTTTATTCGACGAGTTTGAACCTGCAACATTGACAAAAGATGAAGTTAAATTTTTTGACGAACAAGTGGATAATATTATTGAAGCATCTTTACCTCCCAGCCATATAACACCTGAAAAAGAAAGAAAAAAGAGATTGAAAATACAAGATAAATTAGAAGAATCTGAAAAAGATGGAGATCATGATCTAGAAGAAATAAAAGAAGAAGAATCGAATTCTCTAGAAATAGATTTGAGGAGAGCTATTAAAACAGTAGAAGTCATGGGATGTATTATCAAAAATAGAGCAGGTTCTTTAGAAAAAACTGAACTAGAATATGTATTCAAAGAAGCTATGGATGTTCATTTAAGAGTTTTATCGTCCTTTTTTGAACTAATAAAAAGAAAGGAACAACAAAATTATGTTATAGATTTCTTGTCTGAGAGGTTAAGAAAAATAGTAAAAGAAAGTGAAGAGATTGATGGAGAAATAAGTGAAGAAAGATTGAGAAAAGACGCAGAAATTATCTTCTGGAACCTGAACTTCTTTGTTGTGAACGGTGTAATCTCTAAAATTGTGCACTCTTTGGGTTCGGATAAATTAACTTTAATTATGGACAATGTTTGTGACGAAGTCAATACTCCCGCTTCATTTATGGTAAAACATGGTATTTTAATGTGGTACACAAAGAATTTACAACTTAACGAACTTGCGAAACGGATTTGGAAAAATGATTTTTCTGAATTAGCAAGAAGATCAATGCAATTGATGGTTGTTGATCATTGTTGTGTGCATCAAATAGATTTTAGAGATAGACAAAGAATTTCAAGTAAATTAAAAATTCGAAACCAAAGACTATTAACAGATAGCCATAAAGGATTAGAATAGATTAAAAATTCTTGAACCGAGAATATCTTGTTTTTCTTTGCAGAGCGGGAAAACTTATGATCATATCACTCCAAAATGATAAATGCTCCAAAATAAAATTTTATTTTTTCTTTAAAATTAAGAAGTGATAAGATGAAGCCTAAAGAACCTATTTTCAAAAGAATAGATTTGTCAGAATATTCTGAACAAGAAAGGTTAGAAGCCTTCGAATACTCAATAGAATCTATTTTAAAAAATACAAAATATAGAAACACTCAACCCAAAAATTTACTTTTTAATGAAAATGAGGAAATAAATATTGATTTATGGCCTTCTAGCAAATCAACTCAGGAAGAGTTGAATTCCTTTAAAAATGTCTTTAAAGAATTTGGAGATACATCTGGCCAAATTTCAAATGAACCTCGCGGTATTACTGTAGAAACTGCAATTTATTTTATTAGTGGAGCTATTGCTGCTGGATTTTTTGGTAAATGTGGTTCAGACGCATATGATTTACTTAAGGGTAAAATTAAAGACCTTTTATTAAAACGTGGTCAAAATGCAAAATTGGATGATAATAAAATAGATGGTTATCTAAACCTGAAATATGACGACACAAATACAAATTCAACATTCTATTATGCATGTTTTTACTCATCAGAAAAAGAAATATATAATTTTCTTTCTAACATACATAAAATTGATTTTTCCATACATAAGGCCCAAGAATTGAACCTCTTTCCATTTAATAAAGGTACAGGCTTTGATATTCACGTTGAATTTGGTCAAAAGACTAATTATGACTGGGATATTCAAATAAGAAGATATGTACAAGAAGGAAGATCAATTGTCTTTAATGAATTTCAAAAGAGCATTTTAATGTCTAAAAAACTTGATGAATTAAAATGGGAAAATATTGAATGGGAACAAATGGAAATCATGACACAAGAAAGCATGGAAGAATTAGCCATTAAAAAACTTAAAGAAATTAAAGAAAAAAGAAATCTCTGAAACTAAATAGACAAACAGAGGAAAATAGGGTAACAGAAAGTTTCTTTTTTAATTTTTTCTATCGGCGTACTTTTTGATAACTTTAACAAGCTAATTATGAATCTTTCATAAAAATCTTTTATGAATACGGTACAATATGGGTAATTTACTTTTTCTAGAGTTATTAGATTGAGACAGATCTGATTGTTCTTATTTCTTACCTGTATCCATTCTAACAGTAGTCATGTTACTAACGCCATGAACTCAATTGATACCTACAAAAAACCTGCTAACATATATAAACCCGCAAGAGCAATTATAACCCCAGAAATAATCCTTATCCAATCTGAATATTTTAATATAGCTTTGAAATCTATTTTTGACATTAAAAATGCCATCATTAGTATGGTTAATGAAAATCCTCCTGCGAAGATGGCCATGTTTATTATACTGTAACCTATGTTTCCGGTTGATGCACTGTAGGTTGCTACTGCAACCACGTAAGGACCGAAACAGGGTGACCATGCCAGGCAGGTTAAAAATCCCATTAGAAAAGATCCAACTATTCCCTTTTGAGAATTAGATGTATTAGAATTAGAAATAGAGAGTGTGGAAATATTGAACAATTTTTTATTGGCAATGAAAAGGATTCCAATTATAACCAGGATCAATGCAGCGGCTATTCTGAAATACAAAAGATAATAATTTATGGCTGCTGTGAAGATGGCGGTTAGTATGGTTATTATGGCAAAAAGGAGGAAGAATCCCAGACCAAAGGCAACTATCTCTGTATTCTTTCGTTTAAGTAGGGAAACCCCCACCACAATTGGTATGAGTGGTAGAACGCAGGGCGATATAATTGATGCCATTCCTGCTAAAAAAGATAGTAGAAAACTGGTTTCCATTTTATCCCCCTAAAAATATTCCTTTTCCTGAAATAAGAAGTTTTAATGAAATTATTATTGTGATTATTGTGTGTAACTATCTATTTTAAATCTGACTTAGAAGCTGTTCAGGGGTTTGATACCCAATGATCCTCTTTATCTCCTTACCAGAGGAATCCACGATTACCATGGTGGGAAGGCTGTAGGCTGTGTATTTTGAACTTAGATCAGGGTTTTCATCCACATCCACCTTCAGTAACACGTAATTCTGGGTTAATTTCTCCACAACCTGGGGATCAGTGAAGGCTTCTTCATCCATCTCCCCACAGTAAGAACACCAGTCCGCATAAAAATCAACAAATATGGTTTTATTGGATTTTTTAGCTTCTTCCATGGCCTGGTTTAAGTCATTACCCCACTGGATAGAATTGGTGTTTGACTCTGTTTCCTTACTGGTTAAAGTGTAAATAGACAGCACTAGCACCAGCAAGGAAATTATAATCACCACAATCCCTATGAAGTATTCACGCATGCTTTACCCTTAGTTTTCATTATTAATATGTAACTTTAGTAATTTTATTTAACTTACTAATTTAATTTATTTTTAAAACCACATTATCCCCTACTTCAACACCAATATCCCGAGCTATTGGTTGGCATTTAGCGTTTAAAAGGCAGAATATGGGTTTATCATTTAGTTCCATCGAGGTTAAGCCTTCATAATTCCCCAGGCCCTTGGCTATAACCAGATCAGCATCTTCAAATTCCTCTTTGAAATCATCGGAGATATCCCCATAAATTATTCCTATAGAGTCGGTTCCAGTGGTGGTTAATGTGGCCACCTCATCCAAGCCCACATCCAGTGCTTCCTTCATACAGGCATCGTTAAGAATTGGATCCTTTTTCAGGGCTACGGTGACTTCCACATCGTATTCATGGAGTTTCCTTATGAGTAATTTGTCAAATACTATTTCACCAACATTATCGGCCAGGTAAAGTACATTTTTGGCCTTTTTAAGTTCCTTTTCCAGTTCTTGGGAGTGGTCAATGGAGAAATCTTTTTCTACAGTAGACATGACCAGGCTTTCAATGTCTGATTCAAGCCCCAGTGCCCCGAAGTCAAGGACGTTTCCGGCTATAGCTGCCTTAAGATAATTTTTGAGTGATTTATCATTATTTAAGATCTTTTCCACCTGGGGGAGAAATTGCATTGCAATTTCATCTGATTTTTCCCGGAGATCGTGGTAGGGATCTGGATTTCCAGTTTCTTCTTTGATGGTGCGGTGTATTTTGGTTCCGATCTGGTTAGAAATCGCTCCCTTCCGAAATTCCTGGCATAATATTTTGTTTATCTTTTCTGTGACCTGCATCTTCAGATCTTCATCATCTGTGGCCAAATCCAGGGCTTCCCTGGACTGGCGAAGGAAACAGGATGCACATTCATAGTGTACTTTCATAATATCACTCGTATAAACTCCAATTATTATATTTGGTAATTCAGCGTATTACATAAGTTTTATTCCCAATTAGGTAAGTTATAAAATTTTATTCGTCATTCGGTAATTACAATAGTTTTTATCAGGTGATTTCCAATAATTAATCCTATTTCTAAATTCTCCTGTAGAATCTTTAGCTTAATAATTCTATTTTTTTATTCAAATTAAAGGGTCGTGGGAACCGGGGAAAGACACAGAATGAATATGATTAGAATAACCACCGCTATTATCTTCCGGTTGCGGTCAATGGGGATCACGTTATCCAGTGCACCGGGATGGCTTTTGTTCATGAACATGATGAAAACCATGAGTGCGGCCATGACATACCATCCCAGGATGACGGTAACCATTATTCCCAGAATGGAAACGAACCCGTGGATTTTCTGACCGAAAAGAGAACGGGATATGTGTCCCCCGTCCAGGAAGGCTACTGGCATCAGGTTGAGCATGGTGATGAGGATCCCCACCCACCCGGCAAAGGCCACCGGGTGAAGCATAATTATCTGTTCGGATGTGGCAGAGGGCGCCACCAGGTAAGTGAAAAACTGCATAATAAGTGGTGGGATGAAAACCATGGATGCACCGGGATCAACAACTACTGTAGAAAATTTCAGGCCAATCAAAAGAACCGGGATGGCTACTATAAAACCAGCCAGCGGCCCACTGTATCCCAGGTCAAATAAGGCTCTGCGAGTGGGTATTGGTGATTTGACGTTGATAAGAGCCCCGAAAGTACCGATCATAGTTGGTGCTGGTATGAAGTAGGGTAAGGTGGCATCCACTCCATGTTTACGGGCTGCGAAAAAGTGAGCTGTCTCATGGGTGCCGATTATCCCCAGTAATGCCACTGCAAAGGCAATAGCTTTCCAAATATCTCCTTCTCCTAAAAAATAATATCCTGCAAACAGGGTGGAGCCTATCGTGGCCAGGAGAAGGATCACATTAATATGTATCCTGGATTTGCCTTTTTCCGGTTTTTTAGCTATGTTTATTTTATAATAATTACCATCAGGATTTATAAAAGGGATGAATCCATATTCATCCAGTTCACTCACTAGGGCCTGGAAACTGTCGGGGTTGTAAGTTCCCACTGTGAAATACGATTCTTTACCACCGTCATCATTAAAGTATCCGATTAGGGGAAAATGATTGGAAATTGATTGTTCGATTAGAGTGAAATCATCCACTGATACACGTCCTGGATTAATTTATCCACCGTAAATTACCTTTATCACTTCAATAATATCTCCATCTTCAACAGGCTCTTCCTCAATGATAATCGCCTGATTTTTCTTAACCACCACAGTCTCTACAGGTATTTCCATCATCTGAAGTAGGTTTTTGATAGTTTTCCCTTCATCAACATCTAATTTTTTTTCATCTTCCCCGATGATAACTGTTACTTCCATATTTTTCAAATCCTTATCTTTTAGGTGAATCTTATTTAGGTGAATCCTCTATAAATCTAGGCATTTTTTATAGAAATATTTTAAACCGTTTAAATGTAATAGGCATCTTTATAATATTTTAAACATCGTTTAAAATGTAATTCATTATTCTTTAATCAAGGTACCTTTAGTTTTAGGTAAGTTAGTTTAGTGTAGGTATCTTAGTTTATCATTATTTTTAATACAAGATACTTAGTTTATCCCCAACCTTAATTCATTTATCTCCCAACCATAATCCGTATCTAATCCCACAGCCTGCGAAAACTGCAGGCCTTACAGATTCTGGAGGCAGATGGCTCTCCGCAATCTTCACAAAGTCCCATGGAACTTTTTTTAGAGAATTCTCTTTTGAGCACAGGTTTAATCTTATCAAAACCTCTGAGTGTGGAGTACATTATGGTGGGATGATCCAGGCTGATCTCTTTAAGGAAATCTCTCACCTTTGCCCGGAAGGAATCCCCTGCATAGGGACATCCTGCCAGATGCACCGGTAAATCACGGGCCACAACATACAGGGCAGTTTCCTTTTCAGGGATTTCCCGGAGAGGTTTGATTTTAACAGTGAACCCTTCATAACTGGATTCTGACCTAACTCCGATACGGGTTAGGTTCTGAATGTTTCCTTCCAGGTAGTTCATCAGTATGGACTGGGCTTCATCATCCAGGTTGTGTCCGGTGGCTATTTTGGTGGCTCCTTCTTCTCTGGCTACCTGGTTTAAGATCCATCGCCGGAACACACCACAGTAAGTACAGGCATTCCTATCCCCAGTATCTGCCATTATTTCATCAAGGGTGTGACCAACGTAATCCTTAAAGGAGACTATTCTATGTTTTACACCTAATAATTCCGCGTTTTGAGCTGCAATATTTACTCCATCTTCGCGGTAGCCGCAGATACCTTCATCTATGGTTACTGCCACCAGATCGATGATTCTTCTTTTTCGGAGATTGTTGAGTATGTCTAAAAGCATTACACTGTCCTTACCACCGGATAATGCAACTAATACTTTATCTCCTTTAGAAACCAGTTTTTGTTTGCGAATATCTTTTAAGACTTTTTCCTGAATGGATTTAATGAAACATTCTTGACAAAGCATCTGCCCCGATTGCTTTCTCTTGATGATGATCTGGGGGTTGCCACATTTATGACATGCATCCATTGTTATTTGCTCCATGAATTACGTGAACTTGAATTTAATTAGTCGTTCTGTTAATTTATGATAGTTAATTTTGTTGAATTATTTTAGTTCTGAATACACTAAATGAACCTAAATCATCAGAGTTTTTAGTACTCCATAAACTTCCCAAACAATGGAAAGTCCTGCATGTAGCTTTTACCAAGTTTAAGGGCATCTTCTGCCTTTTGAAGTTCCTGGCCAAGGTAGGCTGCGTGTTCTATCCGTGAAACCAGTTTTCTGTTTATTATTTCGTGGTAAAGTTCCCAGGCAGTCTGCCCGTGTATGGCAACTGTGGCCTGCATTTTCTGGTAATGAACCACCCTTATTCTCCCTTCTTCTACACTGATTTTAAAGCTACCCTCTGGATCCTGCTTGAACTTGTATTCAGAACCTGCTTCTATTTCAGGTACATCAACCAGTTCCTGGATTGATTCTACCCGGCGTTTATCCTTGAACACCAGCAGATTTATCCCCAGATCCTTGGGTATGGAAGCCCTCATCAGGGATAGGAACATCATTTTTGATGAAACAGCCAGTTCTTTCACACTTCCCCTGGTTTTCCCACTTTCTTCTGGTGTGAAAAGAATACTGGCTCCCAGTTCCATGGAAATCCCGGCAAGAAGGGCATTAACACCAACTGAATCAACATCCAGTAGTTCGGTGACATTCCCTACACCAAAGAAAATTGGACATTTCTCATTAACATCATCCCTGAACTTACGGCAGGCAATAATCGAATCAACCATACTTTTACTGTTAACAGGGTCCAGTATGGGGTCTGCGATAACATCTATTCCCTTACATTTTTCTTTTAAATCCATCAACGAATTTACTCGTTCCAGGATGGTTTCAGGGACCCATCCCCTCTTATAATCCGTGGGTAAAATAACTGCTGGTATTTTTTTCTTCTTCAAATCTGGTAAAACTTCCCTGTAATTCCCGTGATCCAGGCTTAAAACCATATCCACCCCGGCATCTACTGCAACCAGAAGTTCTTCAGTCTGCAGGGTGTCTATGCTTACTGGTACCTCCAGGTTTTCCTTTAAGAGGTTGACCATGGCCGGTATCTTAGATGCCATGTTCTCCCCTGCGATCATTCCTATATCCACCATGTTTGCCCCGGATTTAACGAAATACTCGGCACGTTTTAAGAGTTCCTCCGGGCTTAAAGTGGGTGCATTGGCAATTTCAGCCAGAACCCGCATGGGGAAGTCTTCACCCACAGGGAGATCTCCTACCAGAATATTTTCAGGTTTTTTCAGGAGTTTTTCAATGTTTTCCTGGTCATTTTCAAAATCATCAATATATTTCAGGGCTCTTTTCTTTTGTTCTTCTTCAATGAGCTTGTCTGCAGATTTTTTAGTGGATAAATCCAGTTTATCCACCATTTCCAGAACAATATCCAGGTCAGCAGCATCAGTTGATCCTTTATAGGTTGGTATCCCTATTTTCTCAGTGATTGGACTTACATCCTTACGGATAAGTCCCGGGGTAAGGATCATATCCTGTGATTTTAATTCCTTGACTGGTAAAGTTTGTAGCTCCGCTATGATTTTTTTAGGGGTTAAAAAGGCAGCTATGGGTGTTTTAACAACATGAACCTTAACATTATGATCTGATTTTAAAGATGCATCTTTTACCAGGTTGCTGGCAAGTTCACCGGTGATTATCAGTATGTTCATTGAAATGTTACCCACCATTTTTTTAGATTAAGTAGTCTGAATTTTAGGAATCTATTTTGACAGTAAATATTAAGAATTTAGTTTTTAACAGTAAATTTTAGGAATCTAGTTGACAGTAAGTTAATTTCTATAGTGTCATAGGACTTAAAAATATATAAAGATAAAAAGTTAATTTAATTTAGATTTTCACCGAAAATTCAAGGTGAAACTCTACTGATTAAAGTTCTTTGTGGATTGTATTTATAAAATAGAGAGAGATTTTTGGATATGATCAGTGAAAACCGTGTAAATTTAATTTATAATTTTATTAAACCTGATTATATGCCCCTGTAACTTTCGCTAATATATGCAGCCAACACGTATATATATTGTAATTTATAATGATTAACTATGAGGAATGGAGGTAAATAGATGATCGAAATTCGCTTTCACGGACGCGGTGGTCAAGGAGCAGTTACTGCCGCAGAGATACTGGCAAAAGCAGCATTTGAAGACGGAA
>Ga0209639_1001431_pt1 | contig 23730 bp, 28 predicted proteins | sample EPASupsiteHSE605_FD_187268 | JGI IMG/M metagenome (GOLD analysis project Ga0209639, IMG submission 187268) | Bioremediated contaminated groundwater from EPA Superfund site, New Mexico - Sample HSE6-05 (SPAdes) (version 2) | ecosystem: Environmental > Aquatic > Deep subsurface > Groundwater >...
GTAAACCAAATTCATTTTGCCGGCGATCTGCAATCAGCCGTGTCGCTCGAAATGATTGACGGCAAAAAACGGGATATTGAAACCGAAATTAAAAAACTGACAGGCGCTTTTCTGACCAGCTTTGAGAATTTCCTGGCTCTGGGAGCCGAAAAAACATACTGGTCGTACGACGGCCGCCTGTTTGGTATGGGCACAGAACAGAATTTTAAGCTCAATGACGAAGTGATCAAATGTACCATTCTTGGCTCGGAACCAAACGGACAGCTGCGTCTGAGAATGCCCGACGGCAACGAACGCACATTTTTCCATCACGAAATTGCCATGTGCTACAGGGATGATTTGTTGATTTAACGTTACGTGTTACAGACGTTACACGTTACAGAATTCAACACAAATCTATCTTTACACATTTTCACATCTTCACATTTCCACATCATTTCGTTACTCGTTACACGTTGCACGTTACAGACGTTACAAGCATTCAGCTTTCAGTCCGCCGCGGCGGATCAGTAGTTTGTACTGATACGGAGCTAAGGGCACAACGCCAGCAGCTTAATGCTTAACGCTTAACGCTTAAGGCTTAATACTCCGTAAAATCACAGATTCTTAAGCTTTAAATCTTTAAGCTTTAAGCAACGAAAATTTGCAACGAACATAGCAGGTGGCAGGCGGCATGAGGCGCGCGGCCCGACTTTCCGGAGTCACATATTGTCCTGAAATAGCCGGTTGCTGCGGTACCGATTGACAACGCCCTTACGACGATGCCATATCCTTTCTTCGTGCGGACGATGGCATATCGTCGGGAAGGCTGCGCCCGCGCGCTCCGGAGCCCGCATTTATATTTTGCACAGCATAATACAGAAATATTTTCTAATTTTGGAGGGGGTGGAGAAGTTGCTTATATTACTTGAATTCAGCAAATATGGTTAAAATGAAAATTTTATTAGGATTATCATTGCTAATACTAGCAATCATGGGCAATGCACAGGGTGAGGTAATAATTGATTTTGATAAACCATTAAAAAAAGAAGCCCGAGTGCTTTTAAAAGAAAAGACTAAACAAATTTGCCACACAGGCATTTTTTCAGATATTGATTGCAAAGTAAAAATCGAAGACATTGAAATGATAGAATGTGAAGGCTTTAGAGATTTAACGTATGAGTATTCTAACGAAAAGGTTAAGAATACTAAGGATAGTTTATTGGAAGAAGTATTGGATTATTATGTTTATCAGGTTACTTTTAGTAGTAATAAGAATTGTTTTCTGTATGTTTTTTCATATAATATTATATTTGATCTGGTTGAAATAGATGTTTTCGAAAAAAACATGGAGAAATCTGAATTAGTTTTTTTGAGACGGACATGTTTATATCTAATTCGCTAGGGAATGTATTTTTAATGTTTTGCACCATTTAAAATACATCCTTAAGAAAAATTGAATATTAAAATATGTTTCTCATTCAGAAAGCTAATAATGCTATTTTGTTTTCCAATACCAGTGGTGATGAAAACATGCCCGGCGCGTCTTTAGATAGCATTTTGAAAACGCGCCTCCAGTGCCTCTTTGCGGCAATTAATACCCGAAAATTTGCTTATTGAAATTAAAGCGGATATATTTGCATGGATTCGCTGAAAGAAAATCGTGTTTTAGTGGTGCTCATTAAATATTAAAGTAAAATGAAGGCGTCTTTCTTATTTAAAAGTCTAATTGCTTTACTTATATTATGCGGGTGTAGTAATAGTGATAATGAATTTTTCGTTGGTGAATGGGTTAATAAACATGAAAAATGTACAATAACACTAAATGAAGATTTAACATTTGTTTCCCGAAATCTCCCGTTAGATATTGTAAACAGTCATTATTTAATGAAAGACAAAGCTGTTTTATGGGAAGGACATTGGCAAGTTGATGATGATCAGATAAAATTGTATGATACAGAAAGCTATTACTATTTAAACATCAACTCAACGTTACTGTCAAAAAGCATTTCGGTAAAGTTATTAGAAGAATCAGGAGATGAAGTAATTTATTTTGAAAAAATATCATTTTATAAAGAGAAGGCTCTACACTAGCCACAAAAAATCCTAAATGCTCACCCCAATATTGAAAAAAGCCGCTCAAACAAGCGAATTTTTTACAGGGTGTTATTTGGCGCTGCGCGCGCCTTGCGCGCATTCTCAAACATTTATACAAACGTGTGTCCAGTGCTATGTTGCGTTCAGAGTCACGCGCCGATTAAATATCCATCAGAATTCAAGCCCCGAAACAATTTCTTTTATTTCGCTTTGCGTTACTGATTCTTTCTCACTCTTGTCGTAAATCGTGAGCAAAAACACAGATTTGTCTTTTGCGTAAAAATGAGTTATAACTCTGCCACCACCGGATTTCCCTTTTCCTTTGGAAGCAATTTTAATTCGGAGTTTATAACAATTATTGCCAAGCGATGTTCCTGTATCCGGCGTCTGTTGCAGTTTAAGAATCAATTCTGCAAATTCTGATTTCAGCGAAGGAAATTTTTTCACCAGTCGCTTCAATTCTTTTTCAAACCGGAGTGTGGAAAAAACCTTACAATTCATTGAGTAAATCGCTTGCAGAACGGAGTTTGAGTTTACCTTCCTTGTGCATCTTTACTTCATCAGCCGATTCTTTCAGGTCTTCCCACAATTTTGCAGCATCGGCTGACATTGGCCTTGCTTTTTTCACAAAGGAGAGACTGCGCAGAACCCTCATTGCGAATTCAAATTGTTTGTCAGGTATTTCCAGAATCACTTTCATGCAATAACAATATTTGCAATTTATGGTGCAAATATACAAAAAATGCAGGGAAATCGCATATTGCTGATTTTTTGCGGCCGCTGCACGCGCTTCCCGGCCTCTCTAAAAATGTCCAGAAACAGCCGGTTGCTGCGGTGCTGATCTACAACTCCCTGACGACGATGCCATATCCTTTCTTCGTGCGGACGATGGCATATCGTCGGGGAGGCTGTGCCAGAGCGCTCCGGAGCCCGCATTTGATTTTTGCACAACATATTAAAGAAAAATTTTCTAATTTTGGGGAGATATCGCATTGCTATAAATGTTTTATGTAGCTTGAAAATGAATGGCTATGAATAAAAAGCTTCCGGTTTTTTTGTCCCTATTTCCTTTTATCATTTGTATCTTCTGCTTTAATTTAGCGGCAAAAGCGCAGTCTGTTTATGGATCATGGTATTGCAACGAATCCAATACATGCTTTGTAATTCAAAAAAAAGGATTTTCATCAATAAATGAATTTGAGAACATTCGGTTTAAAATAAAAAAAGACAGAATGAGAATACTGGATGCATATAGTTCACTCGCATGGCTTACAGGAAGTAATTTTGCCTGGTATTCAATAGACAGGTTGACTGCAGATACTCTGATTATCTCCCGCATTTCTACTTGCTCCTTGTTTGATGAACTGATGCCCGATAAAACATTGATATTTACCAGATGTTCCTCTGAGGATTGTATGAATAAATGGATGAACCATGAGAAAAAATAAAAAATCATTTGGATTATAAGCAATCAGGTGCAATCATTAATTGATCGAAGTCAAATGAGAAATATGTCGTTTTGTATGCTTTGTTTTGTGCTGATATGCACCAATAGTTCAATTTGTCAGATTGATTCTGCATATCATTCATATATGAATGATTCAACATTTATTGTTGCTCAGAATTTTCACTACTCGGATTTTTTTGGAGAGAACAGATCCGTGATACCCGGATTAATGGATGGAAAGTATGTTGATTACAACACTGATTCAACGCAAACTGTCTATTTCAGAATAAGAAATTTCGCCCCGGATGGCGAAGTAATTTATTTTGAAAACAAAAAAGTGTTTTACACAGGATACTATGATCAGGGGCAAATGAATGGCTTGTGGACTTACTACACAGATGGTTCAAAGAATAAAGAATATTATTATGATCACAATGTTTGGACAGAATGGAAAACGTTCTATCATAATGGTTTAATGGATAGTACCCGAGTAATAAATATGCCAAGGAAGAATAATAAACGTGTTTATTATTACACCAGATATCATAAAAACGGCAACAAAATGGTGGACGGGCTGAAAATTGACGATAAAAAACAAAATAAATGGCAATACTGGTATTCTTCCGGAATTTTAGAAAAGGACGAATTTTATAAAAACGGACAAAGACATGGTTTGAGTTACGAGTATGACACATTGGGAATATTATCGCAAACAGTAAAATACAGAAATGACAGGATTATCAAACAATTCCGGTTTATTAATAAAACCATTGACGATGTTGTTCACAATGTAACAATAAAAAGCAGAAACGGGAATATCATTAAAACAACCATTGTAAGGTACTCAGATGGTAATTTCACTACTGAAGTAATCAGACACCGTAGAAAAGGCAATGGCTGGGTTACCGTAGATGATGAAAATGGAATACCTCATAAAAGACTCAGAATGAAAAAGAATAAGTTTGAAATTTACTCACCTACTGGATTTTAATGATTAAATTGCAACCAGAATTCTACAAATGAAAAACAATGAAAATGAATAACAGTCTGATTTTTTTCACAGCTTTGTTACTTTTGAAAATTGGCACTTATTCAGGTCAGACATACCAATGCAGCGTCGTTCAAAATGAATGCAGATTTGAAGTGCTGATAAATGAACCGGATTCATCATTAACCTTCAACATCGTGAATCTTTCCCAAACAAAGCATTTGGTTTTTTTTGAAGGAGGCATGGAACCTTTGTTTTGCCTTGTCGGCGGTGATACAACATTGGGCTTCAATAACTGGGACTTATGGTCACAGGACGTGTTGTATCTGACCGTTATTGAACCAAATAAATCACATTCTATAACATTCCATTGGAAAAATTTAGTTCGTAACAAAATGCCGGATATTGATGCGCCGGATAGTGTTCTATACAGATATTGTACAAACATTGGAGGAATATTCGGATTTGCACACATGAACAATCCTGTATATGAGAAGGAGTTAAATAGAATGTTGATTAAAACTCCCAGTGTTTATTGTGAACAGGAAAATAAAATCCGGTTTCATTTTATCAATCAAAAATAGCCAGTCCTGCGCCTCGCCCAGTGCCGCTTCCGCTCCCGACCTGCCGGAGTCACGACTGTGTCGCGTTTCACGTGAAGTGTCCTGGAAGAGTCGGTACAAAGAAGCATTCTGAATTTCAGGCGTTCACAATAAAAAATCTGAGCAGAAAAAAATTAATGTCGCAAATATTTACTATATTTGCGACAAAATCCACATCAATAATATATGATAAGCACAGATGATCAGATACTTATAAAAATAAAAAAAGCGAAGAGGGGCAAGCTTTTTTTTACCGAAGATTTTCTGTCTTTCGGTAGTGCAAAAGCTGTAGCCAAAGCATTGGAGCGTTTGGTTGGGCAGGGGAGTATTTCGCGTGTGGCGCGTGGAATTTATGCGCGCCTGGAAAGCGATCGCATTCTGGGAGCGATAACGCCGGGTACAGAAGCCATTGCCGAAGCCATCAGCCGAAGAGATAAAAGCCGCATCATTGTTACGGGTGCCGCAGCATTGAATGCCTTGGGACTTTCCACGCAGGTTCCTGCAAATGTTGTTTATCTTACTGACGGTGCAGCGAGACGGATATCCATTGGTAAACGAAAAATTATTTTTAAAAATACTGTCCCTAGAAATCTGGCTGCCATAGGAAAAATCAGCAGCGTGGCCATTCAGGCACTTAAAGAAATTGGGAAGGACAATGTCACAGAAACTGAGATTAAAATCATTCTGAAGCATTTAAAAAACGAAGATCCCTACAGACTTGAACATGATATAAGATTGGCTCCTGAATGGATACGGATAATTATGCGTAAGGCAATACAAAAATCAAAATCATGATTCACTGGATTACAGTTCCCGACGAAACAAAAAGAAGGGCGTATGCTGAAACAGCCGAAAAGACCGGCCTGTCAGCGTTTGCGGCGGAAAAGGATTGGTGGGTTGTGCAAACATTGTCTGTAGTTTTCGGGATGGAGGTGGCGACACACCTTGTTTTTAAAGGCGGAACCTCGCTTAGCAAGGGCTGGAAAATTATTGACCGGTTTTCCGAAGATATTGATCTGGCTCTGGATCGGGCTTTTCTAGGCTTTGATGGAGAGCTCAGTAAAAATGAACGAGGCAAACTCCGCAAAGAAACAGGCTTGTACGTTGATAATGTTTTTTATCCGGAACTGATTAATGAGTTTGACCGCACTGGATATGACAACGTCAGACTGGAACTTGTAAAGGAAAAACAAAGCGACCTGGATCGTAAAATATCTGTTTATTATCCAAATGTGATTGAAGCGCCCGGTTACCTGCAGCCTGCTGTTCAGATTGAGATCAGTTGCCGTTCATTACGCGAACCTTTTACCATGTGCAGCATTCAGTCTCATCTTGATGAAGCGTTTCCGGATGCTGATTTTATACAGTCACCGGCCATTATTCCGACTGTTAATCCGGAAAGAACTTTTCTGGAGAAAATTTTTCTTTTACATGAAGAATTTCACCGCCCAGCTGAAAAAAGAAGAGTTAACCGCCTCAGCCGCCATTTGTACGATGTGGTGAAAATATCCAAAACTAATTTTGCTGAAAAGGCGCTTGCTGACAGGGCTTTGTATGAAACCATTGTCAATCACCGATACCATTTTACAAAAGTGGGAGAAGTGAATTACAATTTGCATCAGCCACAGACAATTAACCCGATACCTCCTGTTGAGCTGATGAATGCATGGAAAACCGACTACAACGTGATGATTGAACAAATGATTTATGAAGAAAATCCGCCAGCGTTTGATGAAATAATTTCGGATTTGAAAAACCTGACACAAAAGATCAATTCGATAGACTGGAAATTCAGTCTGGAATTTCCACATCCAAAATAGTAATTGGTTCAAAATGAAATTCTGGCTAAACCTGTTTTATTCAAGTTCTCCGTAAATATCCTGCGCCGCACCCAGTGTGGCTTCCGCTCCCGACCTTCCGGAGTCACGAAGTGTCCTGGAAGAGTCGGTTCAATGTAGCGTCTGAAACGCAGCGGTGCATTAAAGAAATTTTTTCTAATTTTGGAGGGACTGATGATGTGTTTGCATCTTGAACTCACTTATCATAATTGTAATGAGTGCACTTTATTTTGAAAATATTAGAATTGGCGAATTTATGTATCCAATAAGAAATCTATTAGATTTAACGGACCGGTACGTTATTTTGTTGGAAATCCCGTCTACAGTAGATTTTCCGGATAACATTTTTTGTTACAGTAAAAAGGGTGAAAAATTGTGGCAAATTGAAAAAAAAGAGATGCCCCATAAATTTTCGACTTATTATAGCCTCGCATATACAAGTGGGTCGCTATTGGTTTATTCCAATAGCATTGAAAGGATTGTAGATTTAAATACAGGAAAAATTATTAAAACAGATTTTATTAAATGAGACATTTGACAGCATCATGTTGTAATACTACCTTCAAAACAGCTGTTGTTAGCATTGTTCTGATGCAATCAAGCGCTGCAAACGATTGATAAAGTTCAGAAATCCTGAAGAGCTATTAAAGAAAATTTTTCTAATTTTGGGGAGATGAAAATTACGTTTGTGACTTGCTTTTAGTATTTTACAACCAACATAAAACATGAAAACAGTTTGTCATCGTATATTAGTAATTGTAGCAATGCTTATTTGCAGCAACATTGGTTATGCTCAAAGTAATAGTAATTGTCAGCAAGAATCGCGACTCCAGCTCAATTGTAAAAGATTGAAATCGTTTCCAGACACCATAAAAGGACATTATGATTATATCTCATTAACAAATTGGAGAGAAGGTTTCAATGTTGATAAAAAATGCCATTTGCGTAAAAACACAATTTCCGACATTCCTGTATCCAAATTAGTGAACATGGATTCAACCCAGCTATTTGTTGATACAGATATATTTCACATTGAGAGTGAGGCACTGATAAATAGCTCCCTTAAAGGAAAAGTAGAAATTAATAATTACTCATGGGGGATTTTTTCTTTTAATTCGCTTGATTCTCAGAATGTTTTTTATCATGATGCGGGATATTTTCATGATACTGTTGAATATTTAAAAATCCCATCAGAATCTGATTATTATAAACTGAGCGCTGATATAAACCCGGATAAAACATTTTATATATTAACATATCCGTATTCTGTCTCTGGAGAGCATACTATTACCGTGATACTTACATTTTTCAATAATGGTTTATGTTCTGTTTCAGAATTGCTGGTCGATTTCAATGATTCACCGGCAAGTATATCCAATGGATGTATGGGTGTTTATAAAATTCACGGTAAAACTGTTCATCTTAATATGGCATACGGAGTTACTTTTACTTTACGACTGACAAAACAAAACAGGATACTGGTTCTGAAACGTGGATATCGAAAACTATGTGCCACAGTATTATCAAAAAGACATGTGCGTTTTTTAAAAATATAACATAGAATTTGTCGTTTAAATTAAATCACGCCAAAAGCAATAAGTATTATTTTGTGGGTATCTGTGGCATTCGGCGTAAGACCGCAATCGCAATTCTTTTGGTAAATCAAAGAAATTTTTTCTAATTTTGGAGGGGTGGAGAAGTTGTGTTTGAGGTTTGAATTCAGCTGGTCATTAAATGAAAAATCTATTATTTCTCTGTTTAATTTGTGCGATATTCGGTAGCTGCAAAAATATCGGGGTATTAAAATCTCCTGTATTATTTTCAAGAACAATTGAAGATATTGGAAAAAAAGATAGTTCGAAAACATATTATGATGACATATGTTCTATTACATATCAGCGTGGATTTGATGACGATGTGATTAGATTGTTCTCAGTGGACTCAATCATTGTTGATACTGTGTCTACTAATTATCATATGAGTTATGGAATTGAACATATCTTTTCCAGCTCGGAAAAATATGTAATAATCAAATTAAATAAAGGAATTAAGCGTAAAGTAAAGTTTCGTCCTGACTATCTTTACGTTTATGTCACATACAGATGGGGCGTATTAACATTCGAGTATTCAAATGAATCACGATTTTATTATTGAAAAATTTAAATGCTGCTGCAACTTTCAAATCAGTAATTGTTCAATAAACCGGGTATGTTTTATTCAGGCGATCAATCAGGAAAATTATCTACTTTAGCATTTTCAGAAAATGAGAATAGGGACATAACAATGGAACGCTGTTTACTTTTCTTTTTTGTGATATTCATAAACTCAGTGTGTGTTGGACAGATTGAATCTGTCAGATCAATTCAAATAAACGGGCAGGAAATTTTTCCTGTAGATCTGACCAGCAATCGAAGCAGCAAATATCCCGATTATTCAAAAGTGAAAACAGCAATTGGTTCAGCAGACATTGTTGTTATCAGTGAACCTGATCATGGAGATTACTCAGCCATAAGCAACAGGCAATCACTGGTTGAATATTTGCACGACAGTTGTGGTTTTAACGCTTTGATTACGGAATATTCATTTTTCCTTTTAAACGCTATTGGTGAGGATACATGCTGTATTGATTTTGACCGGTTTAATAATTTGACTGACAGTTCTTACTATTGGGATTACTTACCGGATCTTTTCGATTGGGTGGAAAAGGAGCGAGAAAATGGTACTCCGATAATTCTGACTGGATGCGACATCCATACATATTACTATTTCTTGGACTTTATTAAATCACGAATTGGCGAAATCAATAGCGAAATTGCCAATTCAGAAAAGTTCAGATGGTTTTATGATTACTGTTTAAATCTTACTGAAGGCCCTTTTCGCAAGAATAAAAAGCTCGAAAAAAGCTTCCAAAGATATTGCAACTTTCTGATAGACTTATTTATACAAAAAGACCCAAACAATATTTGTGCACAGTATTTATTGAATTTAAATACTGAAATTTCAAATTATTTTTTATCCAGATATAAAAGTGACAGGAAGACCTTAAAGGAAATGAACAACAGAGATAAACAAATGGCTGATAATATCATTTGGTTAACAGAACATAAGCTTAGGGGACAGAAAATCATTATCAGTATTTCGTCATATCATGCCATGCGAAATATTTCAAGTATTAGTTCAAGACAAATTCGCCGAAGCTATCCGGTTGGGCAATATTTATCGGATTATTTTGGAGACAGGCTATATTCAATAGCTGGTATTGGATATAAGGGTCGTCCAGGTAGAACCCCGGATCACTTATACTTTCTATGTGACAAAGACAGCAGTTATTTAGAACACAAACTATATAAAGCAGGATATAAACAAGCTTTTATTGATTTTCGGTCTTTTTCAAATCAAGAACCATTCAATATGAATAACATCTATGCATTACCACATATTCATTATGCTGTTTGGAATGAGGTTTATGATGGGATCCTGTTTACTGATAGCATTAGACCGGCTTTTATGGTTTTTCCATCAAAACGCTAGTGCCATCGCAGAATTCAAGACAATTTCAATAGTGAATTAGGAATATTGAAAAACACTTCTTAAAACAGAGGCTTTTTAGTGTTGGATGCAATTTTGTACTGTGACCTCCATTCACGAAGCATTACGCAAACGCTCGCCCAGAGCGTCTTCCGCTCCCGACCTTCCGGAGTCACGAAGTGTCCCGGAAGAGTCGGTTGCGGTGCTGATTGACAACGCCCTGACGATATGCCATATCCTTTCTTCGTGCGGACGATGGCTTATCGTCAGGGGGGCTGTGCCAGCGCGCTCCGGAGCCCGCTTTTATATTTTGCACAGCATATTACAGAAAAATTTTCTAATTTTGGGGAGACCGTAATGCCGGAAGCCGGGGCATTCATTATGGTCAAACAAAATTCAGCTCAGTATGAAACACATTTTTTTTGTATTTGGTTGTCTTATTTTATTTTCGACGGTCTCGTCGGGCCAGACATGCAGCTGCGATAGAAAATATCCGCTCAGTCACTGGGATGGTACACAATGGATTGAAAATGAATTATGGATATCTGTTTATGATTCGACAAAAGCGATTGATACAATTATGGTCGAAGACTATCATTGCAAATATGAGATTGCAACATCTGACTGTTCCGGCAGTGCCATTATTACCGAATATGATTCAACTGGCGTCATAACAGGAAAATTTGTTTTCATGCAAGGTGTTGAAATGCTCAAAAAGCAAATACAGGCCTTTGATCCCTTTACGGGAGATATTGCCGGATATTTTGTAAGGTGTTATTTTCAAGGCATTCTGATTGAATATTCGTTATACTCGACGGATGGTTCCATGTATCATCATTGGAAAGACGATCTGAAATGGATGGAAAATAAATAAATGACATCCTGCCATCAGCATGTCAAATATTCAAAAATAAACCGAACTGACCAACCATGCCTTACCTCAGAATAACAGTCCTTTGTATACTTGCAGCTTTTTCCGGAAGCACTTTGTTTTCGCAGAATCATGGTGGTTATAAGGCTTTGGTGCTGAATGAATCAACAATGATTCCTGTAAGCGCAGCCAGCGTTATTGTGGATAAGGATTCCAGCGCTTTTCAATCCGATTCAGGCGGATTTGTACTGATTGACAGTCTGGCTCCGGGAGAATACACGCTGGCCATTCAGGCTGAAAATTATTATTTCGAAACCCGCAATATTATTATTCAAAACGGCAGCACAACTTGCGATACTATTTTTCTGAACAGGATTGTGACCAACAGTGATTATTTTTTCGACTATATTTTTTTCAGCGAGCGATCGTCAGCTTTTATTTCCTCGGAAGCAAACAACAAAACAATAAATACCATTGAACAGCTGCTGAAAAACGAACAGGACCTGACCATAGTTATTTTCGGCTATTCGGATAAAAATGAATGTGCATCGGCCGACACAACCCTGGCTTACCAGCGGGCAACCGTTGTCCGGGATATGCTGGTGATGAAAACCATCGACGCAAAAAGACTGACTATCCGTACTGCTGCACAAAGCAATGATAGTCCCGCTGACCAACGTGCGGCTGGTGGTCCTGATTTTAATTACAGAGTTGAATTTGTAATTAAAAAACAATGAAGAATTTTCGGAATGCATTAAAGAAATTTTTTCTAATTTTGGAGGGATGAATAAGTTGCGTTCTTTGCTTGAATTCAGGATATACAACGTCTAAGTTTTGGGAGCAAGTATGCAGGCTGGGGAACTGGTGGGACATTGACCCTAAAACTGTAGCATCAGAAAGTCCAAGTCAATAGTGTTCAAGTTTTAAAAAAGCAAATAAGAGAAGAAAATTTCAAAATGGCTTATCATGAAAAAAATACTGATTAGTTTTTTTGCAGTAACGCTCTTGTGTGTCGTGAATAAGCTTTCATTTTCACAAAACACAAATTCTGGTGAATTACGCCTCAATCTGATACCTGTTGTTCATCAAGAGGGTGTTGCATTCAAAATTGAATTTGAAAATGCTACTTTAAACAAAATGGTGCTTTTCGCAAAATACACAACTTGTGAAAATTTTGAAATAGAGATTATAAATGCTGAAGGACAGAATCTTGTACGTAATGGCCGGTTGAATATAAATGAAAGTTTGTTTTTCAGAAAACACTGTTTAATTGCTTTAAAGCCGCATCAGAAAAAACAGATTAATTTCATTTTCAGATACTCGTATAATTGGAAAACGGACTCATTATACTCAGACCATAAATACAGTTTATTTATTCTTCCTGCCGGGAAATACGAAGCTAAAGTTCACTATTTTGCAGATAAACCCGAAGAGCCAAATACTGAAAAAAGAATGAAAAAGATGTGGGAAGGTGAAGCTTGTTCAAACACGGTGGAATTCAGTATTGAATGACTCATAGATAATTGAAGCAGAGCTGCCTGCATAACAAATAAATCAAATATACGTACAACAGTAAAGACCTCCGGAAAATGATGAAAAGAAAAAAAGAAAATAGTTCGGCTAAATTCATACTGATTGTTTTTCTGCTTTTTGTTCCGATTCTATCATTTGGAGCTCTGGTATTGAAGAAACAAAAAATGTCTCTGGATTCAAATAATGTGAGAAAACTTGAACTTTATTTTACATACAAGGGTTCTGACACGATTTACATTCCCTACTTTGCAGAATGCAACAAATATATTTCTTTAGATATAAACAAAGACAACAGAGATCTTGTTTACGAGGCAAATGGGATATATGAGCCACTTCCATCCGGTGGTGGTATTCCTGATGCAATAGAATTATTAGATCGTCGTTGTCCAGATTCACATAATGGCAGAATACAAAGTAGATTTTATTTTGTAGAAATGTCGAATGACAGGGTTTTAAAACTCACGTTTTTCTTTAAACCTTCACATGTTATTCCAAAATACATTGATTTGTATTGTCTGCCAGGGAAGGTAGTTGATCGTACAAAAAAAAAGGAATCTGATACCAACAATGCTCTCCATGTTATTGCTTACTATTTATCAAATTTTTCTGAATGGAAGCACACATATAAGATAAAGTGCAAAAAACAGTTCAGAAAATTGCCATCCCCGCTACCGCGAGCATCCGGTGCAGCTTTCAGGCAATTGTTACCCAAAAATTTGTTCATTGAAATTAAAGCGGATATATTTGCATGGATTCGCAGCAAGTAAATCAAGTTTTCAGAGGTGCATCGAATTAAATCATGTGAAAAATGATTGATCAAAGTATAAGGAAATTGTTTTTTGTATCGCTTTTTGTGGTAGGTTACTTTTTTTGGGGAATAACAAGATGGTTGTTGTCAGGACGAAAAAAGGAAATAAGTTACTATTTGTCTCAAATAAGGGAGAATCTATTTTTAGCAGGGTTGCTTATTGCTTTTTTGATCATTTTTACGATGATGATTTTCGGGTTAGACGATAATGATCTGAATAGGATAACCAATTTTAATTGGTAATAGCGATTTGTGATGTATATAAACTACTGTTCAAAATAATTTTATAGCTTTACTCAACATTAATTTTTCATGGACAACATGTCCAAAAATGGAACAGCTTGAGATTTTATTAAAACTGCTGACAGATGGATTCTAAAATTGAAATATATAGAACAACAAACGGAGCTGAAGTGGCTGTGCAATTGGAAAAAGACACAGTGTGGCTTAATCGTCAACAGCTGACAGTCTTGTTTAATCGCGATGTAAAGACCATAGGCAAGCACATGAATAATATTTTTAATGAAGAAGAGTTGGACCCGGTTTCAACTGTCGCAAAATTTGCGACAGTTCAAAAAACGAAGGTTAATACAAATTCGAAATTTCAGTTCTTACAAATCCAAATAAGTTGATTATGAGTGACGAAATAGAAATATTCAGAAGCAATGACAATAAAATTGAGCTGAGTGTCAAATTTGATTCGGATACCGTTTGGCTTACACAGGAACAATTAATTGATTTGTTTGAAAGAGATCAATCCGTGATTTCCCGTCACATAAACAATATTTTTAAAGAAAAGGAACTGGACAAAGAGAGCAATATGCAAAAAATGCATATTCCTTTTTCAGACAAACCTGTTTCATTTTATAGTCTTGATGTTATTATATCAGTTGGGTATCGCGTAAAATCCTTACGTGGCACGCAGTTCCGCCAATGGGCGACAGCGCGGTTAAAGGATTATCTGGTGCAGGGCTATGCCCTCAACGAAAAACGGCTGCAACAGAAGCAGCAGGAAGTGGAATATCTGAAAACCGGTTTGCGGATTGTGAGCCGCGCCATAGAAAAGGCCGCCGATGAGCAGGAACAGGAGGTTTTCCGCCAGTTTGCCAGAGGGCTGGCTCTGCTCGACGACTACGATCACGAAGTACTGGATAAAAAAGGACACACCCTGAAAGAAACTGTTTACCCGGGCTTTGATGATTATATGGAACTCATCCGGCTCATGTACTCCGATTTTAAATCTTCGGTATTTGCAAAGCCCAAGGATGAAAGTTTCCATAGTTCAATTAATCAGATAAAGCAAAGTTTCAACGGAACGGATTTATACCCAAGCATTGAGGAAAAAGCGGCAAACCTGCTGTACCTGATTACAAAAAACCACTCATTTGTTGACGGCAACAAGCGAATCGCCGCCGCATGTTTTCTGCATTTTCTGAAACAAAACCAGGCATTGTTCAACAGCAAAGGTGAGCCAATCATTTCCAACGAAACGCTGGCAACACTCACGCTGTACATTGCCAACAGCCGCCCTGAAGAAGACGACGTGGTAAAACGGCTAATCATCAGCGTCCTGAACAGAAATCAATAAGAAGAAAAAATTTTTTGCTATTTGTGACTTGAAGTTAGCAATTTTCTACCTTTGCTCAACGTTCGTTTTTCATGTCCAACACATCTTTCCATACCACTATTTCGGACCGCCGCATTGCGGTGCCCAGTGGCAGCAATCTGGACCACTATATTGCCGATATATTATCAAGTACCGACTACTATCCGTTTGGCTCGCCCATGCCGGGAAGAAATTCGAATTCAGCCGACTACCGTTTCGGGTTCAATGGTCAGGAGATGGATAACGAGATTACTGGCCAAACAGGAACACATACCACGGCTATGTTTTGGGAGTATGATTGCAGGTTGGGGAGGAGGTGGAATTTGGATCCGAAGCCACAGACATCTATTTCTGATTATGCGTGCTTTGCTAATAATCCGGTTTGGTTATGTGATGTGAATGGTGATACGATTAATCCCACAAGAACGAGAGGCAAGAATATTTTTGTAGCCCATACGTTGAGATATATTTTTGGAGTAAAATATGAAAACAAAAAGGGATATGAAAGATATAAAATTGATTTTGCTTTATTAGCAGATGTTGCTAGAGCATATCTAATTCACTTTGTTTCTTTCGGAAAATTAAAAATTGTTCATGCCGATACTCCTTTTGATGCCGTAAAGAAAATAAAAAGAAAATTAGGGAAACATGGATATATTTCTAATATGATTATTGATTACCATAGCAGTGATGAATACATGTCTATATACGATATTAAAAACTCAGATAGTTTTAAGTCGCTAAATAGTGGCTATATAGGAGAAAAATCGACTGTATTATTTGGACATTGTAGGGGTGGTCACGATGAGCTTGACAAAATATCAAATATGTGGGGTAATGCGAGAGTAATTGGCAATATGTCATCATCAAGTTCAGTCAACTTTGCATTGTTGGGTAGTTTCACAGGCTATATTAGTGACAATCATTACAAGTCATATTACAAGGGTGCTAATAACGTTGGAGACATTGGTTTTTTTGCTGTTTCTGATGGGAAAACAGTTATTACAGATCAATTAATAAGAATGGGGGCTGATGGGACAATAGAGATACTGCATAAACGATATTCAGCTGTAAAACGTGAGCGATTACTTGACAGAGCCTCTAGGGCACTTGATAATGATGATTCTGATGATAAAAGCAAACCTGAAGAACCTGCTGAAGAGCATAGTATCCCAAGAAAATATAGCTACAAAAGGTGATAGTCAAATTAACAAATATGAAAAATCTGTGTTTTTTACTGTTTGCACTTATTCTGGCAGGATGTAATATTCAATCAGAGAAAGCCATGTCGAATAAGCAATTATTTAAAACGCAGAAGAAAAGCAATAAACTTTTTGAAGCATATGATTTTTATACAGATCAAGGAATAAATCTATTGTCAGAAAACAGCAAAATCTCTTTTTTACCCTTTTTAAATGGCAAAGAGAAACAAATAGCTATTAGGTATTATAATCATTATTTGCTTTTAAACAGGATAAAGATTGAAAATTTTGGATATGGCTATACAACAAGGACGTCAAGTCTTCCACAATGCGAGGGAACATGGAGTCATGACACAATCTTTATTAATTCAAACAACAACTCAGAGCTTTTGATTTCGAAAAGGATTTTAAATGCTCAAATCTTTTATTCTTTGAAAAAAATGGACAGTGACACAAATAAAATAATTGTTTCAGAATACTGCAAATTACTCAGAAGAGATGATTCTTCTAAAGAATGTGATATTAACATAAGAAATTGGTTTGAATTAGAGAAAGAAGAAAAAGAAAAAATAAAAATTAATGAGTGTATAATGGAGTTGAAAAATGGCGTAATCATAAGGATTGAACAAACGTATTCCGTGGGTTGTGACTGCAATATTTATTTAAAACTTTCAAGCAATAATTATTCAAATTATCGAAGTCACCACCTATCTTTTTTTCTTCTTAAAATAATTTCTACATTTTGGTAAAAGTTGTTTCACATTGCCCTGCATCCAGAAACATTCAGAACAAATCTTTGATAATATTTCCAATATCAGTAAAACGCTGAAAATAAATAAATCACATCAAAGTCGGCTGCAGCACCGGCTTTTGAGTATATTGGGTTATCAAATAATCGGCTTTTGTGTAAATCTCCCCCAAACAAAGACAGGTTATAAGTCTCCCAAAAACTCCCACCACTTTTCCAAAATTTCCTACCTTAGCCCACCATTCATTCCCCATGCCCCAAACCACTTTCCAAACAACATATTCAAACAATCCGAATTTGTTTTTGCGCGCGGAGAATGGCTCTGAAAGCGGGATAATAAAAGTAAAACAGTATGAATAAATTATTTTCTCTTTTATTTTTGATGACTTTCATTATGTCTGGCTTTTCGCAGTATCAAACTGATAGCTTAATGTCTGTTTATGAAAACCTCAGGTGTTACAATGTTGAAGAAGTGTTGAACAACAGCATTACACAAACAGATTCATTAAGTCTATTATGTGTTGATATTGAATCAATCAGAATTCAGATTATTAATTCAAACAAATCAAACAGGCTGAATAAAACAGCTATTGATTTGGAGATGAGTAGAATTTTTGCTGATTCCAATATTCTAAAACTACGAAATTTCAGGTACTTAACATTCCGGGGTGATCCTAAAGAGTATAACGACAAATTTTCTTCATTTAAAAACACAACTTTTTTAAGTCTACAGGGTCGATTCAGGCAAATTCCAGCTTGCATTGATAGTTTTCAGAATCCGTTGACTGTTTTTGTATATGCGGCCAAAATTACTCACTGCAGAAAGGAATCGTTTGAGAATGTCCGGAATTTATGTGTTGCCGGGCGTTTCCAGAATGCTCTTTACTCTTTTGGAAATGTGGAAGAATTATCTTTGTATCATGATACCCGATTGCCGGACATTAATAAATTCAGGAGACTTACGTTTCTTGAAACACATACCCCATTAAAGCAAGCGGTCTCAAATAAAATACTAAAGAACAATACGATACAGCATATTTACATTTCAGATCAACAGGCAATAAACAGCAAAGTACTGTTGAAATTATTGCATCATCCAACCATTCGCGTTATTGAGATTGTATTTAATGAAAATGCAGAAATTGAAAAAGAAAAATTACTGCATTTTGTACAAATTTTCAAAGCTGAAGGGAAAAGAATTAGTTTTAAGCAAATTCTACGGTCTGAACAAAAATCAGAGAAGGGTACAGCAATAAATTATTCCACGCAGATTTTATGCGAATAAAAGAAGCTCGAAATTTGTTGGATAGCTCTATATGTTGATATTGTTCATCTTGTTATCTAAAATTCCCGCAGCGCATTAAAGAAAAATTTTCTAATTTTGGCATAAATGTTTTTTTTGATTTTACAACTCATATTCAGCTGATGAAAAGAAAAAAAATTTTGCATTTTATACTGGTTTTGGTATTATCATTTCTGTTCTGCCATTGTAATCAAAAAATTGGTCGAATAAATTATAAACCAAATTTACAATCGGGCTATATTCACCCTTCTTGTGGAGATAGTGTCATTTGGCACATTCATTTTCTTGAAGGCTTTTCCAACGATACAATTCAAATTGTTTATATGGGAGATGCTATTCCCAGTCCATCGGAAGGATTGCATATTATCACAAACAGCAACCCTTCTTTGTGTACAAATATTACATTTGCTTGTTTTCGCGATGAAGGTGAAATAAAATTATTCGTTGGGAACATGCCGTATTTTAACATGATTTTTCCTATCGATAAATATGACAGGAAAAACTTAAAGCCATTGATTTTAATAAATGGAGATAGTGTAAATTTTGAATCATCATTGGAATACTATCGTTTTTTTGGAATAAACAGAAATTCTGAAGATGGAGGACTCTCTGGTCTAAAACAGGATTCATGTTTTTCGTGTTTATAGTATTTAGAAGTTTCTTTCCCGTTAAGTAAATTGATTGTTTTCTCAAACATTGCAGTTTACATGACAGTTTTTTTGAAATAGAATTTAAAATAACTGATCAATATTAAACCTAAACGAATGATGTTTTCGCTGCTGAGCCTAGCGCTCCATCACAATAAATAATACGACTTTACGCATCAAGTAAGGCTCTAAAAAACCTTTGCCACTTATGTAAATATTTCTACCTTAGCCCATCATTAGCTCCCCATGCCCCAAACCACTTTTCATACAACATATTCAAACAACCAGCATTTGTTTTTACGGACGAAGAATGGCTCTGAAAGAGTGAATACTCAATTACGGGAATGGTCAACATCAACATTTTCCGGAAATGGGGATAGGGACATCAGGTCGATTGGATTTGGGAATCTTTTGAATTTTTTCAAAAAGAAATTTGTTTTTTTTGATTTGAGACCTTGTTTCCTGATAATATTAGTATTGTTTATTAACGTAGGCGCGTATACTCAAAACAATGAACCTAAAAGGTCAAATATTCCAACTAAACTCAGATTGAACTGCAAGAATTTGACTTCTTTTCCCGATACTATAAAACAACACTATGATTGGATTGATATTTCAAATGTGAAAGAGGGGCCATTTGTGATAGATGAGAAGTGCCGGAAAAATCATAATACCATAGAAACAATTCCAATTGAAGAATTGGCACAATTTAATTCCACTAAGATTGTCGTTGATAAAGACTATTTTCATATGGAATGTGCTGCTCTAATTAATGATTCACTAAATGGCAAAGTGAGAATCCCTTACTTTTCTTATGATTTATTCTCATTTAATTCTCTGGATTCTCAAAACCTCTATTTGAGAGACATTGGATATTTTGAAGATTCCACTGGTTTTCTTTTCATTCCTGCTCAATCTGATTATTTAAAGATAGAAAAAGATAATTCTGAAAAAATCTGTTATGTTTTGTCTTACCCATATAACTTGTCTGGAAATCACACTATATCAATTGTGGTCACTTTATACAGAAATGGATCATGCTCGGTTTCGCCATTGCTTGTTGATTTCAATGAGTCATACTACAATTTGGATAGTGGTTGTTTCGGCATTTATAAAATCAAAGGAAAATCATTAATCATGGATGTATCATATGGCTATTCAATGAAATTCAGGTTGAAAAACGATAAAAAGGAAATGCATATCAGAAGGATAAAATTCGAGAATTTTACTTCAGGTGTTCTGACCAAAAGAAATGCAATTTTTTTAAAACAGTAAAATTGTTCCAAACTTTCCTACACCTCACATTTTTAAATCAGCAAACATTCCCCAAATTTCCTACTTTTACCCAACATTAATGTACCCATGTACCAAACCTCTTTCCATATATCAATCCTGCCATTCAAAGTATGCAAAAGGCTTATATTAGTTCTTGTTTTACTGTTAAATGCTGATTTAACCGCTTCAAGTCAGGATGATTGCAGTAATAAAACAGCAATTCAAAAAGCATCGACTGAATATTTGTCAAAGTTGCAAGAAAAGGGGGTTACTAATTATTTACTAATTTATGATGACCAATATAATTCAATTGTTTTGTGGGATTCTTCTGGTAAAACCAAAGCTGTTAAAATTTTCTGCCGAGGAAATCAAACCCATATTCACAAAACCTGTGTATGCAAAAAGGTTAAAGATGAGTTTTTATTGATATTGAATCATTGCTCTGAGATTGATTTTACGCAAATTAATTGCTTTGAACAAGCCCATGCTTATCAAAGAATTTATGTGTCGATATACTGTTGTAACTACAATAACACCGGTGTTCTTTATTCGAATTGCCAAATGAAGAATGGAGATGAGTACCGTGCCTTTTTCCGGGAACTCTTTGATAAAAAATATTAGACTTAAACCCGGTATTCTTTTCAGAAACAGCACTATTTCGGACAAATTTGCGGCTGTAAGTCTTCTGAAGATTCTGGCAGATGATGCGTTTCAAAAAACGGAATTTTGAATTTAAAGTAAAAACATAACCAGAATAATTCCCTACCTTAGCCCAACGTTTATTTCTCCATGCCCCAAACCACTTTCCAAACAACACATTCAAGCAACCCATATTTGTTTTTTCAAGTGGAGAATGGCTCTGGATAATGGCTGTGAAATATTTTCGTGATTTTGAATCATTGTCAGAAAACTGATATATTTGCATAGCGTCGCTGAAAGAAAAACAAGTTTTTGGGGGTACCCAATAAATAAGGCACAGAAATAAAATTCATGAAAAAATGAAATTCCCAGTTCTGATATTAATAACATTTTTGCTTACATCTTGCACCTGTATTGTAAAAGACAAATTCAACAAGTTCAATTATAACAACAAGAATATAATTTGTCGTTGTAATAAAATAATTTTTGATGGACAATTTGAGGAAGATATTCGCCAATACAGAAAGGATTGTTTAAATTATAAATACCTGTATGGTCCCGTGTTAGTGAAAAAAGGAAGAAATAGCATTGGGCTATATCAGTATTGGCCTTTTACATTAGATATATCAACAGATCATTTTTTTATTTACGATGGAGAAAAAATAGAATTTGTTGATAATGAGAATTTAAGTTATTTAGAGAAGTGGCTAACGGATAATGGGTTCAATAAAAAAAAGATCAGAAAGGTAATTTGTAAAATGAATGAATGTATTGAGTTTAATAAGACTCATACTGGTAGTTTTTAATTCATTTCCTGAAATGTATCGTTACAACCGCGCTGCCCCGAAGAAAATCTTGAAGACTCAATAAAGAAAATAAGCTACTTTAGCATTGTCTGAAAATGGGCGTGGGGACAATGGCGGACAGAGCGAGAATCATAGCGAGAGCGAACACGCCTCCACGCGTTGTGCATTGTGCGTTGCGCGCTGTGCCTCGTGCGTTGCGCACTTTTCGTTGCTAAATTTCGTTGCTTAAAGCTTAAAGATTTAAAGCTGAAGGACCTGTGATTTTACGTAGTTTTTAAGCCTTAAGCGTTAAGCATTAAGCTGCAGACGTTGAGCGTTGCGCCTTGCGCACTTTTCGTTGCTAAATTTCGTTGCTTAAAGCTTAAAGATTTAAAGCTGAAGGACCTGTGATTTTACGTAGTTTTTAACCCTTAAGCGTTAAGCATTAAGCGTTAAGCGTTAAGCATTAAGCTGCAGACGTTGTGCGCTGTGCGTTGCGCGTTGTGCCGCATGCCGCCCGCCGCCTGCCGCATGCTACTTCTTCCTCGAATTCACCGTCTGCACACCCAGCAGCCTGTCGTACACTTCGCCCGGCTCGCGATAATACACATAAATGGAATAATCGTTATCGGCCTCGGCATGACGACCCTCAATGAAAGCCGCATCAGCAGCCGTTTCGCCGTCTTTCAGAAATACATACTGATAATTATAATATCCCTGTTTCAGCAGTAATGAATCGGCATAACCTTTTTGTGCATAATCATAATTCAGTTTGTATTTTTCGCTGAATCCCCATTGGGTAAATGCGCCCTGCAGAAACACCGATCCTTCGGTCAGCGGCGCATCGTAGGCCAGCAGAAAATGCACCCACACATATTCCGATTCCGTTTCGCTGTTTTTATCATCGTCGTTTTTAATCAGAAAGCGGCCATTGATGTCGTCTTCGGTCATATAGCGGTCAAACGGGCGCCTGTAGTCGGTTTTCAGATATACATGCACCTGATTACTGATGCGTTTTATACTCGCAATCCGGTCGGTATAATACGCAATGCTTTTGGCGTCGAAGTGACGGAACTCGTTGTTGGCATCGAAAATATTTCCGCTTTCGAAATTAAAATCCATCAGATCGCCGTTCACCATTTTGGGTTTCAGCGTGGTAATCGGATTGTCGGTTCTGCCGTTTTGCTGCACCACAACGGTCAGACTCCGGTACGGATCGACAATCTCAACGCCGTTTTTATTCAGCGCAAAGTCAATCTCGTGCTGATAATTGCGTAGCTCAAGATTGGAAGCGTTTTTTACATCGGTGGTAATGCCAATGCTGTTTTCGGTAACAAAAAATCGTTTGGTAATGGCTGTTTTTTTCTCGCTGTTTTCATAATAATACACCTGCAAAATGTAGTTGCCCGATTTTTTCGGTTTCATATTGTCGGTTGGAAAATCGACAGAATAATGGATGTACGGAATCAATGTATTCACCGAAAAAGTGTATGATGTCAGCGCTTCTTCATCAAAGCCGTCCAGATATTCATTGGTCATCAGATCAACGGGCTGCCACATGGCATCGCACAGTATAAAGGAAAAATAAAAATCCCGGGTTTTATCGGCCAGTTCATCGAACGACAAGGTCAGTTTTTTATCCGATCCGAAAGGAATAACGGCTGGTCCGAACACCCATTCCGAAGCATGCAGTTGTACCGATTCAATGCTGTTCAGATAAACGGCATCGGTATATTTCATGCGGTCCGGAGCATAATAGTCGGGTTCAACGGTCTGGATCGTTTGATCTGTTTTCACTGAGTCCATGACTGCGTGACTGTCCGCTTTGTCAACA
>Ga0209639_1001432_pt1 | contig 23672 bp, 21 predicted proteins | sample EPASupsiteHSE605_FD_187268 | JGI IMG/M metagenome (GOLD analysis project Ga0209639, IMG submission 187268) | Bioremediated contaminated groundwater from EPA Superfund site, New Mexico - Sample HSE6-05 (SPAdes) (version 2) | ecosystem: Environmental > Aquatic > Deep subsurface > Groundwater >...
CCGCCGTCATAGGCTGCCAGAACCTCGTATCCGTCTGCTTCTAAGCTTCGTTTTAAGCCCTTCACTAATAATCGCTCATCATCGACCAGGAGGATTTTTGTCATCAAACCAACCCACCTAACATACCTTATTCGTCACAGAATGAACCCCTGTATCAATGATTTCGTTACAAGGAGTCAACGCTATCATAACCTCTATATTTAGGTATCGCAATGTTAAGAAAAGGCATGAAAGGTTAAATGAAAAAGTAACTTCCGGCGGATGAAAAAGCCGGCGATGCAAAAGAAAAAGCCGGAAACAATTAAAAAAAGGCGAAAATTCATTAATCTACTAGGTAAAAGCATGGTAAAATAAGGTGTCTACAGCGGCGCTCATCAAAAAAAGAGCATGCGGCAGCAGCCGGGCGGAAGATGTTGTGCAAGAGTAAATTCCACCCGTCTTGAAAAAGCGTAGATCAGACCTGCCCGACGAAAGAATTAGATTTGGTGTTCATTACGAACGGATCATTTTGCGAATGGTAAACCAGATGTATTCTTCATCCCAAACATACGGAGGCTCCGGTGCAGGCTCTTCAGCAACGAGGCAAAGCAACTTGTCGGCTTGTTCGTCCGTCAGTTTGGCACAGAAGAAGTTTGTGCGTCTAAGCTGATCCAGTAGTTTATTAGTCAGTATCATGATGCGTTACCTCCCTGCGGGTGGATGTTTAAGCAGCCTTGGCTTTAGGAGAACGTCATCGTGAGGGATGCGCTTTGAGCCAATAAATCGTAACAGCGAACACGCCAGAAGCAAAGAAGCCAGCTCGAATGGGGTGCGACCATTCAGGCTGGCTCTTGCTATACTGTTGATGTGATTCATCATTAAAATAACGCTGCTACGCGTGAGGGACTCAAAAGAGTGCCCTTTAGGGATGATGTAGCGGATAAATTCATGGTTTTTCTCCAGACGCCCCTTCTGCCATGAAGCCATCGGATCGCAATAAAACAATTTGGTTCGATACTTACCAGCTAGGTTCTTCTCCAGAAGAGTTGGATTCTTAAACTCGGAACCATTATCAGTTAAAATAACGGGGAAGGTATCAAGCATGCCTCCTGTTCCAAGGCGCTGCTCCAAGGCGTTGAATACCTGGCAGACACATTCCTGCGTATTGCGTTCCAGCAAGAAGATCAGCATAAAGTTGCAGTTGCGAAAGAGCATGGTGAGCAGTACAGGGCCACCTTTCTTTCCCTCCACGGTGTCCATTTCCACTACGTTGGTCTCCGGATGGGCCTCCATATATTTCTCGAAATCCTTGTATGTCCTGTCAGTTCGGTAGGAAGGGATCGTTGACTTAGGTGGTTTACGTGCTTTACGAGGCTTGTATCGCACCTTGCGAGGAAGGTCAAGGTTTCCCGCCGAAAAGGCCCCCCGTTCGATGTAGTGATATAGGGTTCGTCTGGAACAACCAAGCTGCTCGCCATGGGTGACGAAGATATGCCCAAGAGGCTGTCCTTGTTTGAGCAGCGGTGAGACGATGCGATCCATATCGTCCAATTCCAGAGGTGTTTTATTGATCCCGTTGCGTGATGAAGACAAAACTTCATGATAGTTTTGGTCTGCGTACTGGGCGCGATAATAATATTTGGTGTTCTGGCGGCAGCTACGTATGCCGCAGCCGTTACATACATAGGGCGCGCGTTTCAATCGACGGCAGGAAGCGGCCTGATAATCTCCACAATGTCTCTGACAACTCCGTTGCGTACATTTTCCACAGACTTTACGACAGTACCGATCGTTGCACATACGGGTTTTGGTACAAGTATCTCGATGAATGCACAAAGCGGTAGTCCGTTGTTGAGACTTTTCAACGCGATGCCGGCGAATCTCTTTCGATATTGTGGTTGGATCTTTGGCAATAAATTTTGCAATATCCTTAAAGCTTATTCGCCGCTCCAGTCCCTGCTCAATGTATATCCTATCCGAGAGCGTTAGATGTTGATGGTCCCCTTTGGGTGCCGTTGCCATATGTTCCTCCTTCCCGTGCGGGCAGGCAACCACACCTATTCTACCGGAACTTTGTGCAATGGTAAATGCCACTTTTGCTAACGGACCGGAAGTTAACTTTTCATTTAAGAAATGTAAATTAAAAAATATGGTCAAAGATAGTACAATAAGCATATAATAAGAGTATATTATTACTATCAAGTGAGGTGATTGGCTGATGAAAATTAAGCCGTCGGCGGCGATTCGCAAAAATTATAATGAAATTTCCGAGCTTTGCAAACAGTCAGGAGAACCGGTTTATCTTACTAAAAACGGCGAGGGTGATCTCGTGGTCATGGATATAGAAACCTTTGCAAGAAGGGAAAGCATGCTTCGGTTGAGGGAAAATCTGATTAATGCGGAGGAAGGCAGGCTTAACGGATCCCCCGGTCATTCCATTGACGAGGTATCCACCATGATGAAAGATGCTGTCCGCGAGGTACTGAATGGACAGCGGAAATAAACGGTATGACGTAGTCATTTCCGGTGAAGCTACCCAAATGTTGGTATCCCATACGCGATTTTTGGCACAGGTCAGTGAGCCTGCAGCATTGCGACTAATTGAAGTATTTCAGGAGAAGGCGAAGTCACTGGAACAGTTTCCCGAAAGGAATCCATGGCTGACTGACCCACTGATTCTAACCGGAAAATATCGAAAGCTCCTGTTGGAAAAACGATATTTGCTGGTTTATCAGATCAAAAAAGGAACCGTATATGTGGACGCAGTTGTCGATACCCGCCAGGACTATGGCTGGCTATTGTAGGTTAAGCTTTGCTACAGATTGTATATAACCTTGCTTTGCTTTTGACGAATATTATTTCGTATGCTACCATAAAACTAACAAAAGGAGTTGCCGCTTTTTGCACGGCGGTTAGTCCTAAAAATGGTTATGACCGCCTTGTACAAGGCGGTCGTTTTACTTATGCATTAAGCACAAGGTAATAACTGCAACAATTACGAGGCAGAAACTAAGTAGTTCTGACCAGGTAATCATACACATCACCTCCCCCCAAGGGAAAGTGACCAACCGCCAACGGCAACTCCGATAATTATTTTACCATATTCTATCTCTCCAAGGAACGTATGTTCTGCAATTAATATTTTTTCATCATATCTTCGACTTCGACATTTTACCATCATTATTTATATCCATCTTTGCATACACATCCCGTTTTAAAAATGTCTTGAATCTCTATTGCTATTTTTCCTTATACAAATAGATATTATGGGAAACAGTGGTATAATTTGTATTGGGATTATATGGTGAATATTGTCGGCAAAGGATAAAACCATACTGGGAGGCACACATATTGGGAGGAGCAATAGATGTTGTAGCAGCTATTCTTATTAAGGACCATAAGGTCTTAATTGCTCAACGCGCAACTGATGATCCTTTGGCTGGATTCTGGGAGTTCCCTGGCGGCAAAATCGAGGAGGGGGAGAGCCCCGAGCAGAGCCTCGTCCGTGAAATGCAGGAAGAGTTCTGCATTGTTGTTGAAGTTGGAGAGTTTTTTGAGAGCAGTCTGTTACTTATGAAAAAAGGACTATTAGATTATTAGCTTATATGTGTAGGTGGACTCAAGGAGAAATGCGTTCCACTGTACATAATGACTACACATGGGTAACTATAAATGAACTGGACCAATATACCTTTGCACCTGCGGATAGGCCTTTGGTGGAGAAGTTGAAAAAGGGAATATCATAATAGAGGTTAACTGGAAATCCTATAAACCTACAGCAGATTGAATCTTTAAATATAAGGTTATATCAATTTATATAGAAGCTTGGCGACGTTTGTTTGCTACTTGCAAATTGTTCTTATGTCCCATTATACTTGCCTTCCTGTTATGCAGGAGGGCATTTTCTATGACCTAAAACATTTGATTAAGCTTAGATAAATTCCCTAACAAATCCTTTCGTATGAAAAATATGTAAAAATATTGCATCGTAAAGAGGAAACATTATCCATTAGAACGAATAATATCAAAATATAATGAATTCAAAAGATAATATGACATATTTAAAAGATACAAATGATGTAATGTGATCGCTGTGCCCTTAATTATAGTAGGAGAAAAAATAATATCGAGGTGTATAAATGGCATTTTTTGATGTGTTCAAGCAAACTTTAACCGGCAAACCAATAAATCTAAAAGAACCCACTTTTATTCGGGATGAATGCGATGCACAAGTCCAGATTGTCAAAATGGAAGAAATGAAAAAGTTTGCAACTCCTGAGCTACAAAAGCAAATTGAACAGGATATTAAATTGCTTTCATATGGTATTAGTGGTGAAAATATGGTGTCGTATGAACTCAAGCATAGTTATATGCCTATTCTAATTTTACGTGACTTGTATTTAGAATATAAAGGATTAAATGCCCAGATCGACTACGTTGTGATCGATACCAAATTCATACTTGTTATTGAATGTAAAAAAATGATTGGGGATATTGAGGTAACCTCAGCGGGTGAATTTATTCGTCTTTTTAAAAATGCGTCAGGTAAAGTCTATAAAAAAGAAGGCATTTATAGCCCTATTGTACAAAACGAACGCCATCTGGAATTAATTAAACATATATTATGCGATAACATTGAGCGTATGACTGAGCGAAAATGCAAAGATTTGCTGCAATCGATCATAGTTTTTGCTAATCCAAAAACAATTGTAAACATGAAATATGCAAAAGCAGACATAAAAAAGTCCACGATCCGCTGTGATCAATTGATTACCCATATGAAAAAGCTCCATGATGAGAATAAAGATGGTTACTGGATGCCTGAGGATAGTATGTATCTAGTTGCAGAAATATTGATGGCACATCATAAAGAAAACGTGCTTGATTACACGCAAAAGTATAGCCTAACACAGTTGAATCAACCTGCTGAGGTAAAGGAAGAACCATTAGTACCATATAAATCAGTTTCTAAAACAATTGAAGAAACACCTATATACAAGGAATTGCGTGAGTACCGACTACTAACAAGTCGGAGTGAGAATATAAAGCCATATTACATATTTAACAATGCTCAGATGGAACAGATAATCGGCCTAATGCCTGAAACATATGAACAACTAAAGCAGATTAATGGTTTTGCAGATGGAAAATGCAATAAATATGGAGATGCCATTATTAATATTGTCAAAAAGTATAAATGATGTCCCGATTTTAGCATTGGACAACGATGAAATAGGGGATGAACAAAAATGATAGCAGAATCTACATATGAAGATGTATTAAAAGCCATGGAACAATTTGATCAAAACGAACGTTTAAGTGCAGAATGGCTGAACTGGGAGAGTAAACAGAATCATAAATATGCCATTTATTACAGCGATAAGTTATACCCAGTAAAGCACATTATTTCTTTAGCCACGGGAACACATGTAAATTCATTTAGTGGCGGAGATGAAGCTAACAATTATCTCAAAGCCAAAGGTTTTGAAATAGTTGATCTCCACCAAGATGAATTCTCAGATGATCAGCCCATTACCGAAGAAAAAAGTGTTCGTAGTTGGTCAAAACCTGATGGAATACCAAATCTAATTGGAAGAAAAAAAGTTGATCTATCAATATTCAAATATGGTAGTCATGTCCCGCTTCAATTTATTGAAGATTTTGAGCGAGCCAAAAGTGATTACCATTTAGGTCGGGGTGAATCGAAAGATGTTGTATTACAATTAAATGGATATCCCTATAAAGCAAAGTTAGTCAATGTAGATAGGAAGGGCTTTAACAAAGATACTGTTCAGATTAGATGGGATGGCAATAATGAGTTAATTGAATTGTTAAAAAATCGATTTGATAAAACCTATCAACAAATATCTGCGAAAATTTCCAGTAATCATGAAACAGCAGAGGTTATAAATAACGAGATTATAAATCAAGATGTATATATTGATTTTATAAAGACAGATATACCCTTCCAATACATAATGAAAACAATAATTGATGGGGAAGAGATCTTGCCTAATGTATGGTGGGTTAATCAGGGTAAAAACATATCCCAAGAAAGGTCTGGAGGATATATCTGGGCACCTATAAAAGCCAAAAATGGTGGGCAGCTTGGCCACTGGAATCGTCTGAATGATATAAAAACAGGAGATGTAATCCTGCATTATTCGAAGGGAGCTTTGAGGTATGTAGGTCGAGCGTTATCGAAGGCTGCAGAGGCCTTAAGCCCAGACCAAAGCATTGGAGATTATAGTGACAAAAATGGGAGACTGGTAAAAGTTGAATATCATCAGCTCAAACCAGATATTGCGCTTGAAAAAATATCCTCCGCCATATCAAAACTGATTATTTCAGAGGGACCTCTAGATATTACGGGAGCTGTAAAGCAGGGCTATTTATATAATTTCAATATTGATGGACTATTTACACTTAAAAATATGCAACCGGAAACGCAGTGGCCCGATTTCTGTGATTTAAGTATGGGGGGAGGGGGAGGAAAAATAGAACCTTTCAATATGGACGAGAAAGTTGCTGAGTTAATTCAAACCATCCTTTCCCAGGGCTACACCTTTGAACCCTGGCAAATAGCAACTTATATATGTGCTTTGAAGACCAAGCCATTTGTTATTTTGGCAGGTGTTTCGGGGACGGGTAAATCCAAGTTGCCTAGTCTTATTGCCAAAGCTACAGGTGCAGAGAGACTACTGATTCCGGTACGACCAGATTGGACCGATAGCTCAGATGTTTTAGGATACTGTAATTTACAAGGGAGCTTTCGACCGGGCTCACTTTTATCCTTTGCAAAAGACGCAGAAGTGACTAAGGGAAAACAGTTCGTATGCATTATGGACGAAATGAACTTAGCTCGAGTTGAACACTATTTTGCCGAAGTATTGAGCCAGATTGAGGATCGACATATATGTGACAGTGGCGGTTTTGCGAGTTACTCTCTCATAAATCAGAAATTGCTTGATGAAGACCAACACTGGGCTAAACAAGGAATTCCTGCTAATCTGGCAATTGTAGGTACTGTAAATATGGATGAAAGTGCCCATGGATTCAGCCGTAAGGTCTTGGATCGCGCTTTCACTATCGAGTTTTCCGAAATAAATCTAGATTCTTGGGAGAAACAGAGCAACGATGTATCAGAGCTAAATACTGATAGCTGGCCGATTGAAGCTTGGTACCCGCGAGCAATAAGATTAGGGGAATTAACAGAGGTCACAGATTTGGACAGGCAAGAAATCAACCAAGTAGTTAAAGCCCTTACTGATATAAATGAAATATTGATTAAAGCCCAACTACAAGTCGGATTTCGCATTCGAGATGAACTTGCCCTATTTGTACTCCATGCCAGAGACATGATTTCTTCATTTGTTGATCATAAAGGTAATAAGGTAGATCCACTGGATATGGCCATACAGATGAAGGTGTTACCCCGAATCATTGGAGGAAGTTCAGCAATTCGCCAGGTTGTAATAGAGTTGTTAGCTTGGTCTACGGGGCAAAAGGTAGTTACTGACCCAGATGCACAATCCTTGCTCGAAAGCTGGATAAATGAAGGACGTCCTTCAGCATTACAGAATACCAAATTCCCTCGAACGGCAGCTCGCCTATGCCTCATGTGGGATAGACTAATGAACGAGGGTTTTACCTCCTTCTGGATGTGATTTATGCTAGAAGAACTCTTTGAATTAAGAACTGATAGAGTGGAGCTTCAGTTTAGTAAATCCACAGGTAAAGTACCAGCAGTTTTGCCGGGGGCAAATACCCCAGGGCGGCTAGTAATTAGTAAGGAACGTCCAGGGTTATCGTGGGAAAAGATTTGGCGGCAAGGAATTCCTGATGATATTGCCAGCTTTTCTGATCAAATAATGGGACCAAGGCTTTTTGAAGAGACAGATTATAAAATCTATGCCACTTGTAAGAATAATGATTCACAAGTAAGAATCGTTCACCGAGATCCCTCGTTATTAAAGGACTTGGATTCAGGTGATCAGGGCAAGAGTGTCTTTGGTCACATAAACTTTCGATCACAGGTGGGTAGAACCGACTTTCGGGTATTGGTGGATGATGTTCCGGAGTTTGACTTTGAAGTTGAAGTATTTCCAACCAAACTAGATTACAGTTCTGATTATGAAAAAATATTAGCCGATGTCCAGGATATAATGACGGGACTGGCTATGGAATATTTAAAATCAACCTATCAGCTCGGCACTAAAGTGGAATTACATAAAACCAGTAATATTGAATGGTTAGTATTATTAAGGAATATCGTTGATGACTTAGAGAGAGCATTGCTTTATGTTGCCAGACGACCTATTCGAGGATTAAAACGGGAAATCGAAACGGTTAAAGTTGAGAAAATTAAACGCATCGACGCAACGGTTCGGTCTGCTATTAGATGTGGAACTGGTAAAGGTGCCTTTGCTGCGCTTCAGAGTGGTATAGCAATTCGGCAACAGATAAACGAAAATAGACCACAGCCAACTTTGAATACTATCGAACACAGATGGTTGGCTGGACAGCTAAATAGAATCAGGCGACGTCTGGTTGGTTTGCGGGTTGAAGAAACGGCTTTGTGGCAAATGGATAAAGAAAAACAAACCGAGCGTCGGGGACAGACCATAAAAGAACTGGAAACGCTTGAATCGAGAATTCTGTTTATGCAGAAATTAGAGCCTTTAGCTAGTGCAGAGGGTGAAGCGCCCATGAGATATGCTTCAATGCAACTACTAGGTTCCCCAGGTTACCGTGAGGCATATCTGTTATTCCGCAAATTAGCCTAGTATAAACCACCTCATAATTCTCAGATTAAATAATCTACCAATGATTTAGATGCTAAAATAAAATGCGAATAATTATCGTATTAAAATAGTTGTGGAGATAGATCGTTGCAGCAGATTATGCCCGTCGCAGAAAGTCCACAGGAATATGTGAGTCTAGGTAGAGACTTCCCCTTTCCAGAACCCGAAAGCTGTCCTTACCCGGATTGCTTGGTTCCTATTCCCCTTAAGAAACATGGCTTTTACGTGCGTTACCTGATAGATGCCGATTTTCACGGAGAAATCCTCATACGCCGTTACTATTGTCCATATTGTGGCAGGACAGTTTCTTATCTGCCCAGCTTTTGTCTGCCTTACTTTCAATACTCTCTGCTAATGATTTACCTGGTTCTTAGGGGATATTTTCAGAATCAACTTAGTAAAACGCAGATGTTGGCTCGGTTCAGAGATAGGTACAAGCATGTCCACTGGGAAGAACAGCACATGACATTATATATACGCCGGTTTCTTGGAAATCTGAATCGAATAAAGGTGGGGATAAGGCAGTTATTGCCTGAGGTAATCCTACCCGAAACAAGGCAAGACAAGCAGAAGGGGATCAAAAAGGTGCTCGCCATCATCAAATCCGGATTCAAAGATATCCAGACCTTCGCCCAAAGGTTTTTTGATTCCTGCAGACACTCATTCTTGTCCCCTTGCAAAATATTTTAGCATAAAGAAGAGGTGGTCCACTAATTTAAGTATGATAAATCCTAGCAACAGACCATTTGGCTGTAAATATATAGCCTTGGGTGTTAACATCAATTTGTCGACACTATGGCTTTAGGCGCTTAAAGCCTCCTTTGAAATTATACGAGGAGGTTACTTGATTATGTTGGAAAATAACACCCGTGAGCTAATTGCTCTAAAGAGGTTTTCCTTTATTGCTCCGGTATTAAATGGACAGGTAGATACGCAGCTTAAATACTTTGAAGACTTGTGCTTTAATCCGATTGAACTGCCCCATTATGGGATAAAGACTTATTCTCCCAAGACTTTGGCGAAGTGGTTAAGTGATTACCGTCATGGTGGTTTAGATGCCTTGAAACCTGGATATCGATCAGATCGGGGGCAGAGTCGCAAGATTAGTTCTGAGTTAATTGAAAAGATTGTGGAAAAGAAACGAGAGTTACCCCGGGCTAATAACCGGATAATTTATGAGGAGTTAGTGAAGGATGGAGTGATTCTGCCGAATCTACTATCCCAATCTACCTATTACCGGTTCTTAGCCAGTAATCCAGAAGAAATGCAACTATCCAGGGATGACCAGGAAACTCCTGAATTAAAAAGATTCTCTCATCAGTATATTAACGAATTATGGCAAGCTGACCTGATGTACGGGCCGTATATCAAGGTTGGAAAGACTAAACAACAGACGTATTTAATTGCGTTTATCGACGACGCTTCTCGTTATGTTACCTACAGCATGTTCTCATTTAGTCAGAATTTCTTATCTATGAGACAGGTACTTAAGGAAGCAGTGGTAAGGCGGGGTATTCCTACACTGCTTTACACCGACAACGGCAAGATCTATCGCTCTGACCAATTGGCTATTATCTGTGCCGGATTAGGCTGTTCTCTTATCCACGCTAAGCCTTTCACCCCTACATCAAAAGGGAAAGTGGAAAGGTACTTCAACACCGTTAGATCGCGCTTTTTGAGTCGTATTGACCCCACTAAGTTAAAGAGTTTGGAAGAGTTAAAATACTCTTTACTGGCAGTGGTTGGAGGAAGACTATCACCGCAAAATACACACTAGTTTGGGGATGAGTCCTCTAGACTTCTTTATGTCCCAGGCTGACCGGGTGAAACTTATTGCGCGTCCGGATATGGTGGACGATTATTTTATGCTCAAGGTAAATCGCAAGATAAAGCATGATGCTACCTTATCACTGGAAAATATCCTTTTTGAAGCTCCGAGCCATCTGGCTAACTCAAGGTTGCAGGTTAGATATGATCCGGAATGGTTATTTGATAAGCGGCACCCGGTTTTGTTGTATCAGGATGACCAGAAGTTGGGCGAGGCCTACCAGGTAAACTTCCATGATAATGCTCATGCTAAAAGAAAAGCTGCCGGCAGACCTGCACGCCAAGTGGATAATGATACCAATTCTATTTCTGAAGCAGAACGGTTGGCGCCTAATACACCAGTATCACCCCCCATCTCATATGCCAGCATAGCTGACCAACCTGAGTTAGCCGCAATTGGGGGTGAGAATTAAATGTTTAGAGGATATTTTGGACTTAAGTTTAACCCTTTTACCAAGGAAATACCTAAAGAACATTTGTTTTCTGGCCATGATCTGCGGGAATTTTATTCTCGTATAGATTATCTGCAAAAAGCTCGGGGTATTGGCCTGGTGGTGGGAGAGCCGGGTATTGGCAAATCCACGGCTTTACGTGGATATGTAAGTAATCTTAACCCGGCTCTGTTTAAATACTGCTATTTTTCGCTGGCTACTGTAACTGTTCTGGAATTTTACAGGGCCTTGGCAATAGAACTTGGTGTTGAACCTAAACATAAAAAGGTGGCTCTTTTTCATCAGATTCAGCAGGCTATTTCTACGCTTTACTATGAGCAACGAATTACCCCGGTTATCATATTAGATGAAATTCATCTAGCTTCTAACAAACTGTTAGAGGATTTGCGGTTGATATTTAATTTCAATATGGATTCCCAGAATCCTTTTGTTCTGATCCTGACTGGACAGCCTTTGATAAGGAACAAATTATCTTTGAGCATAAACAGCCCTCTACGCCAGCGGCTAGTGGTCAAATACATTATGACAGGGATTTCAAAGGATGAAGTTGGTGATTACCTATCTAGTCGTATTAATTTGGCCGGCTCAAATGAGGATATTTTTGCTCCTGCAGCGGTAGAAGCTATTTACGCAATTACCAGCGGGATAACCAGACTAATAAATAGCTTAGCTAGTAATTCTCTAATATGCGCCTACGCAAAGAAACAACATTTCGTTGACGAGGAAATTGTCTACCAGGCTCAAAGCGAAATGAACCTGTAGGCTATTTCAACTCAACCTTACCCCAATCCCGGAACCGGAGTGAACTTTATTGTTTGCTTCGGCTCTTTCTGGTAGGGTTATTCTAGCACCTAGTTGCAATGGCTGCAAGTGCCTATTTTTAGCCATACTAAGCTAATTTGAGAATTTAGTAAATGCCATCTAATTCTATTTGCGAATCGTGATGTTTTGCTCTTTGTTTGATGCGGGTTTAATTTGAGAATGTTGATTGTTTTAATTTGAGAATCGACACATATCAGGCCTGTATGGTGCTTTCTTTGGGTTTGCGCATAGAGGGTGGGCCTATGCGTTTATCGGTAAAGGATATAAATTTATTATATGAGTACTGGTGTTACCTAGCACTGTTAAGGATTCTATCTGAGGAAACCGGGCAGGAAATCCCGGTGCAGGACCTCCTAAAGGTACGAACAAATGGGTTGCAAGTATTATTAGAACACGGACGCAAAACCCAAATCCGCTTTGCGGGGCAGGATGGCAGGAAGATTATTGCTTCATATAATCCTACCTTTAGTGGGGAAGCCATGCTTATTCCACAGCGTCCGGATATCTTACTTACTTTCCAGGATAAAGATTGGCCATTGATCCATCTGGTTTTAGATGCGAAATATAGAGTGGATGCAACAGATAAGTATTATCAACATTATAATTCCTATGGACCACCTGAGGACGCGATCAATATAATGCATCGATATCGGGATGCAATACTTGAGCTAGACCATGAAGGCGAAGAACCTAACGCAGTACGAAGAACTGTTATACAGGCAGCGGCGTTATTTCCTTACCAGGAAAAAGAGCAATCCTTTAAAGAAAGTAAGCTGTGGCAATCTTTAAATCGAATTGGGATAGGCGCGCTACCATTCTTGCCTGACAACACGGAATATCTAAGAGAATGGCTACACGGAGTGCTGCAGGAGGGTGGTTTTACTACTTCTCGTCGAGCCATCCCTTATAACATTCAGCGTCGAGCGCAAGATTGGCGTATGGCAGCTACAGAAGCAGTATTAGTAGGGGTGTTGAGGGGAGTTAACCCTGCCCAGCATCTTGAATGGATAATTGAAAACCGTCTTTACTATATGCCTTTGTTAAAGTCGCAGTTGCGCCAGTATACCACGAAATGGGTAGCTATATATTCTCCTCTAGCTATACGTAAACCGGGAGCAGTTACCCATAAGGCAGAAGTGATCGGATTAGAGATAGTACCCAGGAAGGATATCAATACTCCATGGCATAGCAATCGGGCAGGAAATGATTTTCAGTTATTATACCGTTTAGGAGAAATTATTAAGCTCAAACACCCAGTAGCAAACCTTAATAAAGAGGAACAGGGGCAGCGGTTTTCCAGCCATCGATGGACTACCGGACTAGCCCTGGATCGAGCGAAACGTCTTGAAGAACTCTTTCTTGAAACTGAACCGGAATGGCGTTTGTTCGAAGATTTGAAAGCTATGGGTATTCCTTTTCGGCTCAATCCAGGTCCAGTTAAATTGATTGATCCAGACAATCCCAGTGGTCGGGTATGGTTTGAATTAGATGAATGTAACATCCGTTATGCTGGCTCGAGTGGCTATGCTATCAAATGGCATGGAAAAACAAGCTACTTTATAGATTATAACGAATTGGTTGCGGATCTTTCCTCAATGGAAATGTACTAGAGTCTATAATTGGTAGTTGATTATTTAACCGATTTTAAAAATCTTTTTTGGTGGATTACATAACAATGAAATTATTACGTACTAGGTAGTAAAAACCTAATTTTTAGATTGCAAGGAACTCGCCATATTAGGCGCAATGGTGAAAACATGATATTCAATGAGGAGGGTTAGGATGATAGGGCGGGATAGTCTTAAAGGGTACTTGTTGGAAGAAATACTAGCTTACTTAATTCGTAACACAGGGTATACGTTACTAGTTGATCCACGCCAAGATCCACGTGAACTTGCAAGAAAAGGTAACGGTTTAGTCGTTAAAGGAAGAGGCGCTGTTCATCAAGTTGACGTACTCGGGCAATTGGCATGGGTACCAGCGTTTACTTTTCCCCTAAGGGTTTTTGTTGAGGCAAAATGCCGAACAACGAGAACCGGAATTGCAGAAGTTCGTAATGCAGTCGGAGTGCTCGATGATATTAATCAAAATTATTCCCCAGTTAGAGAAGGAAAACCACTACTTCAACGTTATACTTACAGATATGTTCTGTTTTCCACTTCTGGATTTACAAGTACAGCGGCTGACATGGGGTTAGCCCATCAAATATCATTGGTAGATTTAAGCGGCCCAAGTTTTCAAGATTTGAGAGACCTATTGAACACTCTTGCTGACTGGATTTTAACTAACCTAATAAACAATAATGAATCGGATGAAGAATCCGATAGACAGCCAGAGGAACATATTCATGGTAAAGAAAGTTACAGCTTGGTACGATTATTGAGAATGCATCTTCGAACAGTCCTTGGAACGTGGCCATTAGGACAAGCTTTAAAAGGTCAGGAGATCGAGTACCTTTGGAAGAGAATACCGAAATTATCTGAATTTAATAGGATTATCATTAACCAGACGCGTAGATTCGGAGAATTTTTTGTAGGTATGGCTAATGGCCCTTTTTTGTTGTTGTTTAGATCAGAAGACTCAGAGAGCTTTTTGAGATTTTCTGATGAGAGCCCAGTGCATAAAGTAGCTATAACTTGGACAAGACAAGATGGCTTGGAACGTCAATGGACGATAAAGCCATTGAATAATCCTGAAGCATATTCTCTTAGCTTTGGAATTCCAAAAACACTTGGTGATTGGATTTTTGATGATGAAGCCTTAGCAGTGGGAAGAGCATTAGATGTAAAAAAACAGTTTATGTCCAACATAACCATTTACCGTTTTGATCAAGAACAAGATAAAATAATTCGACTTATTTTTGATATAAATGAAATGGAGAATGAGGGTAGTTTATAAGCCTAGCTTTATTATTGTGTCAAAAAACAAATCTGAAACCGACAATTAACCAATTGCCTATTAGGTTAATAACTGAAAGTTAAGATAATCTTGAAAGGAAGATTAATGTGGATTTGGTTGCTAATACTGGTTTGAAGGTTGATTTACATATCCACTCAGTTTATTCAAAACACAAGGATGGTAATAAAGTAAATAATAATACTCATGAAAATATTGGAGTATTAATAGAAAAACTCAATTTGAGCGGGGTCAATATCTGTGCAATTACAGACCATGACCTTTTTAATTATGACTTGTATAAAGAATTGAAAAAAGCTGAAGAAGAAAACGGATCTATTCAAAAAGTTTTACCAGGAGTAGAATTTTCGGTTCAATTTAATAATGGAACAGAAGACAAAACAATACATATCGTTAATATATTTGATGATCAAGATGAAGAGAAGATAAAAAAAATAGAGATCGTTCTGAGAACTAAATATGGACATCCACAATATGATCGTAATGATGCATATAGTGAAGACAAATATGTGTCAATTTTAAGAGAAATAGATATTGATACAATAATGATTGCCCATCAGAAAAATACCTTGACAAGTACGAGCAAGCCTAAAAAAAATGACGCTTTAACATTGGGCAAAGAAAAATTCAATGAATTGCTGTTTACTGAATATTTTGAAGCTTTTGAGTTCAGAAACAAGAAAAATGATATGTTCAATAAAAAATATATATTTTCTAATGGTGTTGAAAATGATTTGAGATTTATCACTGGCTCCGATTGCCATGACTGGACTGTTTATCCCATGGAAGATAGCTTATCTAAGACAGATTATTCGTTTACATATGTTAAATGTATACCATCATTCAAAGGATTAGTCATGGCAATGACCGATCATAGAAGAATTAAATTAGTAAACAGTTTTTTTAACCCTAATGCATTATGGCTCGATAAGATTGAATTAGCGATTGCAAATCAAAAGATAGTTATTCCGATGTCAAAAGGAATCAATGTTATTATTGGAGACAATTCGGTTGGGAAATCGTTATTGCTACATCAGTTTACAGCTTATGTCAAATTGCCATCAAACTCACCTGTAAAAAGGGGATATAAAAAGTATTTAGATGATAATAAAGTATCGATTAAAACTACTATTCAAACTGATAAGACTTTTCGTTTTGATGCTCAGGGAGAGGTGCGAAAACTATTTGAAGAAAATAAAATTAAAGGTAGTGAGTTTTTTAAGCCATACTTCCCTGAAGACATTAATTCTAATATATACCGTTCCGAAGTTGAACAAGAGCTTGAAAATTACTATAAATGTATTCAACAAAAATTTGATTACGATGAAATGATTAATAAATTAGTTACTTTTAAAATCATCGAAGGCGAACAATCTGAAAATAGTATTACATTTATAATTGACACATTAAAACCTGTTAGTAGTACAAGTATAGAAAAACTAATTAATGATTTAAAAGAGTTGGAAATTGCAATAAAAAGAGTTGGAAGCAGCAAAAGTTTATTAAAATCCGACTTAAAGATTATTGAAAAATACGGCATCAAAGTTAAAGAAATGGTGGATAAATATAGTAAACAACTACAAGAAATAAAAAAAGAAAATAAAAAAATTAATTATTTTAAAACATGTGTTAAAAATTATAAAAATAAATACAGGAGACAAATATCTGATGAGGAAAAAGTGAAGACGGAATTTCTTGAGAACAGAGTATCTGTAATCGATGATATTGCTCATCTCATTTCTGAGAAAGTAAAAATTAGAGAATTCATATTTAATTTAAAGGCTCGTGAAATTCCACCTAATATTAACCCAGTAAATAAATACAATTTTATTTCCAAATTATGTATTGATGAAATTCCTAATCAATACGTTAAAAATGTGATTAACAGAGTTTTGAAAAAAGGTAAATCCATAAATATTAATACTATTACTACAGAAAAATTAAAACAATATATTTCGCATTATCCTCCGGATGCCGATCAATCTCTTGCTGTTTTAAAAGTAAAAATCACAGAATGTATTGATCGCGATTTTACACCAAAGTATTCAATTATTGAAAACGGTATGGATAAATATAAAGAATTATCGGCTGGATTTAATTCTCAAATCTTCTTCACTTTGCTTTCTGGCGAAACTAAAAATAAAGGTATATATATTATTGATCAACCCGAAGATAATATATCTCAAAAAGCAATTGGAGAAACGGTACTTTCGCAGTTTAAACAAATGAGTGAAAATAGACAGGTTATTATGGTTACTCATAATCCACAATTTATTGTTAATTTGGATGTTGATAATGTTATTTTTCTCTCTAAAGAAGATGGCAACTTTTGTGTTAAATCAGGAGCGTTGGAATATGAGAATGATCAGTATAGCATTTTGAAACTTATTGCTGATAATATTGATGGTGGCTTAGATACGATTTCAAGGAGGATGAAAAGATATGAAAAAGGAATTCAACTTTAATCATCAAAACAATAAATATATACTTGTTGAAACCTCAATGCCTACAAAAGAGTGCTTCTCAATTGATGATAAAAAACTGCAGTTTGATGCAAAAATATTCTATGAGTCTGTTTTTGCAGATGTTAATGAACATATTGAAATAAAAATTAATGATATATGTAAATATTCTGAGGGTGTGGATGCAAGTATAATCAAAAATTCTAAACATATTTACGATACGATTAATAATCTAACCTGTGAAATATGTGAAAAATTAAATACTGAATGCTTTTGCATTAAATAATGCTGATGTTTATAAATTTGTTCACCTTCCGATTATCCATCAGGCCGTGTGAAAAGCCAACCAACTGTCCAAACCGGAGGGCTAGAACGATATATCGGTTACACCGGTGTAATCAGGTAGCAAACCTTACTAAAGAAGAAAAGGGGCAGCGGTTTTCCAGCCATCGATGGACTACTGGACTGGCTCTGGGAGGGGCGAGACGTCTAGAAGAACTCTTTCTTGAAACTGAACCGGAATGGCGTTTATTCAAAGATTTGAAAGCTATGGGTATTTCATTTCAACTCAATCCAGGTCCAGATAAATTGATTGATCCAGACAATCCCAGTGGCCGAGTATTGTTTAAATTAGATGAATGTAACATCCGTTATGCTGGCTCGAGTGGCTATGTTATCAAACTTATGGAAAAACGAGCTACCTCAAAGATGATAATGAATTGGTTGCGGATAGTTCCGCAATAGAAATGTAACTAATGTCTATAATGCGAAGTTTGGTATATTACTATCATTCCCGAATAATACTCTTTTGTTAGGTTTTATTTTTATAGTTACCGAGGTGTATTTCATTGAATGAAAATAATATTACAATTAATAGTGAAGAGGATGCGAAGTTACACATAATAATCCCATTATTACATTCATTAGGGTTTGTTGAAGAACTCCAATTTGAAGGGTCTTTTTATGTTAGATTAGGACACAATACAGTCGAAATTGCAAATTCCAAAAGGCAAGGTATTGGCGGTCGGTATGATATTTTGGTTCGATATCAAGGTAGAAATCTTTGTATTTTTGAAATCAAGTCAACCGATCAGAGCTTAACCGATGATGACCGAGACCAAGCTATTTCATATGCACGTTTAGTCCATCCAATTTGTCCGCTAGCAGTTTTGAGTAATGGAATTGATATACGTATATTTGACGTTGTAACGAAAGAGCTTCTTAACCAAAGTACCATTACGGGTATTGGTGGGCTAAATTTTACTGTGAATTTAGATATCGAGGTAAAATTGCGTCACGAGGCACTTCTTCATTTCATTGGTTTATCTAAACAAAATCTAAAGACGTTTTGCGAATTGCAAAAAACAAGTAGAATGCAACAGTTAGCCGGAACCGAAATGGATCGAACAGTAAAAAAGTATATTCCATCTCTATATGTTAAAAGAAATGAGCAGGATAATGTATTTTTAACTTTTACTAAACAGCAACAAAAAAACGTATTCACCATAATAGGACCTAGCGGTGTTGGAAAAACCAACTGGATGTGTTATATGGCAAATAATGGCGCTGATATAGAAAGAAATCAAATGAGCCTATTTTATGCTGGTATGAATCTTGGCCAAAATTTGATCGATACAATTGCTGACGATTTCAATATCACGTTTTCTTCTGAGCGTACAAATATTCAATTGTTAAAAAACTTATCCGAGTTTTTAAGAAATAATTCATTTGAATTATTTTTGTTTATTGATGCAATTGATGAGTGGACACACGAAAATCCAAGCAGAGAAATAGATAATTTAATTAATTCAATTCAATTGCTGAATGCTCCAATTAAATTAGTTATTAGTTGTAAAATAACAGTTTGGCCAAATTTTATGTGGAGGAATGGAAACCCTAGCCTTTTGATGTTAAATCTGTTTTCTTCATTTTGGGCTTATAATTCTAATAACTGTGAAGACCAAAAAAATTTTTCTAATGAACCAATCAATTTAAATTATTTTTCCCAAGAAGAGCTTGATGAAGCAGTTGAAAAATATAGTAACCTGTATCACGTAGCAGGACTTGGCCAACCTAATATTAAAATGATTATCCGTGATCCGTTCATGCTTCGTCTAATTTCAGAAGTCTATGAAAATCAAGTTACGAGTATACCAGTTGACATTGAGGAGGAACGATTATTTCGTGCTTACATAGAAAAAAAGCAAATTGTCATAGGTGACAATCAACTTCGAATCCGGATTGCTCAAATAGCGAGATGTTCTTTGGAATCAAGAAGCCCCTCGGTTTTTGAATCAGATCTAGGGTTGGACCAGGGATTCGATTCTATGGTGAACCATGGAATATTGCAAAGGTCTGAGGACTCCCATGGACGTAAGAGAATTGCATTTTATTTTAATGCCTTGAGAGATTATTTAATATCTATAGATGTCTTAAGGCTTGATACAATACCTTTGATGGAATTTAAACAAACATTTGAAAAGTTATTTTCAAATCCTGTGGGACAATCTGTTGTCAATTGGTATTATAAGTATGCTACTCAGGAACAAAGGGCATATCTTTTAGAAAGGTCCGAATATAGAGCACTTAGTTTCTTACAAACATATCGCGAATTAATACTAAGGAATACTCCTAAATTAAAAAACAAAATAGAACCTTTTTCAATGGCTGAAATAGGACTTTGTGTTAATTTTAGTAGTTTAGGGAATCCGGGATTTGGATTTCGTATTTTAACTGAAGATTGCCCGCAACTAAAAATATATGAAAGCGAAACTCCCAATGATTTACGATATTCATGGGATGTTCCAAGATGGCATAGAAGTTCAACAAATTTCATGACAATTTTACCTGAAGAAGCTGCTTTTGTTTTCTATAAACAACAGTTAAATGAAATTGTCAGTAAAGGTAAACTCAATGAAGATTTTATAGTACCATTACTTATTGAGAAACTCTATGCGCTGGTTTACATCTATCGGAAACAGTTTGATCTTCAAGTTATAAACCCGTTATTTAGCGATTTGCCAATCGCTATTGATTATTTAGAGCAAAAATTACATGAGCTTAAAGCATATATGCTTGCTACTGAGGAAATTTTAACTAGTAAAGGTAACTTAAAAAATGTGCCTATTCGAAAGGTGGAATTACTTCAACAAAATGATATATTACCGTCCCCGACCATGGGATTCAGTTTCGGAACTACAAGAGAGTCGTTTCCATTAGAAGAATTTGAATTGTACATTGCACAACTAAAGGCACTAAAAATCCCAAATATTTCACCTTTATTACCATGTGCAGATATTAAACCACAGAGGCTGCTGTACAGAAGATTTATATTCTAGGGAAAGGAAGGAGTTTGTAGTAAAAAAATTCTACGAGTATTTTTTGCCAACTCTTCGATTAATTATCTCAACCAACTTTCCAAGTCTTGATTTTCAAATGTTACCCTATGGGACAAATCTAGATGTGAACTATCATGATTCCCGTAATTGGTCACTGAGCGAGCTTTGGTACATCAATGAAACTGAGGAGAAAACAACCGTAACATTTGATTCTGAGATACACCATAACATTGATAAATATCCCGAAGCTCACCAAATATCTGCAACATTTTCGCATGTAATTCAATGCTATTCTACTCCTACTTACCCGAGTGTTAGTGCTAGTTCTTATACACCTCTCCGGAATCGAATTTATAAAGAAGTTAAGGAAAGACTAGATCGCGTATTAGAAAATATTAATTATATTATGTTATAAAACTTATAGATATCAACTATAATGACATCTCAGTAGAGAAACCTGATTGATCAGAGGTTGCTCATGCTGATATGGATACACAAGTTTCTATCTATACGTTTTCTATTAGCACATTTATCAAATGGTTTAAGCTATTTTTAGATGGAATGAAGTATATAAGATTCGCATTTATTCATATTCCCGTTTGGCTAACAATCGGCAGTTCCGTATAGCAATAATGTGAAGTTCCGACTGGAGAGGAGAAAAGTAATTTGGCTTTATGTGATCCGAAATCAAGTGAAGTCAAAGCAATGGGTGATTACCTGTCTCTTTTACAAATCAAGTTTGATTGCGAGACAGTAAAATCACTAATACCATGTTTTCAAGGCAAAGGAGGCAGTATCATATCGCTTGGTATAATGCCTTATATATCTCTTACAGCGTATTCTGCTTTGGAGTATCTACATAACCACGGCTATAGTCATTTATTAGATTCTGATGCTAAGTCGATTGCTGATGTACGGCTTAAACTGAAACTATTCGAAAATGGTTATGGTAAAGCTAAGAAGATGATTTTAAATATTGATTATCTTCAGGACCAAATTTTCCGTAGGCAGTTGGAGTTTAATATTATGCGCAAATGGAACATTCACTACAACTTAGGCCTTTATACAGATGTAGATCATAGAGTATTATACAATACCCAATATGTTTATTATGCTATGCAAGATGATTCATTAATAAAGCGTAATATTGCAACTGTACGACAAGCCTATGAACTTACTCCAGAAAAATTTGATTTGTCAAATAAAGTAGCATATGAATACGCTTATAAATTTGGTCAAATAATCGGTTCTGTAGGAAAAGTACTGGAGAGTTTTGATTTTCCTATTACTATAATGGCTAACAACTGTGATATCGATATCTTTTATGCTGACTATAATACTAATATAAAATCAACTCTATTTCCTGATGGAGAAGAAGGAAAGGCACTACAACTATATTTGCTTCATACGCTTTCAACAATCAATTTTATACTGTATGTTCTAAGTATTTGTGAACAAGATGATTACGGATGGTGGCTAAAAATCAGCTATATTGCTTTTTTCTATGCTCACAGGAAATTGCGTGACTTAAGGGAATATCTCGTTCAACATCATATGCTAACAGGTGATGTGGCCGAATTAATCAAATCGTCTGGCAGTGAAGATTTGTCTTATATTAGTGTTGATTTTAGAAACTATCTCATGCATGCAGATTTAGCGGATAAGGATGGGAATCTCCTGATAAAAATGGATAAGTTAGATAAATCGAAGCCATTTTTTGGACTAATAGAATCATGCTTTGAGGGAATATCTTACTCTGAGCTAAAGAGTATTATACATAACAGGCTAATTTTAATATCTGATGCGTTAGCCGGGTGGCTACAAACGAACAAGTTGGCCATCAAGCAATTGGGTTAATTACTGTCAATTATCCATAGAAGGATGTCGCAAGGACGGGGTTATTGACACCATCCAGCTTCCTATTATCAATATACCGGTTAGGCTGAATAATGGGAAGTTCAAAGATCATAACCAAGCCACAGCTTGGCGCAACTAGAGAAAGGGTTGGCAGTAATCCGATAATTCTCTTTGTGAATGTAAGACTATATGTAGCATATGGGTTATTTGAAGGGAGGTGTGGAAACGAAGAGTTATAATTTTTTGAACGATAATTTGATAGAGGAATTCCGAGATAAGGCAAATGAATGTATTGTTTTCCGAAATGTATATCAAAATATTGATGGGCGAAACAAATGGAATGTTATTTGCTCGGCGATGGACTGGATTTCCGTTACCGCAAGGGGCATTAAGGATATCGGGTTTAAAGAACCGAGCATATTCAAATCTGACGATTATCAATCACTTGTATTGATGCAATATATTGTTGCAATAGACGTTCTTGTCGAATCTATAATTCAGCTATACCGTGTTCTATATAGTTCTGATGATTTTTATCCATTAAAAAATGATAATACTGTTTTTCTAAAAGTTGTTTCTGATGATCTTTATTTTAAGCATTTAAGAGCAGCGTTTAGTACACATCCTATAAATTTAAACAGTCTTGATGGATCTAATGCTAACTCCGGTGAAAGATATTTTGCAAGTTGGTCGACCATGTCTACATTAGGTGAAAAAGACTTTAATGTTTATTTATATAGTAATAAACCGGAAAAAACGGAAATGTATGAATTGGGCGCAAATTTTTCGGAAGTCAATGAATACTGCAGAATGAGATATAATTTATTAATTAGCCTTAAGCAGAAGGTTGCAGAACTGAATGCTGAAATGATCAATATTTTCAGTTCAACTATTATAACGAAGTGCAACGATAAATTGGATTATGTGAATGTTTTGATTGAACAAAACCTCAAACGCATTGGCATATATGGTCATTGGTATGATTTGAATTATATTTATAATATGTTACTTGCTCACCAAGAATATGCTGACAGTGATCAAAAAGTTGATGATTATATTACCTTTATCAGCAATCAAATTGATAGTATTGTGTTTGGCAAGTAAAAAATACACAACATGGCAGCGAAATTGTACATAAGCCTGCCAGTCATATTTACCAAGATTAATCAGTGCCAAATTTTTTAGAGAGGGCATGGTGCAACCGATAACTTTCGC
>Ga0209639_1001434_pt1 | contig 23664 bp, 21 predicted proteins | sample EPASupsiteHSE605_FD_187268 | JGI IMG/M metagenome (GOLD analysis project Ga0209639, IMG submission 187268) | Bioremediated contaminated groundwater from EPA Superfund site, New Mexico - Sample HSE6-05 (SPAdes) (version 2) | ecosystem: Environmental > Aquatic > Deep subsurface > Groundwater >...
CTTCTTAGATCATTCGTCATTAGATTAACGGCTTTTCCTAACTCGCCAATTTCATCCTGTGAATCAATTTCTAAATTATTACGAAGGTCACCTTTAGCAATTTCTCTTACGATGCTGGAAAGTTCAATGATGGGATTTGATATTTTACGACTTATGTACCATGCTACCATTGCTACCCCAATCAAAACTAATAAGATAAGTCCACTCGTAAATAAAATATCTCTCTTCATTGAACTATTGTATATCTGTTCCTGTTTGGCTACTAATTTATCAATATCATCAACCCAATTTCCAGTGCCAATCACCCAGTTATAAGGTTTAAATAACAGGGAATAAGCCCTTTTGGGTGTAGCTTGCTGCTCGTTTGGTTTTGGGAACCAGTAGTCACTATAACCCCCGCCCTCTGCCATACCATTATTAATAATGTCCTTCATAAAGTAAGCACCGTTAGCATCTTGAGCATTAATACGATTTTTTCCTTCTGTATTTCTTCCTAAAAGAACTACATTGACCCCTTCTGTGGTGTCAGCCCAAAAATAGCCGTCTTTGTCAAAGCGAAGATTGCGAAGCAGATTGGCAGCTTGCAGTTTTGCTTGTTCTTCTGTCAATAAGGATTGCTGCTGCTGCTGATAAATCGCATTGATCATACTAACAGCTGTTTCAGTTTCTAAACGAATATTACGATCGAACTGTTCTTTAAGAACTTGGCGATATTCATTCACCGCAATGTTCTTGTTATTAATTACACTCCAAATATTATAGCTGCCAATCACAAGCGCCATGATGGCACCGATGCCAACCATGACTAAAATCAATTTGTACTTAATTTGTTTCATTAATTTTGCCTCCACTTTCCTAAATACTATATCGTATAAATTAAAACATTCGCTCTATTGCAAATATTTACTTATTGTAACATATATTGATTCATTCTTCTAGGATATTGCGTTCTACATTTGTGTTTAACTTGTGCTAGTGTCACTATGAAGAACGAGGTCCATTTTCTTATGTCACAAATATAACTGAATAGATTTGCTATCATCTCAAAAAATAATTGATGTATATCTGACCATTGCGGAACGGGTATCTGATTAGGGATTAACTAGCACCAAATTATTAGACTTAAACGAGTAGTCATCGCCGAAGGTGCCTCTGGAAACACATTAAATCAACAAATGATTCTTGACTAATGGATGAAGCCTCTCTAAAAATTAATGATAAAAATACATATTTTCATAAATCTGTAGATTCCTAAGGAAAGACTATAGATTGTTTAAAAAAGATTAAAATGCCATACATAATCAACAATCAAGAGTAGCAGCAACTGACAAGTATGCTGCTGCGAAGTAGCTATTTATGAAATGATTTATAATAGAACCATTTCAGCCAGAAAAGCACTTCGGAAAAGTACTTAAACAACATTATTGAGCAGGAGTATTGCTTTATCAAACGAAATATCAAGCCAATGCTGGGATTTGACAGTTTTGCAACTACTGAGAAAACAACTTATGGGATTGAAATTATACATCTGATCAAAAAGGGACAGGTTGAATTTATAAATGAAATTATGGAAATTATTGCTTGATATTCTGGTGGAAGGTAGAATTGCTTTGACTTTGTAAGGTTTTCGCACCAGAACTCAAACGATCAATCACTTTCGCAAGTATACTCTCAACGTCTTTATTCTCTATTATTAAGTAGTTAAAAAATGCATTCAATAAAACTGGATCAAAAAAATTCCCTTTGCCTGAGTACATCACTACTAAAGCCTGCTCTAATGGAATTGCTGGTCGATAAACTCTATCTGCCGTAATTGCTTCAAATACATCGGCTATGCTTAATATTCTAGAGACAAGTGGAATTTCTTCTCCCTTTATCTTCGCTGGATAACCTGTTCCGTCAAATTTTTCATGGTGATGCAATATATATTCTGCAATGTTCTCCAATTGCTTAATATTCTTTATCGCATCATATCCTATTCTAGAATGCTGCTGAATCAAGAAGTATTCCTCATTTGTAAGCTGATCGGGCTTATTGAGTAAAATTTCTGGAATTCCAATTTTCCCAACATCATGTAATAAAGCTGCTATCGATATTTCCTCCATTAACTGGGATGACAATCCGAGTTGTTTCCCTATACCAATAGCTATTTCCATTACAGCTAACGAATGCTTTCCAGTTGCAGAATCTCGTTTATCGATTAAAGTTGAAAATGCTCCAATCATTTGTGTGAACAATTGCTTAGTTTCTTTTTCAGATTGCACTTTCTCTGTAACATCTAAAATTATTTCAAAAACATACTTAAGTCTGCCATCCTCTTTAAATATTGGGATAGCAGTTTGCTCTATATATATTTCTTTATCTAATCTCGTTATTTCTCTTTTTACATTGCGATGTATTTCCTTAGACTTTAGTGTCTTTTGAACAGGGCAGTTTTCACAAATTTGTCCTGTTCCAAAGACATCATAGCACTTTTTTCCATTCGAATCCTCTTGACTTACCGCTGTTAATTTCGTAACCTCTTTATTAATTCGCAATAATTGATAATTAGGAGACACCACAGTAACAGCGCAGGGTAAATTTTCAATAAGCTCATTTAGAACCCTGCTAGTTTCTGTCGACTTTTTTATCGCATCTAAAACCCTATCCTCACTAATTTCAAGTATGTCGCTTTTCTGTATAATTATCGTATAACTGTAAATAGCTATGCATATAAGCGCTAAAACTTCCAGAAAACTCAATACTGTAATTGAACCGTGTTCAACTACTTCCTGATAAATCGCATACACAATTGTAGCACAAGTAAAAACCGCCATTAATCTATTGATCATAATACTACCCCCTATATGATCTTACGCTTTTTTAAAGATATCTGATATTCTGTACCTCAAGAAGTAAAACAAAAAACCTCCTCCAATATTCTATAAACAGTAATCTTCAATACTCCATATGCCCTCAAATAATACTGGTAATTCGTCCATACCAATATTATAAGTATCATTTGCCTTTAGTAAGACACTCCAACACCTAATAAAGATATTTTTCTATTGCCGTCTTAACCTGATCCAAATTAAATGGTTTAATGATATAGTCTTTTGCCCCCGCCTTAAGTGCATCAGTGATTACGTCCTTTTGCCCAATAGCTGATATCATGACTACCCTCGCACTAGAATCGATCTCTCTAATCGCTTTAAGAGCCGATATACCGTCCATTTCAGGCATTGTAATATCCAAAAATACGAGACCAGGTTTTAGTTCTTGAAATTTCTGAATAGCCTCGTTTCCATTTGTTGCTTCCCCAATAACCATTGTTCCAAATTCCTCCACGATATTTCTCAGTCTCATTCTCATAAAAGCTACATCATCCACAACCAACACATTTTTAATCATAAATCCACACTCCAAATTAAAAATAGCCAGACTTACGCCTGGCTCGCTCATCGGTTCATCAATGGCAACCTGGCAGTCATAGACACTCGTCCTTAGACCCACGGCTTTGCGTCCCCGCCTTTCAGCGAGTTTGCCCAGTAATTCTATTACGAATATTCTATCACTTATTATCGTACATTGTCGAATTCCTGTCAATAGAGAATATAGTATGAAAGTCCTATCCAAAGGGACGATAGTCCCTTTAAAGGTTCTGACGCAAGAATTAAAGCCATTCTATAATTTTACTATAAACTTAAAAATTGAGGTAGAGAGGGATGTCATAGAATTTATTAACTTGAAAGAAAAAGCTGGAATTTGCGCACATGCCGTGTACCCCATTTGATAGACAGTATAAACGCTCCCTGCTTGGAATTTCCTTTTATATCGCCACTTTATATTATCGCTAACATTCTTACTTTCCTCTTGGGCAAAAGAGGAGAGGATCGTGAACATTAGCTCGCCGTCCCTTTTGTTTTTACCCAACTACCTTGACTTCTTCATTCTCCTTCAATTGAAATTTCACTAAATCCCAGCCAGATCGGATGCTAGGTGCCAAAGGATGAAGACCTATGTTCCCATGATGATCACCTATAATAAAGAGTTTATCCTCATATTGGTTCAACAAATTTAAAATAGCATCTTGCTTTCCCTGGATATTTTTGTTATTATCACCAACTTTCCCCCATGCAATAATAATTGTGTCAACTTTTTCCCCAGACATCACTATTTGATTTTCATTTTCCTTGTCACTCTCTGGTATGCGTTCCTTTGTTTTTCTACTACCATCTACATTAGAAAAGATATTAACAATATCTACTGTACCAAAATTCAGTTTAAACAAATTGTTCATCACATACATCGTGGTATGATCGATCACCACTTCCCCAGCAATGCTAGGGTTAATCATAATGACCATAGCTTTACTTTTATTCTTATCCCATTCCTTCCGTAGCAAATACCTATGCTGCCTGTCTTCCGAGAATACCGTTTCCGTCTTTATCACACTTTTTGTAGTAGCCGCCATAAATAGCTCCTCCCTATAAACATAGCAGGCCCAAATGCGCTATTAACAACTCACGTGAGCCTGCTCATTCAATTAGAATCAAGATATTTCATCCAGTTTGTATCACTTAACAAATCCAGTGTCATGACAATAATGATGGAATAATCATCACTTAGCATGACCATCGTGCTGGTAAATGTTTGTCCGCCATCACACTTGATGCTATCAACATATTCCGGCACCGATTCTTTAACACAGATATGGTAATCAATTAACTTTTCCAGATCATCTTTCGATTCAACTATTAGTACATAACCGCCATCACCAGCATCTACGTCCCTATCTTCACCATATTCTTCATCTAATATAGTAACGGCAGCCATAACTACATCAATTGCCTCTTGTGGCAATGTAAGATTAACGACCTCTTGTACATGCGATATCTTAATCATGATGTATCCCTCCCATAAAATTCATTAAAGAATGCAAAAAAGATTCATCGGCATACATTACCGATGAATCTTTCACTTTACGATTTTGCAATTATCTACTTTTTATTCCATTCATGATATACCAAGCAAACAAGTCATTGTAAATACTATATGTATGTAGAAGAATTAATGCCAAATTACTTAACTTCTACGGTTGCCCCAGCCGCTTCTAATTTAGCTTTAATTGCATAAGCATCCGCTTTTACAACCTTTTCCTTAACAGACTTAGGTGCACCATCAACTAATGCTTTAGCTTCTGCTATACCAAGACCAGTTACTTCACGAACAACTGCAATAATGCCCATCTTATTTGCACCAGCAGATGCCAAAATAACATCTAACTCGCTTTTTTCTTCGGCAGTAGTCGTTTCAACTACGGGAATAGTGGTAGCGACAGTTTCAATTACAGCAGCCGCAGTTTCAGCTACACTATTTTTCCCGCCCATGCCCTCAGTATTATTAGTTTCATTCACTTGCTTACTTTTTTCACTGTTCTTACCCTTGTACACCAAGAACGCTATGACTGCCAATCCACCTATGATCCACTTAAAGTACGTGATTATAAATGCAGCAAATATAGTACCAACCATTCCCGTAGCTATCACGCAAGACATCCAAGTACCAAAAATAGCTTTAGTACCAAAATATGTAATATTGAACATTTTGTTTACCATTACAAAAACCATCGTTCCAATAACAAGTAGTGCTATCCCTAAAACCGTATCCATTTTATTTTCGCTCCCTTACTATGATATATTTTTAATCACTAACCCCAAATGCTTTAAGCAATTTTTTGCGCCTCCAAATCGCATTTTAATAACATTTACCACTCCACAACCAAAAACATTAACATAATCGCCAATGAATACTATAGTCTGTAGATCAATAGTATTATCTAGCATATAGTTTTGGTATTATGATTGATAAAAAATTTGGACAAATACTGAAAAAACTAAGAACAGAAAAAGGAATTAGCCAAGAAGAATTTGCTCTGAACATTGGCTTGCACCGCACCTATATAAGTCAATTAGAACGCGGTCTTAAAAGCCCCTCCCTACGGACGATCGCCAAAATATGCGAAGAGCTTGGCATTACTCTCGTCCGATTCATGGAGTACTTAGAACAGAGCAAATAAATCAGTGATTCTGCCATTACCTCTTATTTCATCAATAGGGGTATTTTGCTATTTTTTTGAATACTATAGTATTCGTTTTTAGTCGAACAATTCCTTTTTCCAACATGGTTTTTGTCTAAAAAAGTTATATTATGAGCGTAATTCATAGTCTTATGTCCCTTTACCCAAGAAAGCGTGTCTGAAAATCCAACCATACTGACAGGATCACAGGGCGTCAACATAATCATCACAGCAACTCTTGCCATACTACCACCTTATCAAAATCACGCCTTTCATATTAGTCTTTCGTAGATATATAGTTTCACTAACCCGCCAACAACTTGGTTCTAGATACCACTGCACTAAAGTGGTATGCTTCTGATTTACATATGTCACCACACGAAAAGAAAAAGACCACTTCGCAGTGGTCTTTGTAAACAATTACCTTTTCAATATAGTTACCAATGAATTTTCTAACCTCCAGGATATTTTTCTCAGCTACAAACTGGCGAAACATAGCAAATAAGTCTCGAACCATATCTTCAGTTACAGCGTTTTTTGTTTGTTTCATGCCTATTTCCATCATGGCTATTTCCGTTGTTGCTTTTTGTTGCTCCAGGTTTGTTAACTTTTCAACCAATGAACTATGTGCAAAGCCATTGGTTATTGCTTCAACAATATTTTTTATCTGACCGTTTAGCTCAGTCAATGTATCTTTTAAATACGCCAATTCTTTCGCCTGATCACTACATACTGTTTCTTGATAATTGTTGAGCTTCTTAACCAAAAATGGAATTGCCTTTTCACTGAATATATTCTTCTCTAGTTCAGTCAGTACATAGTTCTCAATATATTCACGCCGTAACTCTTTGTTATCACACTGCTTTGTGCGATCACGATTGGCACATCGATAAGTAACATGTTTGATTTTATCGCGACCAGAATGTTTTACGTTACCCATCATTGAATAAGCTTTACCTTCCCGCTTCAAGCATTCACCACATACTATAAGGCCACTTAATAGATAAATCTCCTTAGCCTTGTAAGCTCCTGGTTGATGCTGGTTTTTCTTCATTTTTTCCTGCACTTTATCAAATACCTCCTGGGTCACAATGGCTGGAACGCCACCAGGGATGCGAATGACATCCTCATCATTTTTCGATGTATGGCTGTTACGTTTACCCTCGTAATTCTTGCTTGTAGATCGGTTATAGGTGTAAACGCCGCAGTACTTCTCATTTTTCAAAAGGTCATGTATACTATTTTTGCCGAACGGATTACCAAGCTTTGTTACATGTTTTCCTTCATTTAACTGATCTATTATTGGTTTGTATCCATATCCCGCTAAATAAAGATCAAATATTTTTCTTACAGTATCAGCTTCTCGTTCATTAATTACATATTGTTTTGTATCACGATCAACATCATAGCCTAAAGGCGGAATACCCCCAGTATGTTGACATTTCAATGCATTTTCTGTAAGCCCCTTCATGACTTCACGGGCTAAATTTTTACTGTAGTATTCAGCCATGCCTTCCAGCAGGCTTTCAAGAATTACCGACTCTGGGCTGCCATCAAGATTCTCTGTTACGGAAACCAGTTTAACGCCGTTTTGTTTTAACTTGCGCTTATATTTTGCTGAATCATATTTATCTCTAGAAAATCTATCTAGTTTATGAATGATTATTGTTGAAAAAACATCTTTACTACTGTCTTCAATCATCTTTTGAAACTCAGGTCGCCTATCACTGGTAGCTGATTTGGCACGGTCAATATATGTTTTTACTATTTGCATACCATTACGCTGCGCGTGCTCTTCGCACGCTCGAAGCTGTGCATCAATACTTTCATCTCTTTGGTTATCAGATGAATATCTAGCATATATTGCTGCTTTTATACGGGTCATTAGCCATACCTCCTCACGCATTTAAAATATGCTAAGGTGGAAACTATAAGATAGTAGCAGTATGTTTTTATGGGCTTAGCCAATAGCTAAGCCCATATTTACTAAGCCATTTTCTTGGCCTCATACATTCTAAGAAGTAACATGACGGCAGGTTGATAGAACGCATCATAACTAGTATCTTGATTAGCTAACTCTTTAACAACCTCAACCTTTTTAGATTCATAATTTTGATACTTTAGATTGACTCTTGATATACTTGTTGAGTAGTGTCTGATAGATACTTTGCCGCCTTGTTTACTTAAATCTGCTACATCTGCCATAGTAACCTCCTAAGCAATTTCATTTCAATTATTTACGATTAATTGCTATTATCACTAATTATTAATATTCCTCAGGTAATAACATCGTTGTATATTCATTACTGTCAATAACCTATACCTTAACTAGTACAGACTGATTTTATCGTTAATACCTTGCGTAATGGTATACCTTGATATATTAAACACTTAAATCAATCCCCTTTCTTTTAGGCTCACATATCCACTTTCGGCAATGATAACATGATCCAACAGAGCAATATCAAGAACCTTACCAGCCTCTAATACTTTCTTTGTAAGTTCAATATCCTCATGACTTGGAGTAGGATCACCCGACGGGTGGTTATGAATAAGGATCACAGAAGCTGCCATGAGTTTTACTGCCACAGAAAATATTTCACGCGGACTGATTATAGACGAATTGATTGTACCTTGACTAATAATACGAGTGCCTAAAATAGCGTTTTTAGTCCCAAGATAAATCGCTCTTACCTGTTCGACTTCGAGATATTTGATATCTACCATCACTTCGACAGCATCCTTAGGTGTTTTAATGGCAGTAGGGCTGACATTACTTGCGTGGTAAATTCTTTTAATTAACTCACTAATATATGTCAGTTGCTTGGCTTTAATGGGGCCAATACCAGGTATTCGTTGCAATTCATCGATATTGAAGTTGCAAAAGAAGCGAGGGATACTACCATAATCGGCTATGAGTTCTTTCACAGCAGAGGGTGGTATTATAGAACCTAGCAACTCTTGATCAGTAAGATTCTCACTGGATTTCATGTTTATTCCTCCTCTTCCATTGGCTGATTCAGTAGCCAAACCCTAATTGCATCATTTGCAATAGATTCTGGAATTAAGCACCTACTACAATTGCCATTGTCTTGAAGGAAATACGCCACGAAATACGTTGTATCACCTAATGTCAGCCTGCTTACCCACTCAGGCATCAAAAGATCAAGTGCTTCAGGTAGCCCCAATTTAGCAAGACTCCTATCTCCATACTCCAAAATGCCAATGGAACCATGTTTTCCTAAACTAAATTCTGCTAGCACTGTCTCAGGCTCAACTGCTAAATGCATAGCCTTAATTTTTCTTTTTAGGTATTGAGCCAGGTTAGATGCTACGCTCCCTGCTGCCTCTAAGCAGCGGACATCAGACAGAGTGTTAATAATGTGCATATATATATGATCCTCCTTGAATTTGACTAGCAATGCTATTGCCAACATAATCAAAGGAATAATATATATTCCAAATATTGGTTATCACGTTTCTAACTAAGACTGGCCCTTAGGATACTTTCCATAAAACCGTACCTTCCTAGATTCTTACTTTACATTCATAGCAGTCATTCTCAGTGCGAAGCAAAGTGCAAATCACATTCTTTACAAACCCATGAATTACATGGAAAGTGCGAAAGTGCAAAGTTTTTTGAAAGTATAGAGGGAGGGGGATTAGTTCAAATATTTTGGAGTACCTACCCCCTACCTATTTTTCGATTTCCTCTGCACTCCGCACTTTTCCATGTGCCACATGATTTTTTCAGCCCTTACAGTTCGAACTTAATCAGCACTGTTTTTTTCATGACACTAATTCTGCTAGATCATCATCATCATCGCTGATCATTGCCTGATGTCCCCTTCTACTCCGACCATCTATATCTCGCAGGGAAAGGTTCTTGAGATAGCGCACCCCATTGCTGGTCTGCTCCTGCCATGGGAAGGGAAGTGTCTTACAATTCATCCTAAAAGTACTCCAAAATCGTTGTGGTGACATTCTGACCACATCACCTAATCCATTACGCTGACACCAAACTTGATACCCTTGGCTGATTTTAGCTTTTTCTACTCGGACTCCTGATTTTATTTCAATCATTTCCCTCATATAATCCAACATGGGATTCTGCTCTTGCTTATAGCGACCAATGGCTTCTTCAATAGCAACAGACTTGGTGAATTCATAATCGTTCTCTCGCAGGCGTTTTAACCCAACCAAAGCCCAATTAAGGATACCTGCCAGTTCTACTTGCAGCTTTTCCTTGAGATGTTTGTCAGCGTTCTTGCCATCAAAGCGTTTTTCAAACGGAAGAATGAATATACGACGATACAGACCATGACTCTTATCGATACTGTGTGGTAAATTATTTACGGCGAATACCATCTTGCAAATAGGAGCATAGTTAATCGAGTTTTCGTATTTTTTCTCCACTGTGATTCGATCACCCGATACGATGGCCTTAAAGTACTGACTATTAAAGCCTTTCGGATTTATTTCATTTTCTGTAGCAATATTTGCGGTCTTGCCAACCAGATTAGAACGCCGAAATGAATTATCTAAATCCTGCAAAGATAGGCTAGACACATTTTCACTGCCGATGAGTAACGTCACAATTTCAAGCAGCAGCGACTTGCCATTTGACCCCTCGCCATGCAGAAAGAATGCTTTTTGGATGGTTGTCTCAGAGGTCAAGAGATAGCCGACCAATTCCTGCGTTACCGCAACCCGTTCATCATCCCCTTCCATAATTTCATCCACAAATTTCTCAAAACGCTCACATCGTGCCTCTGGATCATAAGCTAGAGGAATTTGCGTCGTCGATAAGTATTTGCTATCATGGGGAATCAATTCCAAGGTATTGGTATTAAGCATATCGCTGGAAAGATTAATCAAGTGCTTGTGGGTGTCCATTTCCTGCGACTCAGTCGCGGCTAACTTGAGTATCTCTATGGCTTGAACACCAATCCAGGATCGATAGATGTTCTTCTGCACCGATTGAAAGAGTTCGCGTATTCTGCGGGTCAGACTATATTCTGGTAAAGGCCGCCATACTCCCTTTTGGTACTCATAAAACATTTTTCCTTCGCAAATGAGAAGTTGATGTTGTTCTAAGAAAAACTCCGCAAATATATTGGGGTTAAAGGTTGGCTTACCTGATTCTTCGTTGAATACCAACCCCATATCGACTAAAGTCTGAGTTTTCCATAGATCTTTAATGTAAATAGCTGGACTAGCGGCCTCGGTTTCATCACTCAAATTACATCCATACTCAACCAGTTTTTTATAGGTTACAGGGCCTATGCCTTGTTGATAAGATGCTAGCATCTTATCAAACATGGCATTAGCTTCTTTTTCACTATATTGGGAATACTGGTGGCTCAGTTTGTGAAAGGCTTCCCTACCTTCTTCACCAAAGTATGCTAAATTGCTTGCAGCCGCCATCCACAAAGGGTAGGTCTGCTCCGCTGGATGCTCGTACATCCAGCGGAGAAAGGCGCATTTTTCAAAGGGATACTTATTTTTCACTGTATCAGTAGTTTTCTTAGGTAGAAAGGTACGCTTGGAACGAGGCTCCTTCACTTCTGCTTCGGGGATATCTGCAAAGGTGTACCTTCTTTCAGGGTTATAATCCACGATTTGGCAGGGCTTGATATCATTAAGATTTTTGACGTTAGACGATCCTGGTAGGCGGATAGGTTGGGATATGTTCAGCATAGCTAGATCGCCAGGACAGTCACTATATCTCCCTGCAAGCCATTTACTTTTGCGCTTGATCGCCTCAGCATTTTCACGCACATTGACCACAGCATCAAGAGAATAGTAGGCGTGATAACCGTTGCCTGAGTCGACGATCATGGTCGGCATAAAAGTTGTTTCACTCTGTAGCCGCATTAAAATTTTCTGTCTGAGTATCTTCCGCTGCTCATGGTCTTCAATGTTCTTTATTTTTATACCGTCAATTTCGTCATGGTCGGAAACCATAAACGTCATCACACTACAGTTAATGTTTTTTCCACTTTCATTACTGTCACGCAGGGTAACACCTATATAAACATGCTTCCGATTCTCCTTCCCCCGTTCAACTTTTTTTACTAGGCTAGGTTCCAACTCATCCCCAATGGCTATGAAATAGCATTCAGGTTTTTCACCCTGCCCAATGAGTCGAATTTCAATATAATGACCGCGAAAATCAAACTTTTCTTGATGTCCGTCGAGCATTACACTTATGTATTTTTCAATGGTTTCGCTTACTGGTTTTTGATCAATATCATTTTCTAAGTTCATTTCCAAATCCTCCACCTTATTCTAAATTTAGCTGGCCTATATTGGGTCACAATCTCATTTATTCCAATGCCAGATTTCCCTTCTGTTTTGTATCACAAGAATATTCAGAAGCAACTGTCCCTTCACCAAATAGATCAAGAATCGACTGTTCAAACAAGTGGCTATACCTTTCCAATAGACCATTTCCAATTTGACTACGTTTTTGCCTGGAATGCATTAGATATTGAAACTCACTTATTGCATAACGTCTATCACTATTGAACTCAATAAGCTCTACTTTCTTTTTATCGACTGTGTGATGATTAATGAATCCTGGCAACATTAAACGATCTCCTACCCACCTACAGTCTCGGTCGTAATATGGCTCACGAATTTGTAGACCGACTAATTCAGCTAATATGCGTATACTGCCTTGGCAGGCTTTCACAATATCAAACACCTCGTCTGTTGAATATTCTAGTATCTCTAAATCATCACTGAAAAACCAATAAGCTTGAATGCTAGTTCCAGTATCTACTATGGCTGTCGGGCATTGAGGTAATGATCTCTTGGCAATTATGATTGCAAGTTTTTTAGCATAAGATAAACAATGATGCGATTGATCATAGCGGATGTCAGCCCATACTGCTGGGATGGCAATTGTATTAATATCGATCACCATAATATTTTTCAAGCCCTCGCAGCCATTGTAATCTCCTATAGTCAGAAGTATTGATTGCTCTTCTGCGTTAGCATGGGCAGCACTTTCAAAAAATTCATCAAGCTTAACTTGAAATTCCCTTCTAAAATCTGGTTCATCTAAATTACATACGCGGATATATTCTTGAAATAAAGAGTTTATAAAGTTACGGGGACTAACATTCACACCATTTTGCTGATTTTCCATTAATTCCATTCCTCCATTATTTTGATTGCGATTATGCGACGAGTATAGCTTGCCGAGTATAAATATGTCTTCTGTCCCTTATTACACTTTGAGTTTCTGTCTAATAATTTGGTCCCACCGCCATGCGACAGGTTTTTTTATTTGCTATATACAATTTTTATTCAGTTATCAAGGAACAATTTATTTTTTGAAATTATCTAAGTAAATGATATAACAGAAAAAAGCACAAAAAAAATACAGCGTTCAAAAAACGTTGTACTTGATTACATCATCTATATTTGGTATAATTATATATTTTAAAAAATTACAAAATAAATTCACTCTTTAGCATTATCTTTTTTACGAGGATTGTCTTCATCAAATTTTCTATTCCACTGCTCATTAATTTGCCTAATTTCATCCCTCCAGTTTTGATGGAAACCGCTGTTAGCCTCATCCTTAATATCTTTTAAATACTCTTTAGCTAATAAAATCTTTTTATCCTGATCTATAACAACTGCCGATAAAAACGTCATATCATGAGTTACTTCTGATAATATTTCATCCACTATATCTTTAAATTCTTGAGATTCTTTTTCAAATAGCCTTGGCGCTTTAGTGGGTATATCAGCTATTGTTTCGATAAAACTAAGTTTTGTCCAAATTTCATCTTCTCCACCATTATCATCGGGGTGTTCTATCATCAATTTATTATTTATCATTTTGGTCAAATTATCTACACCGTAGTCGGAATAATAAATTTTACCAACAACTTTCACCAACATCGGCTTTGTCCTATTGTCAATTTTCAAATCAGGTTGATCTATGAATTCTTTGATTCTCTTTAATATCCTTGTATTTTTTATATGAGCACTAGGAAAATACTTATCATCCTCTGTATCTAACCCTGTAACTTCAGCAGAAAAATCCTGTAACGTATACTGTTGTTTTTCATGCTCTTGTTTCTTACGAATATTATAGCGTCTTCCTTCTTTAATCTTCATTTTTACTTTCCTCTTATTGTTTTAGTTAGATTATACTCTCTTTACAAAAAAAATAAAAACCTGCAAATCGCAAGATTCTCATTCTTTTCCATTACCAATGATACGATTCTCCGTATCATTGGTAAAAATATATAGCAGATCATTTAATGCATCTGGCAGAAGATCTATCTTATCAAGAGCACAATTTCGTGTAAGCCCTAAATAAACATCCCATGGCCCTACAACCTACTATCTTTTTGGAAGAAATAAGCGCAAAGTTAGGTCGTTGAATATTGCTTCGTTTCGTAAACACTGTAAAAGCTAGCAAGGGACAGTGTCATGTTTTTTAGACGCAATCCAAGCCGTTCCCTTATTTCCTAAAAAGAAAGTTAATCATTGTCGATATAGATAAATGATTGAGGTGCAAACGGAACGCCAAATTCTTGAAGGCTTTTAGGGGGATCAAACATGTAAATTCCCCCTAATTTGTAAGCATAAGCAGTCTTACATCCTTTAAAGTATTCTCGATATTTTCGACGACTAATTCCTGCAGCAGATTTGGTATTTTCCCAAAGTGTTGAAGGTGCAGCAAATACTATTCCTGAAACTTCTACTTTTGCTACAACTTTCATCACGGGATAAGTACTGTAAATATAAATCGAGTCAATTGTATCTTTAGCAATGCGTCTTCGAAACTCATATTTTTTAGTACCTTGTAAGATTTTATCAACGTATTCTGGTTTAATAGACAAAAGAATTGATCTCAAATTTATATCCTCAACAATCTATATAATTGATCTCTGTTTGAGAAGCACTGATTATTTCATCAAATTGGACGTCAGTAATTCGCATGAATGAACGTGGTCCTGCCGTAGGGGTGACAATGTTATTCTCCCATAAATACTCCAAAGTTAATCTTTTGGTTAAGCTCTTAACAAAAATAAATTTTAAAACTTTCAATTGAGAACGATGATTAGCCCAAAAACTTTTGATTTCTTCTGAAGTGAATACACTCCTATTTTCGCAAAGTTGAAGAAGTTTATTTTCCGTTTCGATATTATGAATAATTTCATCAACAAGAACAATTGTTGATAATACTGAAGTATATTTCTTATTTGTCCCCTCTTCCCCCATTCGATAAAAAAGAATAAGATCCCCTGGTTTAATTCCGTTTGCAGGTGCCCATGTTATATAAACTTTTTGAAGAGCATAACGGTGCGGTTCACGTCCCAAAAAATCCACTTTATTTTCAGTATTTAACTTTGAATCAGGAAGTAAAGTAGTATGATATTGAGGACGTATTGGCAGTATGTATTTTTTACAATTTTTAAAAATATTAGGAAAATTTTTTCGAGCCGAAAATTGCGGATCGATATCTTTTAAACTTTTGACTAAAACCGTTTCTTCTTTACCATTATTAAGTTTAATTCCATGTTGGACAAATCCCCAACGTCGTAATAGGTGATTAAGCGCAGCTAACTCTTCTCGATCGGTATAAAGGGTTACATATATTTCATCAACATTTCGTTGCAGTGCATTGTCGAATATGATTTTAATAAAACGTTCACCGAGCCTAAATCCAGTTGACTCAACCTTAAATGTACCAACTTTTAATCGCCGTTTTGGCTTAAGAGCAGGTAAAATATCAGAATAATTTTCACTGGGACCCTCAGTCTTTAAATATAAAAATCCAAGGGTGTTGCCAGCGTCACTGTTGCATATATAGGCTTCCTCATCGCATTTTCCTGCGAACCATCGATCGAAGCCTTCATATGATCTTCGAAAACTATCAAAAAAAGCGTTAGAAACATCCACACTTCCAAAAAAAGTTTTTTCTACTGCCAGCATTCTATACTCGATGAGGGCAGGATTTTCTGCGGTAGCTTTGCTAATAAACGCGTTAATAGAGAAGACTCTATTACTTAGTCCTAAACTTGCTGCTTTATTTCTTAACTTTCTATCTTCCGTTATTAAAATATCCACCCGATTGAGATATACCTCATATAATAAGCAGTTATCAATTGTATCGTTTTTCGTTTTTTCAGGACTGCCAATTTTCTGTAGAAAAGAATCGTCAGGATGTTTTACTGTTTTAAGTGTTTCGTACGATTCTAATTTTACAGCAATGGCTTCTTGAGTCTCCGGGTCCTTATATGTCTGAATTTCAGTAATAGAGTATGGGTGTATTATTTTGTCATACTTCAAATTATCAAGCCATCGATACAAGTGCCCGATGCTGTAATTAGATACATTTTTGTTTTCGCGATGGATTATTATGTTTGTGTCCAGTAACGCTCTCATTCTTATCATCAGTCTCCTTTAAGATAGGAAAGACACTTTCCCAAATCTGTTTTATCGAAGAGCATTTTATGAGTATGAATGTTACAGCCAATTAGAGTGGATATTTTTTGTGCCATAATTCGCTCTGTTTTCTTCAATTCTGAAATTTGGTCATAAGTGTAAACTCGATGATCACGCGTTGATAAATTTCCAAGAATTTTTTCTGTACTGCCTTCTAATAAAAGGATATGTATTATATTCAATTTACTGTAGATATCTTCCGGCAAGCATTCTACTTGATTTTCGCGATTGAAAATGCAAAAATGTCCAGCAAGCAATATTTTAGGATGTATTTGTAGCTGTTTATGTACCTCTACTGCAAGTATATTTTGGTTGCTTATTTTGTCAGAAACAACTTTGTTAGCTCCGTATTGCTCACCATTAACAGCGCTTATTAAGTCTCCTGCCGAGAAGGTCGGGATGTTTAATTCTTTAGATAATTGACTGCACAAAGTACTCTTTCCAACACCATATACACCGGCGATAAAAAGCGTCCCCAAGCAACTTACCTCCTTTGGGAGTTTTTTAAGTAAATCTAAAAACTCCATATCTCCTTTTTGATTCATTGTTTGGCAATTCGAGTATAGGCCATTCGTGTCAAATTTCTAAGCATTTCTATTAGGTTTTGTCCGATAATGGACAGCACGTTAGTGATCCATAATTCTCCAAAAAAGGAATTATAACTCTTAATTTCGTTGTACTGAATTGTTTCTCCTGCCTTATTTACCAACTCTCAGCAATATTTTCGCTGTTTAACGTATTACGGATGAAAACCTTCTCTCTGGTTAATCTTAAACTAGGGCAAAAAAGAACAGCTATTTGTCATCATTAGGCAAATAGCTGTTCTATTTATTAAATATTCCCTTTGTGTGGTGGAGGCGATAATTTCATTCAAAACAACAAAAAAGCCACAATCTTTGCCCACGAAGGCAGAAGAATCGCGGCTTCCCAATTTACTATATCTGTAAAAAAATCCGGATTTGAATGGTGGAGGCGAGGAGAATCGAACTCCTGTCCAGAGGCATCACTACATAGGTTTCTCCGAGCGCATTCTGTAATTTGAAATTCGCTTCAGCGACGCCCACAGACAGGCTTCTCTGTTGCTATCTCTTTAAAGTTTCCCAGTTGGTCCGCGGAGAATGAGACCTCAGGTATCCTGCATTGTGACGTCCTAGCCTTCCCCACAGGACGAGGGACGGTAGAACGTTAGCATTAAGCTGCTAAAGCGTATTCGTTGTTTGCATTTATATTGTTCCACCGTGTTGACGGGCTGATGGAATCCCGGCTCGCTGCCTATGCCACGACCACCCCTGTCGAAACCTTTACGCCCCCGACTTTAGCAATTCATAACATTTCCTAGGAAATTTTGTTTACGTACGCTTCAAACGTCTACAAGTCTCCTATTTATCATTGTTCTTTATTATATCATATGAAGGATCAATTAGCCAACCATTACTTTTACCATTTTTTTGAATTCGACAAAAAGCTGCAAGAGTGTCTTTTTCTGTCCTTGGGATTTCACAAGCAATCTCTTACCAAGCAAAAAATAGCTATCCTCGCTGATAGGATAAGAACACTTGCAGGACTGGCTGAATCTGCATATACTATAAAATGAAGGAGATGATTAGTTGAATCAACAACATCTAGGCGCCTTGCTGGTGCTAATTTCCGCTGCCGGGTTTGCAACTCTGCCTATATTTATTAAAATGGCTTATGCCACAGGTGCTAATACCCTCACTGTGCTGACTTTGCGTTTTACGTTAGCTGCCTTGTTACTGTGGATATTCTTGAAACCACTAGGTATCTCCCCTCGTATTAGAGTCAAAACAATTTTTAAGCTAAGCCTAATGGGGATCATCGGTTATGGTTCCATGTCATTTTTGTTTGCTTCTTCTCTGCACTATTTATCTGCTTCACTAGCAGAAATGCTATTATTCATCTATCCTGTCTTGGTAAGTATCATGTCCTTTATCATTGGCGCTGAGCAATTCAGCTGGCAAAAAGGATTAGCGCTGGTGATTTGTGTGAGCGGGCTCTTTTTAATTTTAGGGGTTTCATTTGCTAGCATTAGCAGCCTTGGTGTCATCCTGGGGCTAAGTAGTGCTATTGTATATTCTTGCTATATTCTGATTAGTAATCGCGTCCTCAAAGATGTGCATTCCTTGGTTGCTACTACCTATGTATGTTCAGCCGCCTCTCTAGTATTCCTTCTATATACCTTAGCTACAGATCAACTTATGCTGACACTGCCTGTAACTGGTTGGCTGTCCCTATTGGGAATTGCATTTTTCGCAACAATTGTTGCCATTCTATGCTTTTTTGCAGGCCTAGGCAAAATTGGAGCGGCAAATGCTTCTATTATCAGCACTGCTGAACCTGTGATTGCAGTCCTCTTCTCCGCATTATTCCTAGGTGAGCAGCTTACTATCTTGCAAGGTATTGGCGGATTATTGATTGTTGGGAGTATTTCCATTTTGCAGTTATGTACGAATAATAAGACGAGTTGTGAACCCATTAATGATAAGTTAGAACTCGAGACAGCTACATATCAAGAACAAGATAAATAAGCGAAGCGCAATCTGTCATTGCTAGTGTAAGGAAGCAATCTCTTACACTGTAGGGGATTGCTTCCTCGTACCCCGTCGCAATGACAGCGTAGACTGCAGTTTCAATCCTTCTATGCCTCACTAAAAATTCTAAAGGCAATCGTCGGGGATGGTATATAGGGTAAAGTGGCGTTACGTAGGAAGCAAACGATACCCTATATACCATTCCCGGCAGAGCAGCAATATAGATATGATATTCCTTAATGAGTTATATCACCTAAGAAAAGACTTGGTTTCAACCAAGTCCTCAGACGCAGGTAAAAGCCTTAGTCGTTCTTACTTGAAACCTTAGAAAGTGTTATGCTTTCTGATTCCGTAAAAAAGCAGGCTCAATTTTGAACCTGCTTTTCCTATGCCTTTTGACGTTCGCGAAAAGCCCGATCGATTTCTCGTTTGGCATCCCGCTCAGCCATATCCTGGCGTTTGTCATAATTTTTCTTGCCTGTCACTAGGCCAATTTGGAGTTTGGCGATGCCATGAGTGAAATAGAGCTTCAGTGGCACAAGGGTAAAGCCTTTTTCCTGTGTTTTACTGATCAGCTTAAGGATTTCACTGCGATGCATTAACAATTTGCGTACTCTTAAGGGTTCATGGTTAAAACGATTCCCAGCATCATAGGGGCTGATATGCATGTTATGCAGCATCAGCTCTAACTGCTCAACTTTGGCATAAGCATCTTTTAGGTTGGCTTTGCCGGCTCGTAATGATTTCACTTCAGTGCCTGTCAGTACAATACCAGCTTCAAAACTTTCGTGTATATGGTAATCATGCCGCGCTTTTCTATTATCGGCAACAATTTTAATACCTGCATCTTTATCCAATAAGATTCACCTCACTACCATTCTATATAATCTAGATTTAATATTTTTCAGCGCAATCGGTGAGGATGCCCTATAGCTAGCAGCTTCTTTCATGCAACTTCTATACTATTCTAGACTATGATTTCTTCTTCACTTTATTACGCTTCCCTTTAGACTTCCTGGCCAATATTTCCTTAGATTTTTGTCCCGCATTTTTAGGGATGGGTACAGGTTTTTTATATTCTTTCGAAATCACCTGATTATTACTGGATTTACTCGGGGTCTTAGCTGGACTCGATCTTCTAGTGCCTGCCCTGCCAATCCACGCGCTATTAGATTCTAAAACAAAGTCAATATTACGTTCCTCAAGATTAACTCTAGTTAATATGACTCTGGCAGGATCACCTAAACGATATACTTTTTTGGTGCGTTCACCAATTAGGGCATATTGTTCTTCCACATATTGATAATAGTCGTCTTCCATACTGGATACCCGTACCAAACCCTCAATGCCGTTATCTAGTTCAACAAAAATACCAAAGGCTGTAACCCCATTAATTATTCCATCAAATTTATCACCAACAAATTGAGCCATATATTCTGCCGTCTTGAGAGAGATGGTTTCCCGCTCAGCTTCTGCAGCTGCCCGTTCTCTTTCTGATGAATGCATGGCAATTTCTGGTAGCATCGCTGTCAATTTCTCGCGGCGTTTGGCAGAAATATCTCCAGTACTGAAGGTTTCCCGAATCACTCGATGAACAATCAGATCAGGATAGCGCCGGATCGGTGATGTAAAATGAGTATAATAGGTTGCTGCTAAACCAAAATGTCCAATGTTTTGGGATTCATACCGAGCCTGTTTTAAGGAACGCAGCATCACAGTGCTGATAATACGTTCCTCAGGACGTCCTGCAATGCGTGTCAGAACTTTTTGCAGAGAACCTGGCTGGACTTCATCTACTTTTGGTATATTTTGACCAAAGTTATGGAGCAGTGTATTGAGTTTAACCATTTTTTCTGCATCTGGTTCTTCATGCACACGAAAAACAAAAGGAACATTTAGTTTATGCATATGTTCGGCGACAGTCTCATTAGCAACCAACATAAATTCTTCAATAATAGATTCTGATAAACTGCGCATTCTTTTAACAATTTCAATAGGTTTTCCTGTTTCGTCCAGCTTAACTTTAAGCTCAGGAAAGTCAAAATCAATTGCCCCGCGTCGCATACGCCGTTCCCGCAAAATTCGGCACAAGCGCTCCATGTTTTCTAATTGTTTCATTAACCCTTCATGTTCCGCAATAAGTGTTTCATCATGTTCAACCAGAATCTTACGAACAACAGTATAGGTGAAGCGCTGTATCACCCGAATAACACTAGGGAATATTTCATAGTTTACAACTTGACCTTGATGATCAATTTCCATATGGGCGGACATAGCCAATCTGTCCTCGCCTGCATTCAGACTGCAAATACCATTTGATAAACGCCGAGGCAGCATCGGCAAGACGCGATCTACTAAATATACACTAGTCCCCCGTTCCCGGGCTTCAGTATCCAGAACCGTATTTTCTCTAATATAGTAACTAACATCTGCGATATACACTCCCAGCAGATAGTTGCCATTTTTTAAACGTTCCACATATACGCCATCATCCAAATCTTTGGCATCCTCACCATCAATAGTGACAATGGGCAGATGCCTTAGATCACGCCGTCCAGCAATTTCATCTTCACTGATGGTCTCAGGCGCTTTTTCAGCAGCTTCTTGAACCTCAATGGGAAATTCAATAGGCAAATTATGCCGCTTGATAATGGACAGTATTTCAATGCCTGTATCACCTTTACTGCCTAAAACTTCAATAATTTTGCCTTCAGCACTCCGTTTTTTTTCTGGCCATTTAGTAATTTCCACAACAACCTTACTGCCATTTTTAACAATGTTTTTGTCATCCTTAGGAATAAAAATATCCTGTCCTAAGCGAAGGTCATCAGGTGTTACAAAGCCAAAATTACGACTGGCTTCAAAGGTGCCAACAATGCGGGGATTGGCTCTTTCTACAATACGGATAATTTCCCCATCCCTCGATTTGCCCTGACCGCTCTGACAATGAACACGGACCACTACCCGATCATGGTGCATGGCAGTCATCATAGCATCTGGGGGAATAAAGACATCTGTTTCATTAGGAGTCTTTAGTTTGTCAGGAATGACAAAACCATAGCCTTTATTACTGGCGCTTAATGTACCAACTAACAGATTCATCCGTTCTGGTACGCCATATTTGTCATATCTGGTTTTAATAATATCAGCATTCTTTTCAAGCTGATCCAGAACTGTCCATAATTCACTAAGTTCTGTACCTTTAAGTTCCATTTCTTCTGCTAAATCCTCAGAGTTTAAAGGCTTATAAGCTTCTTTTTTCATAAATTCCAGGATTTTTTCTTTAAGCACCATGTTTTGTATCCTCCACAACTGCAACGGTGGCTTTACCTTGCGCGGTAATCGTCCCATCTGGCAGTGTAATCTCGCTCACTAATTCATACATGTTACCACGCTTGCCGACTACCCTTCCTGTTGCTGTTAATTGCTGACCAATAGGTGTCGGCTTACGAAAACGCACTTCCAGCTTTGCCGTTACAGCATTAAAGCCTTGGGCATAAAGATAACGCGCCATGACTTCATCTAGTATCGTACTCACCAGGCCGCCATGCATAATACCATCATAACCCTGATGCTGGGGGCCGGCTGTAAAGGTTGTAATATAACTTTCATCTTTTTCGATAAATGTCAGCTGTAAGCCAATCGGATTTTCCTTACCGCAGACAAAGCACCATTGATTCACTGGGTCCATTGTTATCACCTCAACTATTTAATTTTACAAAATTTTATACCGTCTGATTTCGCAAAAATTCAGAAACTTCTCTAAAGACTTTTTCTCGCTCTATATCAATGGTCACAATATGTCCAGACTTTTTTAACCAAATTAATGTTTTCTCCTTGCTGGCAACGGTATCATATATATATTGCCCACTTCTTGCCTGCACAGTATGATCCTGCTGTCCTTGAATAATAAGTAAGGGTAGCTGTATGGCTGGTAAAATACTCTTAGCATCTTCAATCAGATTCAGTAAGCTGCTAAGACTGCTGAGGGGGATCGCATCATAACCTAATGCGTATTTCGGATCAATATCAGCATATATCTTTCTTTTTTTAGGAACACAATCCCGAAACAATCGATAAACAGGCAGCATGTCCAAGCGCTTATCAACAATGAAAATAGAAGTACTAAGAGATACTATTCTGTCCACCTGATATTCTGTGGCTAATTTAAATGCTAACAAACCACCCATGGATAATCCGACAACTGTGATATTGCTGCATGTTGCTTTTAATATATGATAAGCATCTTCAACACTGCTATACCAGTGAGGCCATTTGGTAGTAGCCATTTCTTCCACAGTTGAGCCATGGCCAGCTAGCCGGGGTGCAAAAACAGTATAACCCTCTTTATGTAGAACATCGCCCAGCAGTCGCACTTCGGCAGGCGAACCTGTAAAGCCATGTATTAGTAAAACACCGCATTCATTACCTGGTAAAAAAAAAGGCTCGGCACCTTCCATGATTGCCAAACAGCAAACACCTCCGCAAAATTACTCTTATTCTAATTATACCATTTTTCGGAATAAAAATTCTATATATATATATTGAGCCAATTTTTCTTCCTAGTTTAGAGGTGAA
>Ga0209639_1001435_pt1 | contig 23661 bp, 18 predicted proteins | sample EPASupsiteHSE605_FD_187268 | JGI IMG/M metagenome (GOLD analysis project Ga0209639, IMG submission 187268) | Bioremediated contaminated groundwater from EPA Superfund site, New Mexico - Sample HSE6-05 (SPAdes) (version 2) | ecosystem: Environmental > Aquatic > Deep subsurface > Groundwater >...
GCAGTCATGATTATAACCTGTTCTGGACTGAGCTTGGGGCCTTTGGTTTCCTCTTCAAAGTATCTTACCAGGCCCGCCCCACTTGGTGGAAGGTATTTTTTTTCTTTCTTTGCCAAACTAAATCACCATAAAATTGATCATGAAATTATTCACACATATTCCATTTCTACTATATACTATTTCTAGTATACAAGAAATTTCATTCATATTTATGTTGCACATTAACGCCTTATATTTGTAGTGGTATGTTATGGTGAAATTGTTTAATATGTAAGAACTCCACCTGTTTAAAAAACTATAAATTATCTCCAGAACAATAATAATTAGTAGAGCTTAAATAATGTTCGGATGTTATAAGGCTTAAATCGTATTTTTAATGGCACATGATGTTTTAATATAACTCGAAAGGGTTATTATAGTTTAATTATTCAAACATATAAAAATCAGGGAATCAGTATGGGATATTTTGAAACATTGGAAGAGGGCACTGCACAGGCCTATGAAGTTGCCAAACAAGCAAGGAAGAAGGGTCATGATATTGAAACCGAACCAGAAATACCTCTGGCTAAAAACCTAGCCGAGCGTGTGGAGGGGCTGGTGGGCCCACCAGGAGTAGCAGCACATATAAAGGAACTGGAAGAGGAAGGAATGTCCCGTGAAGAAGTTGCTTTCCAGGTAGCTAAGGAGATAGTCACTTCTGATGAGGTGATGAAGGCCGATCCAGGGAACAAAGACCAGTACAAAATAAAAGAAGAGGCCGCGGACCAGGCAGTGCGAACAGCTCTATCAATTCTTACTGAGGGGGTGGTGGCTGCACCACTGGAAGGAATAGACCGGGTGGCCATCAAAAGGAACTTCGACCAGAGTTGGTACCTAGCCGTGTACTTCACAGGACCTATACGAAGTGCAGGGGGGACTGCATCAGCACTTGCAGTATTAATTTCAGACTATATTAGACTTAATATGGCTTTAGATGTTTATAAACCTACAGATGGGGAAATAGAGCGTTATGTTGAGGAAGCAGAGCTTTACGAGTCAGAGGTAACCAACCTGCAGTACTCCCCCTCTCCAGATGAAGTCCGTGCCGCAGCACAACACATACCTGTAGAAGTCACTGGTGAACCCACTGATCAGGTGGAAGTATCCCACAGGGACTTAGAACGTGTGGAAACCAACCACCTCCGTGGAGGTGCTTTACTGGCCCTGGTGGAGGGTGTTATTCAAAAAGCACCCAAGGTACTGAAGTACGCTAAAATGCTCAAAATAGAAGGCTGGGACTGGCTGGGTGACCTTTCAAAGACCAAAAAATCAGACGAAGATGATGAAACTGATGAAGATGCCAGGGACGAGGCACCTAAAGTAGATGACAAGTATATGCGGGATATCATTGGGGGTAGGCCGGTTTTAGCATATCCTCAAACTAAAGGGGGCTTTCGTCTAAGATATGGTCGATCCAGAAACACTGGACTGGCTGCCATGGGGGTTCACCCTGCTACTATGGAGATCCTGGAATTTCTAGCTGTCGGGACCCAGATGAAGATAGAAAGACCGGGTAAGGGGAACTGTGTAGTTCCCTGCGACAGTATTGACGGGCCAATTGTGAAACTCAGAAATGGGGATGTGGTAAAAGTAGATTCAGTGGAGGAAGCTCGTAAAATCAGGGTAGATGTAATGGAAATAATTTATCTGGGGGACATGTTAGTGGCCTTTGGAGAGTTCCTCCGAAACAACCATCAACTGCTCCCTGCTGGTTGGTGTGAAGAATGGTGGATACAGCTTTTAGAAAAATCAGCCAGCTATGATGATGGACAGGAAGAAGAGTTGAATCAGTTCCTTCAGGAGGATAAAATCAGTGCCAGGGCAGCTTTCGACCTTTCAAAACAGTACCAAATCCCACTTCACCCGGAATACACCTATTTCTATCATGATGTAACCCGGAGGGATCTCAACACCCTCAGAACATGGTTATACGACGCTGCTGAAGATATTAACATCGAAAATGATTTAACACTGGAAATGGGTCCTGAGAAAAGGATATTGGAGTCGGTGGGAGTCCATCACCGTGTTAGGGATGATAAAATTATCTTACCGAGGGATGATGCCTATGCTCTTTTGTGTACTCTGGCTGAACCCCTTGACAATGAAAATGATATATCAACTTTAGAAGCCTTAAATAAGGTTTCACCAGTTGAAATTATGGCTAAGGCGCCTACTTACCTTGGTGGGAGGGTGGGAAGGCCTGAGAAGACCAAGGAAAGAATGATGAAACCTGCACCACACGCTCTGTTCCCTATTGGGACTAATGGTGGGAGCAGGAGGAACATTGTGGAAGCAGCTAAAAAAGGAAGTATCACAGTTGACATAGCCAGATGCAAATGTACCAACCCTGAATGTGGCGTAGGATCCATGCAGGCTATCTGCCCAGTTTGCGGAGCCCGAACAGTGCCCACTAGCTCAGGAAAAAAACGAATCAACGTGGCTAACCTTCTCCGAAAGGCATATAAAAATTCAGGCGTACGGAAACTGGATGAGATAAAGGGAGTGCAGGGAATGATATCTGAAGATAAATTCCCAGAACCTCTGGAGAAGGGAATACTCCGGGCTAAAAATGGTGTTTACACATTTAAAGATGCTACTATCCGTCATGATTCAACAGACCTTCCACTCACTCATTTCATACCTCATGAGATAGGTGTAAGCTCCCAGAAACTTCGTGAATTGGGATACACTCATGACATCAGGGGAAATGCGCTTGAGAATGATAATCAGGTGGTTGAACTCCGCATACAGGATCTGGTAATATCAGAAGCTTGTGGAGAGTACCTGATGAGGGTTTCACACTTTATCGATGATCTTCTGAAAAATTTCTATGAGATGGAACCATTCTACCGGGTTAAGGTCAAAGAAGACTTGGTGGGGCACCTGGCAGTGGGACTGGCACCTCACACCTCAGCTGGGGTTCTAGGGCGGATAATAGGATTCACCAAAGCCGCAGCATGCTATGCTCATCCCTACTTCCACTCAGCCAAACGCCGAAACTGTGACAGTGATGAAGACTCAGTGATGCTTCTAATGGATGCATTACTCAACTTTTCCAAGGTTTACCTTCCCAGCAGCCGTGGAGGGCGTATGGATGCTCCACTGGTTCTATCATCCCGTATAGATCCTGAGGAAATAGATGATGAATCCCATAACCTGGACACCATGGAAACACTGCCTCTGGAACTCTACCAGAAAACCATGGAGAATGCCAAACCCGCTGACGTGGTGGACATGGTGGATAATGTCAAGAAGAGGTTGGGCAAGGATGAGCAGTACCATGGATTGATTTATTCTCATGAAACTTCCAGCATCCATCAGGGGCCTAAAATATGCCTCTATAAAATACTGCCCACCATGAAGGATAAAGTGGATGGACAGATCCGCCTGGCAGAGAAGATACGTGCCGTGGATCAAAAGGGAGTGGTGGAAGGAGTCCTGAACTCCCATTTCTTACCCGATATCGCAGGGAATTCAAGAGCCTTTGCCCGGCAGAAGGTGCGATGCACCAAATGTAACAAGAAATATAGGCGCATACCTCTCACAGGGGAATGTACCTGTGGTGGAAACCTAATACTGAGCATATCCAAAGGTTCTGTCACTAAATACCTGGAAATATCCAAGGAACTGGCTAGTCGTTACCCTATAGATCCTTACCTGGTGCAAAGGATTGAACTTTTAGAATCGGGTATCAACTCCCTCTTTGAAAGTGACCGGTCCAAGCAGAGTTCACTGGATGTATTCCTGTGAACTTGATTTATATCCATTAATCGACATGATTCAAATCTCCTAAACTAAAGTGCACACGATGTGTTATTTTGCACTATCATCAGAATTTCGGGTTAAATCTGTTCACATCATGTGTTCGGTTATAATATGGGGTGGTGATGTTATCAGGGAAATAGTTACCACTCTATACAGTTTTGCTTATCAGAACAGTTTGGTCAATCGAAACAATTTTATAATGATACAGATAGAAATTATTAAGTAGATTTAAAAACTATTTCCGGGGGTTAGGGGGAAATTATTACAGTAAAGCCTATTTGATATTAATTTTAAATTATTCGGATTAAAAATTAAGTCGGAGGATAGATGATGAAGGACGCCCGTATTATTGCTGCCATACCAACTAAGGCGGAAAATTGTGTTTTGAAGAATAATGGGATATTTGAGAAGTTCAGTCATGAGAAGATATTGAAATCCTGTCTTATGGCAGGTGCTCCCCTTTGGGCGGCGGAAAAAATAGCATCTCAGGCTGCGGGAGCTTCTTATGATGGAGTCACCACCAAAGAGATCAAGATGTGGGTTTATGACTCTCTGAAGCGGGTTGAACCTGCGGTGGCTGACAAGTACCTCAGAAGTAACCAGTTACGGGTTCGAACAGCACGGGACACCATTGAATCCTTCGACAAATCCAAAATAGAGAAAACCCTGATTGTAGAAACAGGTGCCAGCCCAGAAATCGCGGATAAAATTGCTACCAGTGTTTGGAAAGAGGTTAGGAAACTGGACGTGGAATATCTAACAGCTCCCATGCTCAGGGAGATGGTAAACACCAAACTGGTTGAAAATGGACTGGAAACCCTTAGGCGAAGGTACACCAGGCTGGGAATACCGGTCTACAACATCACCAACCTCATTGAAAACGGCAGCCGGGACAATGCCAACATGATACACAACCCGGAAACAGTGCACAAATATGTGGCTGATGAGGCCCTTAAACAATACGCACTCCTGCACATACTCCCCAATGAACTGGCCGACGCCCATCTGGGTGGGGATATACACATACATGATCTGGAATTCTTTGCTGGTAGACCAGTAAACTGCCTGCAACATGATTTAAGGTTTTTCATAAAAAACGGGCTTAAAGTGGATGGTACTGGGGATCATACTTCAGTAGCAGGGCCACCTAACCACATTGAAACCCTGATGAACCATTCTGGAGAGATCATGCTGGCAGCCCAGCAGAATATGAGTGGTGGGCAATCCATGAGTCTCTGGAACGTCTTTGTTGCCCCATTTGCCCATGGACTTCCCTACGAGAAGGTTAAACAGGCAGTGCAAATGTTCATCTACAATTTGAACATGGCCTACGCTGCTCGGGGAAGCCAGGTACCATTCACATCCATTAACCTAGAATTCACCGTACCGGACTTTTTAAAAGAAGAACCAGCTTATGGGCCTAAAGGTCGCCTGGTGGGAACCTACGGTGATTTTGAAGATGAAACCCGCATGTTACAACGGGCATTCACCGAAGTTCTCCTGGAAGGAGATTCGGATGGTAAGCCACATCTATTCCCAAACACCATCTACGCCCTCCGGAAAGAAGTCTTAAAGGATGAATTTACTGAGGACTTGGAATTAGTTCATGAATTATCCTCCAAATATGGAACTGCCTACTTCACCAACATGCTACCCAGCTACCGGGGGCAGATGGCCAACTATATGGGATGCCGAACATCCCTATCAGATAACTGGACCGGAGACTGGGATAAAGACTGTTTCCGAACAGGGAACCTGGCCTACATAACATTGAACCTGCCCAGAATAGCATACCAATCCAAGGATGAAGATGAAATCTTCGAATACCTGGATTCCTATTTGCGTCTGTCTGAAGAGGTTCTGATGTTACGTCGAAAGCAGGCAGTGGCCTGCCTGGATGACTACAACCTGTTACCCTTTTTAACCCAAGAATTAAATGATGAACGCTACTACCGGGTGGAAAACTCCACCATGTCCTTTGGATTCGTGGGATTAAATGAAATGCTACAATCATTCTGTGGAAGTGGAATTGATGATCCCGATTCACTTAAACTAGGTCTTAAAGTTATTGACTATATGAATGGACGGACTCAGGAGCTTAAAAAAGACACAGGGTTGCGTTGGACCATCCTTCAAACACCTGCCGAGTCCACTGCCTACCGATTCGCAACGCTCGATCGGGAGAAATTCGGTAATAATGCCATAACTCAGGGGGATTCTGAGGCATATTACTACACCAACTCTTCCCATTTACCAGTGGACACCAGTCTGAACCTGGCTGAGAAGATCCGTATCGAGGAACAATTCCACAGCCGTACTCTGGGTGGACATATTTTCCATGCATTTATGGGTGAATCACACAGTGACCCTGAAGCACTCATGAGCCTCACTAACAAGATAGCCAGGAAATCTGATATTGGTTTCTGGGCCTACAGCAGCGCTCTGAGTTTCTGCATAAAATGCAAAACCCTGATGAAAGGATTACAGGATAACTGCGCCTCCTGCGGAGAACAGAAAGAAGTAGAATGGTATGACCGTATAACTGGATACGTCCAGCAAGTAGGTCGTTCTAAATCCGCCAGCGGAGGATGGAATCCGGGTAAAATGAAAGAATTGATGGATAGGAGAAGATATTAACCTTATCCGTATCTTTTTTCTTTAATTTATTAATTATATAATATTTACAAATTTTTTTAATTCTTTTTTAAGTTCGTAAAATTAAATCAAAAAAAGGATTATAATTAGGGGAGTAAAGGGAATATTTTCAGGGAGATCTCACAATTAATAAAAAAGAAGCGTATTTAAAGGAATTACGCATTAATTTAACCAGTTAAATATTTTAAACCAGCTATCTGGTTTAAAATATCGGTTTTGGTTAAAATTCCAATGGGTTTGTCCTGCTCATCGGTGATAATAAGACGTCCAATTTTATTTTTGTTCATAATCTGAATGGCTTCTGATATCATAACATCCTGTTTAACGGTAATTATGTATTTGGACATCAAGTTGGTTATTTTAAGATCCTTTTCTTCATTGGCAATAGCCTTAGTAATGTCAATAAGGGTTAATATTCCTATAACACAATCATTTTCAATTACCGGGGCACCGTCGATTCCATTATTAGATAGGATCCATGCTGCTTCCTTTATATCCATGTGAGGTTCCAGAGTAATGAGATCCTGGCTAGCTATTTCCATCACTGATTTATGGGGTATGCTTCGTATATCCCTAACATCCAGGAGTAATACACCATCCATATCATCCCTTCCTACAATTATCCCATTCACCACAAGTTTATTCACAGGACTGGGGCCAACTCTTATTTTATCCCCCAGATCAAGTTGTTTGATATCTCCCATGACCTTTATGGTTGCTTCACACTCTCCAGGTTGGGGTAGGCTGGTGAATTCTATTCTGGTAACAGTTATATTTTCTACCAGTTTATCTTTTTTAAACAAAGGCACGGTTTCTTCTTCATCTGCAGCACTGAGATTTAAAGCGTGATATGCTTCTATTGTTGGTTTATACCCTCCTCTGGGGCCCGGAACACCCTTCACGATCCCCATACTTCTTAAGGATTGCATTTGATTTCTTATGGTTCCGGGATTCCGGTTCATAATCGCTGCAATATTTTCTCCTTTAATGGGCCTGTAATTTGATTTACTATACAGATCAATTAAAACCTGCAATATTTCTTTTTGGACGGTTGTGAGCAATAAAACACCTTCTGATTGGTTATTATTGTTGTCAGGAATAATAATACCGATTTTTGTTTAGGATTATAACCTTTGCAATCTATGGTATATAAACCGAATCCAATATGTGGGGATGGAAGTCCTATTTTTATAATATTTGTTAAATGGGTTTGATAATTCTTTTAATGTTTTAACGGGGTTTGAGATGGTTAAATAAAAAGATGGAATAATGAATTGATCAGGTTATGATCTCTTCTAAGCGATTTTCGCTAATTCCATTTTTTATTTCGAGTGCCATTCTACGGCCCATGCTCAATGGTTCTCCATAATAGAGGTAGCTGTATGCGGATCCGTTCATGAATGTGTTTGTTCCACCGTCTGACCGTGCACTCATTTCAAATACTACTATTTCCAAGTCATCGTTAACTAGAGTCTGCATACAGAACGGACCATTAAATCCTGGTGGTACCAGTTCTTTAGCACCCTCTGTGATTTTGTCTCCTATGTCAAATGCCTGTGGAAGTAGTGATTCTCTTAAAACTACAGGGTGATTACCTGTTACAACATATGATGCATTTGCCCCGATGTCTAGCTGGTCTCTCGCAGGTACTCGGACTAAACCGTCAATAGTGGATTCATATCTGCTATCAATTCCTAAAAGTTCTACTTCGTTCTTTAATCCTGAGAAGAAGTAATGAATACAGTAGTTACATCCCAATACGTATTCTTCAATGTGAGCCTCTTTTATATCTTCTTCTTCGATCCATTTTCTCGCCATCATTGCCTCGATCTTCTGGTCGAATTCTTCAGTTGAGTTGGCAACGAAGTATCCTCTTCCTCCCCGGGCTCCAGGGAACTTTACCATAACTGTGCCGTCAATTTTCCCAGGATTTGTTATCTTTTTCGGAATCCTGATTCCGGATTCAACCATCAACTTTCTTTCGAGGTCTCTTTCTGCTTCCCATCGTAAAATGTCCCTATTTCCAAACATGGGGACGTTAAAAATAGTTTCAATATTATCCAGTCCAGCATAGGCCACAAAAGATCCGTGTGGGAACACTATACTGTTCATATCTCTTAATTCCTGCTGGACATCATCATTAACTATGTCACTAAATTTATCAACCATTATGAATTCATCAGCAACGTTAAATCTTTTGTAAGGTATCTCCCGTCCTTTTTCACAAACTACTGCCGTCCTGAACCCCTCTGCTTTCGCTCCCTGAAACATATGCAGGGATGAATGACTTCCTAAAGTCGCAATAGTTATGTCTTCCTTATCATACCCATCTAAAACATCCAGAATTTCCTGCCGGTTTATTTTACTCATTTGCTAAATCCCTCCGCATGTTAATAAATATCTGGTTAAATTAACATGGTTAGTTTCTGATAGTTATCTTTTTCGTCTTGGTTTTTGGTGTGAGGATGGATTTATTCAAGTAATACTGGTAACATTAAACGCTGTATAAAATTCTGAAAAACTAAAATAAGTTAAATTAAACCACCGAATTGGTTTTAGGGATTTAATTTAGTTCCTACATATGTGCTATTTGAGTATTAATGATTTTAGTTGTTGGGTCCAATTTTTAATGTGGATCAGAAATGTTTTTATATTCCCTGTGTTAATAGTGATTTATGTAGGTGATGGGTTCCACCTTATAACCGCAAAGTGCTGATGATCCCTATAAACAAAAAATTTATGGAGGAATCATAGTGCAAGCGAAATCAAACTCATCAGTTATGAAAACTATTTTTTCATGCAATGTAAATCATTCTGGATGTATTTCGATTTTAAAGCAGTCAAAATCAATAAAATTCATTCCAGGACCTATTCCTAGAATTTTATTTTCAAGTTCTCTATCCCATGAATCCATTTGCTAAATTCATGTTGAGGCGATTCAAATTCTAGACCAAGCTTTAAAGTTTGTCCACGAAAGAGAACATCTTGAAGGTGGATTCACTCTTTATGAAGGGATTCCTGACACTAAAAATACGTACTACGGTGTTAAAATTCTTAAAATGTTGGATGAAGAACCCCACAATAAGGAAAACACAATTAAGTGGATTGAAAACTTACAAGGAGGAAGGCAATACGGTACTCGGGGAATTTTTTACAGGGTAAACATTCTGGATTCTTTTAAAAGAAGTCCAACTTTTCCTCAAAAATATGTTAATAGATTTTTAGGGCGATACAGGACTTCTAATCTTGAAATAATTTATTTGATGACTAATGTCATGAGAATAGTTGGGATTGAGTTGCCAGAATATATTAATGAACGTGTTTTGCACTTCCAAAATGAGGATGGGGGATTTGGGAAATATAGGTCTGATATAATGTCAACCTATTATGCTCTAGAAACATTGAACCTTATTAACCCTGATTCCATAAACTCCCGGGATAAAATAATAGATTTCACCCAGAGTTGCCAGACTGATGAAGGAATTTTTGCTTACACTCCTCTAAGTTACCCTCCCTACATTGAAAGTATATATGCGGGGATTAGAATCTATGAAATCCTTAATTATCCTTTGGTTTGCTGGTTAAACCGGGATGAAGTCATTAATTTTGTATTAAAACTTCAAAATGCAGATGGAGGATTTAGAAGATCTTACTTTATCGGAATATCAGAGCTCGAATATGTTTATCGAGCTTTGCACGTTCTAAAAAGCTTAAATTATCCTGACTTTGGCCTGTAAAAATTCTTAACTTGATTGAGATAAAAATAATGGTAATTTATTGATTAAATCTCATTTAAACTTTTTAGATTTATTTAAATTTCAATAGAAAATTAGAAAGGAGAGGATATAATGAATTTGTGGAAAGATATTAAGCCAGGACCAAATGCACCGGAAGTGGTGTACGCAGTGATTGAAATACCAAAGGGCTCACGGAATAAATATGAATATGACAAGGATAAAGAGTCTTTTATCCTAGACAGAGTCCTGTCATCACCATTCTTTTATCCTGGAGAATACGGTATAATCCCCCAAACTCTCTACGATGATGGAGATCCCATGGACATACTGGTAATTATGGAACAACCAACATTTCCGGGATGTGTAATCGAAAGCCGGCCAATTGGTCTCTTAAAGATGATAGATGGTGGGGAACAGGATGACAAGATCCTGGCAGTTCCAGTGGATGACCCCAGATCCAATCACATAAAAAACATCGACGACCTTCCAGAATCACTCCTTAACGAGATTGTTCACTTCTTCCAGGAATACAAACGACTTGAAGGAAAATCCACGGAAGTATTGGGTTGGGAAGATTACAGAGAAGCATTGAAGGTAGTAGAACATTCAATTATGCTCTATAATGAATAATCTCGTAAGAAAAGATTTGATTTAATCGAATTCTAGAATCAAGTTAGATACGAAAGGAATGGTGTTTTAATGAATAGTGTAATTGAAGATGTTAACATAAGAAAAATTTCTGATAGCAGGGGAAATCCCACACTGGAAGTTGATATTTTAACCACCACTGGTTATGGGCGAGCCGCTGCCCCCAGTGGTGCCAGTACCGGGGAACGTGAAGTAGTTTCATTCCCAGAAGAAGGCGTGAGCCATGTAATCACTGAATTTGGTGGGAAAATTATCTCTGAACTGGTTGGTCTTGATGCCAGTGAGGGTAAATACATCGATCAACTGTTAAAGGAGATGGATGGCACTGAAAATCTTTCATCTTTAGGTGGTAACCTCATTGTGGCCATTTCCCTGGCAGCTGCCAAGGCAGCATCATCTTCCTACGGCCTACCACTTTACCGGTTCCTGGGAGGCAACATGGTTGAGGAAATACCATATCCTCTGGGAAACATGATCAATGGGGGAGCACACGCTGGAAAAAACGCTCCGGACATACAAGAGTTTTTAGTGGTACCGGTGGGCGCGGATAATATCACTAATGCTGTTTTTGCTAATTCAAAGGTTCACAAGAGAATAGGAGAATTCATAAAAGTTAAGGACAACTCATTCACTGGTGGAAAGGGTGATGAAGGTGGATGGGCTCCTAACCTGTCCAATTATGAAGCACTGGAAATCCAAGCACAAGCCTGTGAAGAGGTGGGTGATGAATTAGGTTTTAGCATCCGACCATCCCTTGATCTAGCACCCAGCGGTTTATGGGACCGCGAAAAAGAAGTATATGTTTATGGGAGAGAAGGGGTTGAAAGAGACACTGGTGAGCAGATAGATTTTGTTAAAGAAATCATTGAAACCTACAACATGTTCTTTGTAGAAGACCCTCTGCATGAGAATGATTTCGCTGGTTTTGCTGAGTTAACCCGCAAAGTTGGCCAGAGATGTCTTATCTGTGGTGATGATATTTTCGTGACCAATAAAGATATACTGGAAGAGGGAATCAAGATAGGAGCTGCAAACTCTATAATCATCAAACCCAACCAGATAGGAACACTTAGCGATACATATGAAACTGTTAAACTCGCCAAAGCAAATAATTATGTGCCAGTTGTATCCCATCGCTCTGGTGAAACTACTGATGAAACCATAGCTCATCTGGCAGTGGCATTCTCATGCCCACTTATTAAAACCGGAGCACTGGGTGGGGAGAGAATAGCCAAACTCAACGAACTTATCCGTATTGAAGAACGGATGGTAAGTCCTTCCATGGCAAAACTAAATAAATAATTTAACAAATAACCTGAAAAACTTAAGAGAACTGTTTCAGGAGGAATAATCTCTGAATCTCTGGAATGAAATCCCAACCAGGGCCAGTGGTCCAAAAACAATATATGTAGTTGTTGAGATCCCTAAAGGTTCCCCGAATAAATATGAATACGATACTGAAAAGGAATTCTTTGCATTTTGTGGGATTTCCTCGTCTTTTCTCCAATATCCTGCAGATTACGGTATGATCCCCCAAACTGTGGGCGGTGATGACAATCCCCTCGATGCTTTGGTTATCATGGATCAACCAACTTTTCCTGGATGCATAATGGAATGCCGACCCATTGCGGTGTTGAGAATGAGGGATGGGGATGTTAGGGATGATAAAATAATAAGCGTACCTTCATCCGACCCCCGGTTCAAGGAAATGAAAGATTTAGAGGATATTCCTCCCCTTTTTTTAGATGAAATAACACATTTTTTTCAGGAATATGGTAAATTAGAGGGCAAAACTACCAGCGTAATAGATTGGGAAAATGCGAAAAATGCATTAAGAACTATTGAACGAGGAAAAGATCTTTATAAACAAATGTTAACCATAAAGTCTCTTTTTCTACTTGATTAATTTATTTTCACAAGTAACCCGTGAATATAGTCTTTAAACTTAAATCTTTAACTCCCAATCCATTCCTACTACAAAAATTCAGGATTAAAACCATTTGTCCCTAGTGAGATAGAATGAAAATTAATTGGGATAAAAAGGCCGGAAAACAGGAAGAAATTATTGTTGCAGCCTATATTGAAGACAAGATAAGCATACTGGAAAATTTACTGGATTTATATATTCAGAAAATTTATTAACCCTTTCTTGGACCCCTAATCCACTAAATGGTAATTATTATACCTATGAACTTAAATATCATCGGCATGGAGAATAATACTTGATAAACGTATGGAAAGGAGTAAGGACTGGTGATGCGCTGCCTATTTTGTATAGGGATATTCAATTTTGATAAATGATTTACTCTTAAATTAAACTAATTGAAATAGAAAAATTAAAAAAATAAGAAAATTAGGGATAATCAGTTTTACCCTTCAACTAAAACTTTCAATTTACCATCATAGAGGTCAATTATAAGACCATGGATTGGCACATCATCTGGAATAAATGGTGATTCCTTTATTTTTTCCACCACTACCATCACATTATCTTCTTCACCATCAATTGCCCCTATCCAATCCTTAAGATTTACCTCAGAAAGTGCTTTTTCATCCACACCCCTGGCTTTCATGTTGGCTTCCAGTTTTTCCGGGTCAACGTTGGCCATCCCACAATCGTAATGACCGATTACCATTACTTCTTCCACACCCAGAGCGTGGATGGCTGCGGCCACAGATCGGATAACATCCCTATCAACTGCAGCATTACCTGCATTTTTGATTATTTTGGCGTCTCCCCTTCCAATTCCAATGGCAGGTTCTAAAAACCCGGTAAGTCGGGTGTCCATACAAGTTACAATGGCCAATTTCTTTTGGGGCATGTGACTCATTTTTTTGGGTTCGAAATCTTTAACAAACTCTTCATTAGCTTTTAATACTTCATCAAGCATCATTTTTATCACCATAACATTTTGAGTAAGCTATCAAAGTTAGAAGATTATCACTTCAAGTATCCTAAAGGTCTACAAGTAATTAAATAAAAAAATAGTAAGGGGTGAGGTTATTTTATTCCTCACTAGGTTCTTTGTCTATCACGGAAAGTGGTGGTTTTTGTTCCAGATCATATCCTGGGTGATAGTCAAAGACATCCTGTAGTTCCACGTTTATCTTATGGAAGATCCTGGCCAGTGGGATATCAGCAGGGCATACTTCCTCGCACTGTCCGCAGTTGGTACAGGAATCCACCATATGCAACATTCTCACAAAGTGGAACATTGGTGATGGTGGAAGTTCTCCCTTAGGTACCCAATTAACTGATTCTGACTCAATGGAACATTCTCTACAGAAACAGATAGGACATGCTTCTCTGCAACCGTAACATTTTATACACTTGTCGAATTCATCCAAGTATTGGTCCAGGTTCATTAACTCGTCACTTTCTTCAAAATTCCGGTTCTGCCATTTATTAGCCAGATTAACCATTGCTTTGTCAATGTTAGCCCTTATTTCAATACCCTTTGGAACGGGGTCCTTTACTTTTAAGACGTTTGCTTTTATGGCTTTATCCAGAATTTCAGCACCTTTTTCGGAAAATACTTCTACGAAAGTGGCTTTACCGGCTTGTGGCCCGATTACTCCCCAGTTACCCATGGCTAGGTCTGCCATTTTTGGTATGTTGGTTTCACATCTTCGACAGTTGGTTCTTCGACCGTATCCCTCATCTTCCAGTTCATCGATGCTGATCTCTTTTTCAGTGTCGTCTGCAGTTTCAATTACCAGGTTTCCTTTGGCGATTTCTTCTTTTACAACAGTGTCAGGGTCTATTTCGTAGAATTTTTCGATCATTTCACGAGCTTGGACTGGGGGTAAGGTTCCTCCACAGTTAATTCCTATCATCACCACATTGTCTTGGTTGATCTGTTTCCTTTTCATAAGTTCCACAATGGTCATGGCGTCGCAGGGTTTGGTGGTGACGGCGATTTTCATGTCGTTTGCACCATCAAGGTATTTATGAATGACTTTAGCCATGTTCAGTGTTCCACAATGGAGGGATCCTGCCGATTCTATGACTTTTTCGGGGTCGGTTATTAGTGTGGGCACTGCATCATAAAGATCAGCACCTTTTTCAACGGCTAGAACTGCATCCACTATGCCTTCTTCAAGCAAAAATTTAAGGATGGCTGTTACTGCTCCTCCGCATTCCCCGCTGGCTGCGATTTCTTCATCAGGGGATAAAGCATAATACATATCGTTTATTTGAACCATTTAAATCACCCTATTTCTGCTTTATTCTTTCTCCATGAGAAGGGACCAAGTTCTTTAACCTGATCACTTACCATTTTCATTGTATTGGCGAATTTTTCACCTTCGGAAGCAGATATCCAGTCAAGGTAGAATCTTCCTTCTTCAAGACCCAAGGTCTTCATCACTGTTTTCAAAGCTTTTATTCGTCGGTCACATGCGAAGTTTCCTCTGTCGTAGTGACAGTCTCCAAAGTGACATCCGGCAACCATTACTCCATCTGCCCCTTCGTCAAATGCTTTTAAGACGAAAAGAGGATTTATTCTACCTGAACACATTACTCTGATTATGCGCACGTTTGGGGGATATTGCATCCTTGCTGTACCTGCAGTGTCTGCTCCACCATAGGAACACCAGTTACAACAGAAAACTATTATTTTGGGGGTCCATTCCATATGATTATCTCCTTTTTTTTTATTGGTAATTATTTTTCATAATTCTTAACTCATATTGATATAATTAATAACAAACCACATTTTGCTTCTCTTTTTTTTATTAAATAATATGGGGGATGATGTTCTTACACTGACTCTAATTTATTTTATTTTCCGGTGATTTATTGAGCGACTGTTATTAGGTCAGAATTAAAGATTACAAATGTGGTTTGTTATATCTTGTAGCAAAGCTTCAAGATCGTGATATGTGACCTATCTGTGATCACCTGTGACTTATTCTTTACATGATAACTTTGTGAATGTTAAATGGGTGTTGCTATTAAAATATATAAAAAAGGGGGGATAATCCCCACCTTCAAGTTTTTCACGGTTTATTTTCCAGGTGCTGGGAAATAAGACAATGGTGGCATTTTTTCATCCATTCCTCTGGTGAAACCATAGGTTTCCTGCAGTTTGAGGTTGATTTCATGCCAAATTTTTGCCAGTGGTATTTCAGCAGGACAGACTTCCTCACACTGTCCACAATTGGTACAGGATTCTACCATGTGGACTAATCTTTCCATATGGAATAGTGGTGATGGTGGAAGTTCTTTGCTCAGCCAGTCTGGACCATTATTTGATTCTAGACAGCAGTTTTCACAGTAACAGATTGGACAGGATTCCCTGCAACCATAGCACTTGATACATTTGTCGAATTCGTCCATGTACTGAGCTATTGTGGTCAGTATCTCGCCTCGACTTTCGTCGAAATCTTTGGCTTGCCATTTACCGGCTAATTTTGCCATGATCTTGTCAATGTTAGCCCGTATTTCAACACCTTTAGGTATTGGTTCCTGGGTGTTGAGAGCTCCGGATTCTATGGCTTTGCCAAGAACATCGGCACCTTTTTCGGAGAATACTTCTACAAAGGTGGCTTTACCAGCTAGTGGTCCGATAACTCCCCAGTTACCCAGTGCGAGATCAGCCATACTTGGTATGTTGATTTCACATCTTCGGCAGTTGGTTCTTCGCCCGTATCCAGCGTCTTCCAATTCGTCGATGCTAATTTCCTGCTCTTCATGGTCTTTGGTTTCGATGATCAGCTTTCCTTTGGCGATTTCTTCTTTAACCACTTCATCTGGGTCAGTTTCGTAGAATTTTTCGATCATCTGTCGGGCCTTAACCGGGGGCATAGTACCTCCACAGTTAACTCCTACCATGAGAATGTTGTCCCCATCCACTTCTTCACGTTTGATTAGTTCTACCAGGGTCATGGCGTCGCAGGGTTTGGTGGTGACGGCGATTTTCATGTCTTTGGCACCGTCCAAGTATTTCCCCACTATTTTGGCCATGTTCAGTGTTCCGCAGTGGAGGGATCCTGCTGTTTCTATGATTTCGTCGGGGTCGGTTATTAGTGTGGGCACTGCATCATATAGATCTGAACCTTTTTTAACGGCTAGAACTGCGTCCACTATGCCATCTTCTAAAAGGAACTTTAATATGGTGGTTACTGCACCTCCACATTCTCCGCTGCTGGCAATTTCATCGTCTGAACCCCATGCATAATACATATCGCCTACTTGAACCATTGGGATCACTCCATTTTTTCGATGCTTGCTGCGGAAACTTTAAATTCCGGCATTTTGGCTGCAGGATCCAATGCAAAACTCTGGGTTAGGGTATTGGCAGCACATTCTACGAAGTGGAATGGTATGAATATTATTCCCTTCATGATGTCAGGAGTAACCTTGGCACCGATTTCAATTTCTCCACGCCGTGTTTTGACACGAACAAGCTCCTTATTTTTTATACCAAGTTCAGCAGCATCTTCGGTGTTAATTTCAACGAAACCGGTTGGAACTTCACGGTCTAAGGTCTTTGATCTTCTGGTCATACTACCTGTGTGCCAGTGGAACAGCATCCGCCCAGTGGTGAGTGTAAATGGATACTCTTCATCTGTAAGTTCAGCAGGGGGTATAAATTCGATTGGCATAAGTACACCCAGACCATCTGGAGTTGCACATTTTTCTCCCCAGAGTATGGGAGTACCAGGATGTTCTTCGTCAGGGCACGGCCAGTGCAGTGCTTCTGGTTTTTCCAGTCTTTCTTTATTCATACCTGCATATTGGGGGGTGACTGTCCTTACTTCTTCAAATATATCTTGTGGTGAGTCGTAGTTGAATAGATCAGAGCCCATTTTCTTTGCAATGTCACAGATTATAGACCAATCAGATCTAGCTTCACCTGGTGCGTCTACTGCTTTTCGTATGTATTGCACACGTCTTTCGGTACTGGTGAATGTTCCGTCTTTTTCAGCCCATGAGGTTGCAGGGAGTACTACATCTGCTAGCTCAGCTGTTTCTGTCAAGAAGATATCTTGTACAACTAAGAAGTCCAGGCTTTCAAGACCTTCTTTAACGTGTTTTATGTCGGGGTCTGAGACCATCGGGTTTTCACCCATTATGTACATACCCTTTATATCGCCTGCATCTGCTGCGTTCATCATTTCAATTACTGTAAGACCGGGTCTGCAGGTTAGATCACCACATCCCCATGCAGTCATCATTTTTTCAGCCATTTCTCCTTCTATGACCTTTTGGTATCCAGGGTATACAACTGGGAGTGCTCCCATGTCACATGCGCCTTGAACGTTGTTCTGACCTCGCAGGGGGTTAACTCCAGTACCAGGCCTTCCAAGGTTACCGGTGATCATGGCCAGGTTGGATGTGGACATAACGTTATCTGTACCGGTGGTGTGTTGAGTTATACCCATGGAATAGATAATAGCAGCATTATCTGCTTTTGCGTACATCCTTGCTGCTTCTTTAATTAAATCAGCTGAAGCTTCTGTTATATCTGCCACCTTTTCTGGTGGGTATTTCATGACCACTGCTTTTAATTCTTCAAAGTTTTTGGTCCGGTTTTCTATGAACTCTTTATCTTCCAGTCCTTCAGAAATAATTACATTCATCATGGCGTTCATTAAAGCCACGTCTGTTCCGGATTTGAATGGTAGGTAAAGGTCAGCTTTCTTTGCAGAAGGGGTGAACCTTGGATCTGCAACTATTAGTTTGGCTCCTTTGGCTTTTGCTTGTAAGACCCTTCTCCACATTAGAGGGTGCTGTTCTAGGGTGTTGGATCCTATGATAAATATGCAATCTGCATGTGCTACACTTTCTAGGGAGTTAGTCATAGCTCCTGATCCAAAGGTCTGTGCAAGTCCGGCAACTGTAGGGCCGTGACAGAGCCTTGCGCAGTGGTCTATGTTGTGTGTTCCTATTACAGCACGCACTAGTTTCTGCATTAAGTAATTTTCTTCATTTGTACATCTTGCGGATGATAGGAATGCTAAAGCTTCTGGATTTGTGTCTTTTATTTCACCTAATTTGGATGCAACCAAATCAAGTGCTTCATCCCAGGTAGCTTCTACAAATTCGCCGCCTTTTTTAATTAAAGGGGTGGTTAACCTGTCTTCTCGGTGGACAAACTCGTATGAAAAGTTACCCTTTGGACAAAGTTTTCCTTCATTTACCGGGTTTCTTTTCCATGGTTCCACACCTTTCAGTTTGCCATCAACACTTACTAGGTTAAATCCACATCCACATCCACAGTAGGGACATGTGGTTGGTGTGTATTGGATATTCATTTTCTTCCTCCTCTCAATATAAAATTTATATGTAATAATTCTTCCTCTAAAATCCATGAATATTCATGATAATTTCTTTGACTTAACTTATTTCCGACTATTTCCAGTGATAAATCACGGGTGAATGATTGTTTCCTATATGATCATTCATGATAGAATTTAAGATTTGGACACCCTTCCTTTTTTCAAGAAATAAAAAAGAAAAATGGAAAGGATCTACAAATACCGTTCAATTTGGCAATGTAAACTACTTTCCTCAGATTAAGCTTCTGCTTTTTTGGTACCACGCAGGTAGGTGAACCAGTAGATACAGCCCACAAATATTGCTCCACCAACGATGTTACCGAGAGTAGCTGGTATCATGTTGTTGATGAAGAACTGGGACCAGGTTACTCCGCCTATGAATATTCCGACAGGTATAAAGAACATATTTGCGACTACGTGCTCGAATCCAATGGTCACGAAAGCCATTATCGGGAACCAGATTCCGAATACTTTACCAACAATATCATCTGAGGCAATGGCCAGGTAAACTGCGAGACATACTAACCAGTTACATCCAATTGCTCTCCAGAACACTTGCATCCAGTTTAGGGATGTTACAGTTTTTCCTGCTGCTACAAACTGTGCTCCACCGAGTGCTTTGGTTTTGGCGATGGTGACTGCGGTTCCTGCCCAAGGATCTGCGGTTAGAATACCGGTTAGGTATGCAAGGACATATGCAACAAATAATGCTCCTACCAGGTTGAAAACCCAGCTTCCTACCCAGTTTCGAATGGTACCCATTAGGCTGGCTTCTCCCTGAAGCATTCCCATGGGCATGTACATACAATTACCAGTAAACAGCTCAGAACCGGCTATAACGACTAGCATTAGCCCGACTGGGAACACGCCACCAAAGACGAATTTTATTAATCCTGTAGGGTAACCAGCAGCAGCCATTCCTCCAGTAGCAACTTCTGCCAGAAGTCCTCCAAATGCAATGTAGGCCCCAGCTAAAAAGCTTAAAAGAAGCAAATTACTTAAAGGGGCTTTTTCTTTCAACGCTGCAATACCAACACATGCTTTTGCGGTATCTGCAGGTGATTTAAACGACGATGCCATATATTGACCTCCTATTTAATCGAATATTATTTTCTACTTGAATATATTCATGAATTATCATGCAGAGTTGACAAATCTATCATGATTTTTTAGTAGTTTTCTTCATTTTTTTACATCAAAATGTCTTTACTACTACTTTTTGAGTCTGAGACTCAAAATCCTACATGAATATTCATGATGTATTCATAAGATTGGTCTTATTATATCTAATATAAACTTTTGTTAACGGAACAATTTCGAAAGACTTATATCCGTTATGCAGATTTTTGCATATCATTAATAAAAAAAGAAAGTTTTTTAAGGGGATTTTAAAAAAATTAGCGATAATGAATCTAAAAAATTTAATTTAAGTGTTAAAATTGAAATTTTAGAAGAGTTAAAAAATAAAAATTATTTAGAAAAGATAATCTAATTATTTTTTTCCTCTTATTTGTTCTTCTATCTCTTTTTGAATCTCTGCTTGTACTTTTCCTCTTATTTGTTCTTCTATCTCTTTTTGAATCTCTGCTTGTACTTTTCCTCTTATTTGCTCTTCTATCTCTTTTTTAATTTCTATATCCTCTTTTCCTTTTATTTGTTCTTCTATTTCTTTTTCGATTTCAGCCTGAACTTTCCCTCTTATCTGTTCTTGTAGTTCTTTTTCAAGTTCTTTAGACATTTGACCACCTGACCCTTTAGGGGATTTTTTTATTATTAACCTTAATTAATAATAAAATTACATTAAAAATATATAAAGATTTTTATTTCTTTTTTTTCCCATAAGCTGCCCATATCTTCATTTAATAAAAAAATAACACGCTATAAATCCATTCTACAAATTATGAAAAATCATTTTTCATAACGGAAAATGTATGTAGAATTATGTAGGTTTCTATTTTTTCTCGGTGGATTATAACGCCCTTATAAATTAAAAATAATTTATATTTTACGTATTTTGCCATGATATGATTTTTATAAATAGATTAATGAAATTTTAACATGTTAGGGCATTTATTGGCCTAATAGGGAGCATAATTAAAAAAATGGTACTCGGAGTCGTCATGAATTGATAATAGATCTTCAATCTTTTTTCAACTTCGTAAGTTTTATTAAGTCCTCATTTTATAACTGCATAATAATAAATTAACTGGAATAAAAAAAGTTCGTTGCAAATGACTGAAAATCCCTAAAATAAATTTAATTAAATTATGTTAACAGATTAATCTTGATCAGGGATGTTTTATTATTTATTTCATTGACTTGAATAGAGTGGTTAACTCATAATCAAATGGTTAAATTGAGATTAGGTGATATCTTGGTATCTACAATTATCTGCCCACGGTGCAAAACTAAAAACAGTAAAAAAGCCGAAATCTGTTACAACTGCAAAAACTCTTTAAAACCCGATAAAAAATCTGATAAAAAGAATTTTTTGAGTTTTAACCCGGAATCTAGGTTTGATCTTAAAATTATCCTGGTTGGAATTCTTTTATTTGTTATATGTAATGTTATATTTTTATACATAGTTTATGACTACGCAATGCTAGTATCTGGATTTGCCATAATGTTATTTTTATACGTTCTCTTTAAATATTACTCTCCCCAGAATGAATCGGCAAGTATGAAGAAAATTGGATATAAAGTAATTCTGTACTACCTAATAATAGTGATAGTGGGTGCTGTAATCCTACTTACGTTTCATTTATACTAGTTAAAACCGTTAATTAATCATTAAGGTGAGTATAAAGTTTTAAGATAAGGATTATGGGTAGATTCACTTGATTAAATATTTTTTTTATTCTTACAAATTGGAGGTATGATGAATTTCTTGGGGTCCATTTATTGTCTAGTTTATCCTAATAACTGTTGGATAAGGTATAATTAATATGTAATTCTAAAAATATAATCATGATTGAATTTAAGTTCTGCCTTTGATATTTAAGGTGATTTTAATGACTCTTGAGGCTTTCTACAAGTGCATAGATGAACTGGTTAGTGATTTTGCATCATCACAAATCCAAATTTTCCGCTGGCTCCACCAGCACCCTGAACTTGCCTATCAAGAGTTTGAAACCAGCCGGTATATCCAGGAACACTTGGAGGCACTCCCGGGTGTGGAAGTCATTTCGCCCATTGCCAAAACCGGTATAAAAGCGGTTCTTCAAGGGGAAAAACCAGGCCCTACCGTGGCCATCCGGGCGGATATTGATGCTCTCCCAGTAAGGGAAGAAACTGGTCTGGAATATGCTTCTAATGTGAAAACAGATTATAATGGTCTGGAAACATACGTGGCCCATGCCTGTGGTCATGATGCCAGCACTGCAGCGGCCATAGGGACTGCCACAATTTTAAGCCAGCTTAGGTCAGAATTACCTGGAAAAGTTGTTTTCTTGTTCCAACCAGCTGAAGAAGGTGCTCCCACAGGCACTGATGGTGGGGCTCTGCGGATGGTAGAAGAAGGAGCCCTTAAGGATCCGGAAGTGCAGGCTATATTCGGCTTCCATGCCAACAGCACTTGTTACCCCGGGCAAGTCATGATCCGGGAAGGACCCACCCATGCCAGTCAGGACAGTATATTCATACGTATATGGGGTGAGCAGGCCCACGGATCCCAGCCATGGAGTGGTAAAGACCCTATTGTTGCCGGAGCATCCCTGATAAATTCCCTGCAGACACTCATCAGCCGGGAGGTGGACCTGCAGAAAGGAGCAGCAGTCATCACTGTGGGCTACTTCTGGGGAGGAATAAAGGTGAACATCATCCCTGAAGGAGCTGAAATGGGCCTAACTGTACGCTCACTTGATAAAGATAATCGTGAAATTCTTATCACCCGCATTAAAGAATTAGCTGAGATGAAAGCAGAAATGCACGGCTGCCAGGCTGAAGTGATATTTGGCCAGCACTACCCGTTGAATGTCAACAACCTTGACTTGTATGATGCAATGCTCCCCACGGTGGAAAGAGTTGCCCGGGCGAAAAACGTTCTTTATTACCTAGCATCAACAAAATCAGAAGATTTTTCCTATTTTTCTCGTGAAATTCCTGGCCTCTATATGTATTATGGTGCTGCTCCAAGTGACCGGCCGCTCTCTGAAGTAAAACCTAACCATCATCCTGAATTCAGGGTGGATGAGAAATCCCTGAATTTTGCCACCCGCCTGGAGTGTAATTTAATTTATGATAGTCTTAGAATACTTTAAAAAATTTTTTTTATATTTAGTCTCAATGGATTATTTCAACTGCTAGGGAGTTTATTCAAACGCGTGAATTCAATTATTTCCCATATTTCACGATTTGCACCAAATCTTATAATTCCTCCAATGTTTAATTCAGGGGAAATGTTTCCATGGCGATTAATTTAAATCAGATTAATAGCATAATTAATAATGATAATTATATTTGTAGGTGGTTTGAATGAAAAGATTGATCTACATCTTGGCAGTTGTTTTATTAGTAGTAATGGCCTCTGGTT